>OLQO01000067.1_pt1 | contig 107528 bp, 100 predicted proteins | sample 1672281 | NCBI WGS metagenome assembly OLQO01 (sample SAMEA3136667, study PRJEB25190) | human gut metagenome | biome: human gut; feature: human-associated habitat; material: faeces | place: Austria | collected 2013
AAAGTGGAATAAGTGTTGTTAAAGGTAAAATATCTTACGATAAAGATGTTTTTGAGGGATATACATTAGAAACACAAAATAACTGGAAAGAAGAAAGCTCTTCAGATACATTTCTATTTGAAAAACAAACAGGTATAACTCAATCAGAACAAATAGCAAAAATTATATTTAAAGTTAAGGAAGGCATAACCAAAACAGAGGCTGAAATAAAATTTACAAATATAACAGCTTCAGGAATAACAAAACAAAATGGAGGGCCAGGAGATATAAAAGTAGCTGGAGCAACAATTAAAGTTTCAAAAACAGAAGCAGCAACTATTACAAAAGAAAACTTAGATAGTGGAAAAAATAATAAAATAACCACATCAAAAAGTAATGAGAATAAATTGCCATATGCTGGGGCAGAAAATTTTGTATTCATAGGAACAATTTTAGTATTAAGCACAATATTCTTTTATTCAAGATTTAGAAAATTTAAAGATATAAAATAAATTAATTCAAAAAATAAGGCGACCATTGGTCGCCTTAAATCAACATTGTAATTTTATTTTTGTCTTTTTTTATAATCTTGTCATCTTGTAAACATTTTAATTCCCTCATCATAGCACTTCTATCTATGCTTAAATAATCTGCCAAGTCTGTTAATGAAAAATGCAAAAGAAATGTTTTATTTAAAGAACGTGCAGATAAAATATTAAAATATGTTAAAAGTTTATCTCTAATACTTCTTTGTGAAAGAACCTCAATACGAATATTTAGAGTTACAAATTTATCTAAAATTAAATCTGGTAAGTTACTTGCAATAACATCATGAAATTTACAATTTTTTTTACATTTCTTATGAAAATTATCATATGAATAAAATAATACAGAGGTTTTCTTTTTAGCTAAAACAAATAATTCGTTATTTGTAGTTAATTGATAAAATATCTCACCAAACAAATCGTTATTAGATAAATGTTCAATAATACTCTGTGTACCATTAGATTCGTATCTAATTAAATCGGCTTGACCATCAATTAAAAAGCATAGTTGATTTCTATTTACCAAATAGGTTGTTATTATTTCTCCCTTTTCAAAGGTTTTTACTTGAGCTTTTGTACATTCATTGGAAAAATTATTAATAAATTCCCCAATATCAATGTTTATTTTCATAAATTTCCTCCGATATATTTATTAAATGCAAAAACATTATAATACAAAAACGTTGCAAAAGCAACAAAAAAACGATAATTTTTGAAAACATATTATTTAAACCAATTTAAAACTTACTAGAAACGCAAGGAATTTATTAACAGGAAAATAATGGAAATGATTTGTAATATAAATGTAATATTTCAAAAAATGCCTAGATTTGAGAAGTTTTTATGAACAAAAAAATAAAATCGAAAAAAAGTTGCAGAAGCAACAAGCAATTATTAAATAAATATATATAATAGCATTGTCAAAGGGAAAAACAAAAAATATTTTGGCAAGACTCAAATTTAGAAAGGAAAGTGAAAGGGACAATGAAGGTAATAAAAAGAGATGGAAGAGCTGTAGACTATGATAGAAGTAAAATAGCCGTAGCAATTGAGAAAGCAAATAAAGAGGTAAGAAGATCAGAAAGGGCAACAAAAAAAGAAATTGAAGAAATAATTGAGTATATTCAAGAATTAAACAAAAAAAGAATGTTAGTTGAAGATATACAAGATATTATTGAACAAAAACTTATGGAAATAGAAAAATTTGAACTTGCTAAAAAGTATATCGTTTATAGATATAACAGAGCATTAGTTAGAAAAAGTAATACAACAGATGAATCTATATTAGGATTAATAAGAAATGAAAACCAAGAACTTGCAGAAGAAAACTCAAATAAAAATACAATGCTTGCATCAACACAAAGAGATTACATAGCAGGAGAAGTTTCAAGAGATTTAACAAAAAGACTTTTACTACCAGAAAAAATAAATAAAGCACATGAGGAAGGAATATTACACTTCCATGATGCAGACTACTTTGTACAACCAATATTCAACTGTTGCTTAATTAACATTGGAGATATGTTAGATAATGGAACAGTTATGAATGGAAAAATGATAGAAAGCCCTAAAGGTTTCCAAGTTGCATGCACAGTAACAACACAAATAATTGCTGCAGTTGCAAGTAATCAATATGGTGGACAATCTGTAGACTTAATGCATTTAGGAAAATATTTAAGAAAAAGTTACAATAAATTTAAAAAACAATTAGAAGAAAAATATAAAGGAAAATTACCAGATGAAGTTATACACGATATAGCAGAACAAAGACAAAAAGCAGAATTAAAATCTGGTGTACAAACAATACAATATCAAATAAATACTTTAATGACAACAAATGGTCAATCACCTTTTGTTACATTATTCTTACATTTAGATGAAAATGACGAATATATTAAAGAAAATGCAATGATTATAGAAGAAGTATTAAAACAAAGACTAGAAGGAATAAAAAACGAAAAAGGTGTATATGTAACACCAGCATTCCCTAAATTAATATATGTATTAGATGAATGTAATAGCCTAAAAGGTGGAAAATATGATTACTTAACAAAACTTGCAGTAAAATGTTCTGCAAAAAGAATGTATCCAGACTACATTTCAGCTAAAAAAATGAGAGAAAATTATGAAGGAAATGTATTTAGCCCTATGGGATGTAGAAGTTTCTTAACACCATGGAAAGATGAAAACGGAAACTACAAATTTGAAGGTAGATTTAACCAAGGCGTAGTAAGTATAAACTTACCACAAATAGGAATAATTGCCGGAGAAGACGAAGAAAAATTCTGGAAATTATTAGATGAAAGACTAGAACTTTGCAAAGAAGCTTTAATGTGTAGACATTATGCATTATTAGGAACAAAAGCAGAAACAAGCCCAATACACTGGAAATATGGAGCAATAGCAAGACTAAATCCTGGAGAAACAATAGATAAATTATTAAAAGATGGATATTCAACATTATCTTTAGGATATATAGGAATATATGAACTTACAAAATTAGTAAAAGGTGTATCACATACAACAGAAGAAGGAAGAGAATTTGCCCTAAAAGTTATGAAACACTTAGGAGATGCAACAGCAAAATGGAAAGAAGAAACAGGATTAGGTTTCTCTTTATATGGAACACCAGCAGAAAGCTTATGCTACAGATTTGCACGTATAGATAAAGAAAAATATGGTGTAATAAAAGATGTTACAGACAAAGGATATTATACAAATTCATATCATGTAGATGTTAGAGAAAAAATAGATGCATTCAGCAAATTAAAATTTGAAAGCGACTTCCAAAAAATGTCACCAGGAGGAGCAATTTCATATGTAGAAGTACCAAATATGCAAAATAACCTACAAGCATTAGAAGAAGTAGTTAAATTTATATATGATAATATTCAATATGCAGAATTTAATACTAAATCAGATTACTGCCATGTATGTGGATTTGACGGAGAAATAATAATAAATGACGACAACGAATGGGAATGCCCAAACTGTGGAAATAAAGACCATGGAAAAATGAATGTAACAAGAAGAACTTGCGGATATTTAGGAGAAAACTTCTGGAACGCAGGAAAAACAAAAGAAATAAAAGCAAGGGTTTTACATTTATAAGAGGTGAAAACAATGAATTATGCAGATATAAAAAGAATAGATATTGCCAATGGAGAAGGTGTAAGAGTATCTTTATTTGTGAGTGGATGCAGACATCACTGCAAAGATTGCTTTAATGCAGAAGCATGGAACTTTAACTACGGAAAAGAAGTAACAGAAGAAACAGAAAATAAAATAATGGAAGAACTTAAACCAGACCATATAGCAGGACTATCACTATTAGGAGGAGAACCTCTAGAACCAGAAAATCAAGAAGAAGTTTTAAAAATAATAAAAAGAGTAAAAAGTGAATATCCAGAAAAAAATATCTGGTGTTATACAGGTTTCAAATTAGACGACGACTTATTAAACGGGAAATTCAAAGATAACAAAACAACACAAGAAATATTAAAAAACATAGATGTATTAGTAGATGGAAAATTTGAAATAGAAAACAAAGACATAAAATTAAAATTCAGAGGATCAAGTAACCAAAGAGTAATAAACATGCCAGAAACCTTAAAACAAGGGAAAATTATAAAATATTTGGAATAACCACATAATATTAAAGCAATGTATTGACAAGAAGCCAACCAATGGTTTATAATATGTACCGTAAGTTAGGGATTTAAATAAAAATAGATTTAAAAACCCCAGACTCTAAAAAACCATAAACTGAAAAGTGAGTGGAAGGAGGGGAATTATAAATGGCAAATGAAATAAAAGTTAATGGAAATATAGAAGATGCTCTTAGAAAATTTAAGAGACAATGTGCTAGAAATGGAGTAATCCAAGAAGTACGTAAAAGAGAACACTACGAAAAACCAAGTGTTAGAAGAAAGAAAAAATCAGAGGCAGCTAGAAAAAGAAAATTTTAAATAAAAATTGAGCGGTTCATAAGAACCGCTTTTGTTGCATTAATTATTATTGTTTTTAATTAATATAAAACGAAAATAACAGATTTGGAGGAAAAATGAAGACAACAAAAGAATTAATAAAAAAACATGATAATGTATTTTTTATAATATTAATTATGATAGTAATAAGTGGAATAGCCTTAATTGGTGAAATAATGTATAAGACAGATGAAATTTGGAATTTTCAAAATGTATATAAAATGTACAATGGATTACAAATATATAAAGATGCAAATGTTATAATAACTCCACTATTTTTTTATATTGGAAAATTTCTATTTGGAGTATTAGGAGCAAATTTCCTTACATTTAGAATTTATAATATTGCAATTAATACATTTTTGTATTTTATAATATACTTAATTTTCAAAGAAATGTTAAATTCAAAACTAAAAAGCTTGTCATATACACTTATTATATTTATTGGATGTAATACATCAGTTAGGACAATGAGCAATTATACTTCTTTAGCAGTAGCTTTATTCTTGTTGGGAACACTGTTAAATTTAAAAGAAAAAGGAAATTTTATTTTAAATGGAATAATAATTTTTCTGACTTTTATGTGCAAGCAAAATGTTGGAGTGTACTATATAATAGCATTAATATTGAGAATAATTTTTATAGATAAATTAAAGAGAAAATATATAATTAATTTTGCAAAGCAAATAATTATATTTACTTTATTGTTTGTTGTATATTGTATATATTTATATTTAAATCATAATTTATATAATTTTATATCATATTGTTTTTTAGGAATTAATGAATTTAAGGAAAATTTCGGATTTGAAACATGTACAGTTATTCCAACAATAATTTGTATTATCACAATTATACTATTAAGAATTGCGTTAATAAAAAACAAGAAAAATGTTGGTGAGAAAATAAAGAAAATTGAATGTTTTTCGATTATGTTATTGCTAATTGGTTATCCAATATTTAATGAGTATCATTTAGAAATGGGAAGAATACTAATATATGTTGAATTACTAATAATTTTTGATAAAATTATGTTGTCTGAAATTATTAGCAAAAGAAATTTTTTAATATTAACAAGTTGTTTGTTACTATTACTTATAACGATATCTACTAATCATTTTATTACATATTTAAAATATATTTATTCTAATAATTATGATTACAAAGTTTATTATGGTGGGATTTTAGATAATGAAATAAAAGAAGATATAAAACAAATTATCGAATTTAAAGAAAGCAATAATAAAACAACTATTGTATTTGGAAATAAAGCGGCATTTTACAATATAGTAACAAATGAAAGTTATGGAGCGATGGATTTACCTTTTTTAGGAAATTTTGGAGCTAAAGGTGAAAACGGAATGATAGAACAACTTGAGAATTTAAAAGAAACAACTATATTATTAGAAAAAAATGAAAGTGATTTAAGTTATCAAGAATCTTTAAAAATAAGAAACTGGATCAAAGAACATTTTAATTTGGTTGGAGAAATAGGAAGATATTATATTTATGAAACAGAATAAACGAATAATTATTGTGAATAATAAAAAAGAGGTGTGTGTATGGAATGTATTAAAACAGAGATAAAAAATGGAGTGGATTTACATACAATAAAAACAAGTAAATTCAAAACAAATCTTATTGCAGTAATGCTAACAAATAAAATAACAAAAGAAAATGCAACGAAAAACGCTTTATTGAGTTTAATATTAAGAAGAGGTACAGCAAATATAAAAACACAAGACGAAATAAGTAAAAAATTAGAAAATATGTATGGAGCAAATTTCGATTGTGGAATAGACAAAATAGGAGATAACCAAGTATTAAAATTTTATCTTGAATCTTTAAATAATGAATATTTGCCAGTAGAAGAAGACAATCTAAAAGAAAACATAGAAATATTATTAGATATAGTATGTAATCCATTAGTAGAAGAAAATAAATTTAACCAAGAGTACTTTGAAGCAGAAAAAGAAAAATTAAAACAAATAATAGAAGCAAAAAAAGACAACAAAGGAATGTATGCATTTAATAGATGTATAGAGGAAATGTACAAAAATAGCCCATATGAAATATACAAATTTGGAAACATAGAAGAACTAGAGAAAATAACAAACGAAGAATTATACAAATATTATATGGAATTTATACAAAAATGCAAAATTGATATTTATATTTCAGGAAAAATATCTGAAGAAGCAAGAAAATATATTATAAATAACAATAATATTCTAAAATTGAAAGAAAGAAAGCCTGAATATATTGAAAATAGCTTGGAGAATATAACTGAAGTAAAAGAAAAAGTTATAGAAGAAAGTGCAGAAATAACCCAAGGAAAATTAGTAATAGGAATGAATGTTGAAACAAATGTAGAGAATTCAAAAAATATAGCACTAATATATAATGCAATTCTTGGAGGAACAGCAACTTCAAAACTATTCCAAAATGTAAGAGAAAAAGCAAGTTTAGCATATACAGCAAGTTCAAATTATATAAGGCAAAAAAATAGTATATTTATTAGATGTGGAATAGAAATAGAAAATTATGAAAAAGCATTAAAAATAATAAAAGAGCAAATAGAAGATATGAAACAAGGAAATTTTACAGAAGAAGAACTAGAAAATACGAAACAATATATAATATCTGCAATAGAAGCAATAGAAGATGAACAAGATACACAAATAGCTTATTCGTTTTCACATGAAATATCAAAAACAAGCGATTCAATAAATGAGTACAAAAAAGGTGTTGAATTAGTAACAAAACAACAAGTAATAGATTTGGCTAATACTATAAAAATAAATACAATTTATTTTTTGAAAAATTAAGGAGGAAAGAATGCAACTTATTGAAAATTTAATTGTTAAAGAGAAAATATATGTTGAGAAAATGAAAAACGGTTTAACTGTAATGATTATTCCTAGAGAAAATACAAACAAAAAATATGCAATAATTGGAACTCATTTTGGGTCGGTTGATAATGAATTTGTTGTTCCGGGCGAAGAAAAAGCTAGCAAAATACCTGATGGAGTGGCACATTTCTTAGAACATAAAATGTTTGAACAAGAAAATGGAACTAATAGCTTAGATGTTTTATCAAATATAGGTGTAGATGCAAATGCGTATACAACAAATGACTACACAGCATATTTAATAGATGCAACAAATAACTTTGATGAAGCCTTTAAAGAATTAATGAATTATGTGCAACATCCATATTTTACAGATGAAAATGTAAAAAAAGAGCAAGGAATAATAGAACAAGAAATAAATATGTACGAAGATGATCCAGGTACAAGAGTGTATATGGAAGCATTAAAATGTATGTATAGTGAAAGTCCCGTAAGAATAGATATAGCAGGAAGCGTACAATCTATAAACGAAATTAATAAGGAAATATTATATAATTGTTATAATACTTTTTATAATCCTTCTAATATGTGTTTAGTTATATGTGGAGATTTTAAGCCAGAAGAAATAATAAAAAAAGTTGAAGAAAATTTAGTAGAGAAAGATCTACAAGGCGATATACAAAGAATTTATCCAAAAGAGCCAAAAGAAGTAAAAAATAAAGAATCTGAAAAAGTAATGAATGTAAGTCAACCGATATTTGTAATTGGAATAAAAGAAAATTTAGAAGAACAGGTAAATGCCAAAAAAGTATTAACAGTTGAAATAATATTAGAAATTTTACTTGGAAAAAGTTCAGAATTATATAAAAAATTGTATGAAAACAAAGATTTAATAGTACCATTAGATTACGATTACGAATTTTCACAAAGCTATTCTCATTTTATAATTTCATCACAAGCAAAAGAGCCTAAAAAAATATTTGAAGAAATAAAAAAACAAGTAAAAAAATATATTGAAAGCGGAATTCATGAAGAAGAATTTGAAAGAATAAAGAAAAAAATATATGGTGAATATGTAATGCAATATAATGATATAGATGTAATATCTAGAAATTTATTAGCAGACCATTTTAAAGGAATAAAACCATTTGAATATATAGAAGAATTTAAAAGTTTAAATATAAACTATGCAAATGAAATATTAAGAAAAATGTTCAAAGAAGAAAATATGGTTATATCAATTGTAAAATAAAAATTTATATGGAGAGGCGACCAATGGTCGTCTTTGTTTTATGTTATTAAATAAATTTATTATAATTCGAAAAAAATCTAATGTTGTCGAAAAAAAGAAAAAAACAAAACAATACTAAAAAATGAAAAAAAAAATATCAAAAAAAGTAACACGAAACCGCTAAAAATAAACAAAAAATAAGAAATATTTATTGAAAACGCAAAATTATTATGCTAGTATCTAAATATACGAAAGAAAAATGTTAAAAAAGGAGTGGTTGATATGTTAAATGATGAAATATGTAAATTAAGAGAAAAATTAAACAAAAGCATAGAATCAAATGAAGATTATTCAAAAATATACCAACTAAGTGTAGAATTAGATAAATTAATAGAAGAATACTACGGAATAACCAAAAGAACTGGAAAAGTAATCGCAGGTAAGTTAATTATAGAATAGCAATGTACACTCCTACATTGCTATTTTTTTTGTAAAAAAATAAAAAAAATGTAAAAAAATATTGCAAAAAGTAAAAAAGTATGTAATATTAAATATAGAGTATATATTATACATCTTAAATAAGGGAGTAATAATATGAAAATAAAAAGAATTATTTTTGTTGTTATTATAATTATAATTTCACTAACAACTAATATATATGCTGCGAAAATACCAGGTAAAAATGCAAGTAGTTCTGAAATATCTAAGTATCTTGAAACTAATGATGCTAGTTTGGTTTCAATTGAAACTTTGTGCTCTTGGTTTACAACTGCTCAAACTAGTACTACGGATCTTGCTAAAATAGACACAGCATTAAAAAATAAAAATGAAGCTGAAATAAAAACATTTTGTAATAAAAGTAACTATGATACAATAATGCCTTCATCAGAACGAGAAAAAGTCTTTGCTGCATGGAAAGATAAGGTTTCTGATTCAGATTTAAAAAGTAAACTAGAAGGCAAAAGCAATGAAGCTAAAGAAAAACGTGAGGATGATAAAGCAGAAGCTGAAAAAACAAAATTTGATATAGACCCCAATTGGTATGATGCGTCTAAAGAAAAAAGTTCTGATAGTAAAGCAATGAAAAAAGTTGGAAAAATAGTTGGAGCAGTACAAGGTTTTGGCAGTGTAGTTTCTTTAGGTGTACTAGTATATATAGGAATAAGGTATATGGTTGCAAGTGTTGAGGAAAAGGCTATGTACAAAGAAACAATGATACCTTATGTAATAGGTTCTATATTAGTATTTTCAGGTTCAAATATTGTTGGAATTATATATAACGTTTTTTATTAAAACTTGAAAATTTGAAAACATTAAGTTATAATGGAGATGAGTGAATGAAATACACAATTTTAATTAAGCTTTGTACAATACTATTTTTAGGAATATTATTAGTTAATTTAAATCCAGTAAAAATTTATGCTGATACAGATTCTATAGATGATGTTGTTCAGGGAGGAGATTCTTTTATTGGAGCTGCAGATAAAGAATATTTAAGCAGAGAAGGTATGAAAGGTGTTTCTAATATGGTATACAATGTACTTCTTTCATTAGGAATAGGAATTGCTGTTATTATTGCTACTGTATTAGGTGTTCAATATATACTTGCAGGTGCTGAAGGAAAGGCTGAAATAAAAAAGAGTATGATACCATTTTTAATAGGATGTGTAGTTGTTTTTTCAGCATTTGCAATATGGAAAGCAGTTGTATATGCCTTAAGTTAAGTTATTAATATTTTCTCATAATAAATTAAAGAGAAAAATATATAAATTTAAATATAGTAAAGGAGGAAAAATTATGAAAATGAGTAAAAAAACATTAACAAAAATATTAACGGCTTGTGTAATTACTGTTATACTTGCAACAATATGTGGAAATGTTATGGCTGTTACTAATCCTGGTTCAATTACAATAACTAATGATAGTAGCTTTAATAGCATTGGAGGAAAAATTGTTGGAGCTATTCAAGGTATTGGTTCTGTTGTAGCGGTTGGTATACTTGTAGTACTTGGTATTAAGTATATGATGGGAAGTGCTGAAGAAAAAGCAGAATACAAAAAAACAATGATACCTTATTTAGTAGGTGCTGTATTAGTATTTGCAGCTTCAAATATTGCAGGAGCAGTATATAACTTTACATCAAATGTTAAATAATAAAAAGGGAATTTTAAAAGAGACTACTGAAAAAGTAGCCTCTTTTAAAATTTTCTTTTTATTTTTTGCATAAATCATAAAAAAGCTCTACGGATACAATAATAATAAATAAAATAAGAGTGTTACGCAAATATTACAAAATTATTAAAAATGTATTATTTTGATATAAAAGGTTACTTTTTACTTTCTTTTTTGATATAATATATTCTGAAAAATATTATATCAACTAAGGAGGATTTTTTTATGGGTACATATTATATACCTAGAAATGTAAAAGGAGAAGGAAGAATATTATTTATATTTACAGGAAAATCTCTTATGTATACAGCTATTGGTGCAGCTATAGGATTTCCAATACAATTTATAGTGTCAAATATACTAGGAATAGAATATTGGGGAATGATTGCAACTGGATTAGGAGCTTTAATTGGCTTTATTATAGGAACATTAAAAATACCTAAGTTAGCATTTCTAAAAAATTCTCAAGATATAGCAGGAGAAAACATTGACGAAATTATAAAAAGATATATCAAATTTAAAAAAGAGAAAAATAAAATATATATAAACACAAAAGAAGAGGAGGAAAGTAACGATGACAAATAATATAGATCAATTTAGCAATATATTGTTAATTATGCTAGTAGTTCTTGTTATAATTTTATTTGCACTTTTAACAGTATATATTGTAATGAAGAAAAAAGAAGGAAGTCCAGTTAAGGAAAATGATGAAATTAAAAAAGTAAATAATAATAAAACAAATCCAGAAAAGACATCTGCTCAAATTATTAATAAACAATCAATATTAAAATTTATGGAATTTGATAGAGTAGAAGATAATATGATAATTCAAAAAGGCGGAAAAAGATACATAATGGTTGTTGAATGTCAAGGAATAAATTATGACTTGATGTCGGAAATGGAAAAAACAGGTGTAGAAGAAGGATTTATACAATTTTTAAATACTCTAAGACATCCAATACAAATATATGTACAAACTAGAGCAGTTAACCTTGCTGAAAGTATACAAAGATATAAGACAAGTGTAGAACAAGTTGAAATGGAATACAACAAAAAACAAATAGAGTACAATCAAATGAGACAATCAGGAAACTATAGTGAACAAGAATTAAATAAAGAGTTTTTTGAATTAACTAAGAAAAAAAATTTGTATGAATATGGAAAAGATATTATAAAAAATACAGAGATGATGAGTTTAAATAAAAATGTCTTAACAAAAAAATATTATGTTGTAATACCATATTTTTCAGAGGAAGCAACTAAGGAAGAGTATTCTAAAGATGAGATACAAAATATGGCGTTTTCAGAGTTGTATACTAAAGCTCAATCAATAATAAGGACACTGTTTGCATGTAGTGTAAGTGGTAAAATATTAAATTCATATGAGTTAGTAGAATTATTATATAATTCTTATAATAGAGAACAATCTGAAATATTTGGACTAAATAAAGCTATACAAGCAGGATATGAAGAATTGTATTCTACAGGACAGGATGTATTTGCAAAAAAAGAAAAAATATTAGATAAGCAAATTCAAGATGAAGCAATGAGGCTAGCTAAAAATGAAGTTGATAAGGTAAGAAGCAAAATGGAAGAGCAATATGTTAGAAAAGAAGAGAATAAAAATGCCTTGATTGGAGATTTGGCTAAAATGATTTTAAATGAAAATAAAACTTATATTGGTGAAGATATAACTGAAGAAGCTATTAAAAACTTAGATAAGCAAATTGAAGGTTTAGAAGGAATGGAGGAAAAAGAAAATGTGGGGCAAGAAAAAACAAAAACTAGAAGAGGTAGAAAGCCAAAAGCAGTTTAAAAAAGAAGACACAAACTTTTTAAGAAAAAAAAGTATAAAAGAGTTAATAGCACCAGATGGAATTGACGTAAGAGATATATCAAATTTAAAAATAATTTCTAATACTACTAAATATGCAAAAAGTTTTTATGTATCTGTATTACCTAGAATGTGTACATTTCCAGAAATATTTAGAGATATGTATATGTTTGGAGATATAAACACTTCAATATATATAAACCCTATACAAGAATCTAGATCACAAAACGAATTAAATAGAGTTATAAATGAGTTAGAAACAGAAAGAATTGTTGCTGCTGATAGAGGAAATATAAATAGAGAAAGCCAATTAACACAAAAAAGATTTGAGGCAGAACAATTAAGAGATGAAATAGCTGCAGGTTTTAATAAAATGTTCGAAGCATCTGTTGTTTCAACATTATTTGCTTATTCATTAGATGAATTAGAAAAATACACAAAATTGTTAACTACAGAAATGTCTAAATCACTCGTTGAAATAAAGAGCGCATGGGGAATGCAGGAAGATGCATTTAAAAGTAATTTACCGCTAATGGATGATAAAATTAAAAAAACACATTCTTTTGATAGAAGATCAATGGCAACTGTATTTCCATTTACAACTTCAGAGGTTGGACATCCTACAGGAGTTCCTTTAGGTTTTAATAAGCAAACAGGAACACCAATTTTATTTGATAATTTTCATCCAAGTCTAACAAATTATAATATGGTTATATTTGCTAAATCTGGTGCTGGTAAATCTGTTACAATGAAAACTTTAATTTCTCGTTCTTCTGTATTGATGGGAATAGAAAGCTTGGCACTTGATGCAGAGGGAGAATACACAATAGTTGCAGAGAGCTTAGGTGGAATAAATGTAGTTTTAAGTCCTAACTCAAATACTATTATAAATTTATTTGATGTTGAAACTGAAGTTGTAAAGGATGAAATAACAGGAAAAGAAAGACAAGTTCTAAATATTGAAAATAAAGTAGAGGATGTTACACAAGCACTTTTAACAATGGCAAGAGGAAGTACAAGAAGTGAAGAAGTTAACGAACTCACAAAACAAATTATTTCAGAGTCTGTAGCTGAAGAATATGCAAGACTTGGAATAAGAAATGATCCTTCAACACTTTATGAAGCGGGATCATCAAATGATAGTGGACAACTATTTAAAAAGAGAAAAGAAATGCCAACTATAGGTTCATGGTATAAAAGAATTATGATGAAAGCAAAAGAAAATACAAATCCAGATTACAATTTCCATTATAGTTATTTAGTAAAAGTTATGAGACAATATATAAGAGAGTATAACGGACAAATGGCATATTTTGATGGACAATCTACATTTGAATTGCTAGATGGTGCACCATTTATAAATTTGGATATTTCTCAATTAGAGGAAAGATTTGCAAGACCATTAGCACAACAAATTTTACTTTCTTGGATATGGGAAAAATATGTTAAGAAAAATAGCGAAGATAGAAGCAAAGCAAGAAAGAAAAGAGTTATTGTGGATGAGGCATGGATGTTACTTCCATATCCAGAAGCAGTAGACTTTTTAAATACAATGGCAAGACGTGCAAGAAAAAGAAATGTATCTTTAGCTATTATTTCACAAAGATTTCAAGATTTTTATGAAAAACCAGAAGCACAAGCAGTACTTACATCTTCAGACACAAAACTTTTCTTAGCTCAAGATAAATCAGAAATTCAATATTTGAAAGAAGTATTTAAATTAAGCGAAGGTGAATCGGGATTTTTGGTTACTTGTTTGAAAGGTGAAGGATTACTAAAGGTAGGTAATGATACAGCAATTTTGCAAATAACACCTACAAAGAAAGAATTTGAATTTGTGGAAACGAATTTAAATAAAATTGTTGAAATGCGAAAAAACAAATAAAGCAATAAAGGAGGAAGAAATGAAACAAAAAAATAATAAAACAGTACAAAAGATAGCTTTAATTTTAATATGTATATTATCATTTAACTTTATTGCACCAACATATGTATCAAATGCTGATATAGGAGGAGTTTTGTTTAGTCCAATAAAAAGTTTGTTGGTAACAGTTACTGATATAGCTATGGATTTATTAGATTTAGGAGTTACAGGAACTTGGAAAAATGTAATAAAATCAGATGTTTTAGATGGAGATTATGATCCTGGAACTAATGGAAAAAATATATGGGATGGCGATGATGATTCAATTGATTTACCTGATTTTAGAATGAGCCCAGATGCTATATTTTCAAATAAAGTAGAATTATTAAATATTGATTTTATAAACCCAATAAAAGAAAGTGACTACGATGTAAAAAATAGCAATACTACAGAACGGTTTAAAAAATTTAAGAAAATTAATTGCAAGTTGGTATGTGGCAATTAGAAATTTAGCATTAGTAGCAATGCTATCTGTACTTGTTTATGTTGGTATAAAAATTATAATATCTAGTGCTGCCTCAGATAAGGCAAAATATAAACAAATGCTTGTAGATTGGCTAGTAGGTATGTGCTTATTATCTATGTTACATTATATTATGGCCTTTACAATATTTTTTACAGAGAAGATTACAGATTTAATTGGAGATAGTTCAAGTTCACTTGTAGAATTTGATAATCCAAAAGGAAAAAATGGGGCAACAGGTCCAATAAAATTTAAAAAAAGTTACACTTATAATGGAACAAATTATTCTGAGGGAGATGAATTAAAAGGGCTTAAAAATCTAACAGAATATGCGAGATTTTATGTTCAATTAAAAGATACAAAAAAATCATTTGCATATTTAATTATATATATAGTTTTAATTGGATATACAATTGTATTTACTGTTATATATTTAAAAAGGGTTGTCACGATGGCTTTTTTAACTATGATAGCTCCATTTGTAGCAATGACATATCCAATAGATAAAATGAATGACGGAAAAGCGCAAGCGTTCAATTTCTGGTTTAAAGAATACTTAACAAATGCTTTAATACAACCATTTCATCTTATATTATATACAGTATTAATAGGAAGCTCTATAAAACTTGCAAGTAGCAATTTATTATATGCAATGGTTGCAATGGGATTTTTAATACCTGCAGAAAAACTATTAAAGAAAATGTTTGGACTTGATAGAGCATCAACACCTCCAGGATTAGGAGGAGCTTTGGTAGCAGGTGCTGGTTCGCAACTTGCAAAAAATTTCTTAAGTAAGGGAAAGGGAAGTTCAAATGTTAAACCAGGTAGTGATGGTAACGGTACTGCTGATACATCTTCAGCAACACGATCATTAGCTAAATATGATTTTGGAGACTTTAAGCCAGTCAATAGTGCAAATTTGGAAAATAGAGAATGGCCAGGAAATCAAGTTGACAATAATATGGATGGACAAACTGAAAACAGAGATGTAGCAGACGAGAATAATAATAGAAATGATTTGGCAAATAATCCAAACAAAGAAAATGAAGGAATAACAAGTGATGATAGTTATAGAGATAGCTTAACAAATAATCAAAATCAAGAATTAGATGCATATAGGAATTCAGAAGCATATGGAAATGGAAGAACAGATCAAAATAACAATAAAAATGAAAAAACTAAAGGTACTGCAAGAAAAATGGCCCAATTAGCTGGAAGAAAAGCTTTACGTTCAGCAGGAAAAACTATAAAAAATCCTAAAACATGGAAAAATTTAGGAAGAAAAGCACTCAGAACAGCTGGAACTGTAGGTGGAGCTTATGTTGGTTTACATGCAGCAGCACTAGCAGGAGCATTAACAGGAGATGCAAGCAAAGCAATGGCAGCTTTTGGGACAAGTGCAACAATTGGAAATAGACTTGGAGATAAAGCTGCTAATATGTCAAGTGGTGCATTTGATATGGCAAAAAGTGCAAGTGAAGGACTTAAAGATCTAAGAGCTGAGGCAGATGGCGGTTGGGATGCTGTTCAGACTGCTAAAAAAGAAAGAAAAATAAACCAACAAATGAAAGAATTTAAAAATAATAGTTCAAATCAAAAGTATTTTGAAGAAAAAACAGGTCAGTATGGAAGTGAATTAAAAGAAACAATGGAACAAGCAGCTTACTATGACCAATTTAAGGGATTTGAAGATAACGATTCAAAAATGAAAGCAGTTGAACTTGAAAATTATTATAAAAAGCAAGGAATGGATCAAGAAAAAGCAAGAACAATGGTAAGAGCAAGTAATTCTATGGCAAATGAATATAAAAGAAATGATTTAAATAAAAAAGAAACTTATGTAAATGAAATAAATAATAATGGTGGACAAAATGCCGGAAAAGCTGAGAAAGATAATATGGTAAGACAACTTAGCGCAGGTGCTAAATATATGAAAGGAATGGCAAATAAACCTGGAAGAGGAGCATAAAAGAAAAAATGTTTTATAATAAGATATTTAGATTTATAAATCAAAACAGAAGAATAATTATTTTGTTGGTATCAATAGGTATTTTTATAATTCTATTGATAAAAGCTTTAAACAATTTAAGTTTTAAATCTGATAATGATGAAACTGATAATGAAATAGAAAACACTTCTAGGGAGATTCAAGATACTAGAACTTCAGTAATTACAAATACGTCAGTTGGGCAAAAAACATCAACACAAAATTATAATTTATTAGAAGAATTTGTTAATTTATGTAACGATGGTAATATAGAAGAGGCATATCAACTTTTAAGTGATGAATGTAAGCAAAATGTTTATCCAAATCTAGAAGGATTTGCAAATAATTATGTGAATGTTGTATTCAAAAGTAGGAAAAGTATAGATGTGAAAAACTGGATAAAAAGTGGGGATTATATTACATATTTAGTTACATATTCAGATGAAGATGTTTTATCTACTGGAGATGTAAATAATAATAAATTTCAAGATTATATTACTGTAAATAGTAGCAAACAACAACTAAATATTAATAAATACATAAAAAAAGAAGAACTTAATAAAACTCAGGAAATTAAAAATATAAAATTTACTATTAATTATGTTGATATATTTAAAGATTATGAAGTTTATAATATTAAAATTGAAAATAAAAACAACAATGATATTATTCTTGATAATTTGAGTTCAGTTTCTAGTACATATATAGAGACAAGTTCCGAAACTCAAATAAATTGTTCAAATTATGAGGCTGGAATAAATAGCTTTAAATATGGACCAGGAATGGCAAAAACAATAGAACTAAAAGTAATAAAACAATATAATGAAAATTTACAAGATGAAAAACTTATATTTTCATCTGCTATATTGGATACAGGTAATATAGATAATACATGCAGTATTGAAGTTGAATTATAGATGGAGGAGCATATATGAAATTGAATAACCACAAAGCAAAAATAATAACACATAACAAAAATAATTTAATAAATAAAATTACTGTTATATGTATAATATCTATATTGCTATTTACACCAAGTTTAACGAATGTTTCCTATGCTGCAAAAAATGATAAAAATGTATCTGACATTGAAGAAGAATTTTTAAGTTCAATAGATATGGTACTAGATATATTAGAAAAAGATAAAGATATGTCTGATTATGCAAATACATATAAATATATATACTACAAATATACAAATGATGAAGGTTATAAAACAGAGTTGGATTTTTCTGCCTATGATGTAAGTGGATTTAGCAATGTTAGTTCGAATGGAAGCTATTCTGCAAAAAATATTCCTCAAGCAGTTTTAAACTTGAAAAGTAATTTTGAAACAGCTGCAGCAAAATATGGCATAGAAGACTATGTAGATGTTTTACTAGCTATTTGTACACAAGAATCACATGGTAGTGGAAATGATGTAATGCAATGTGGAGCTTCATCAGTTGCTGAAAGCATTGATACAGGTACAAGAATATTTAGCGAACATTTAAAAAAATCTGGAGGAGATTTAGATATAGCATTACAAGCATATAACTATGGTGGTGCTTATATTAGTTATGCAAAGGCAAGAGGTGGCTATTCAAAAAAAAATGCTATAGAATTTGCCAAAATACATAGTGGTGGAAAAAAACATGAGCCTGGAAATGCTCTTGGAGAATGGTGCTATGGAGATCAAAATTATGTTGAACATGTAAAACAATATTTAAATGTTTCAGAAAATGGTAAATCAACAGACATGTTAAAAAATGCTAAAAGTTTACATGAGGCATTAGAAGGAAATAATGCTTCTTGGAGTATAACAAATTTACCAAGTTATAAGAATATAAGAAAATCTAAATATGTTTGTTGTGCAAATTATGTTTCTGCAGTTTTAGTTGATACAGGTTATATTAGTGAATCAAAATATACACCTTCAGCGGCTGGATTAGAGGGAGTTTTAAGCAATGAGTCCAAATTTATAAAGATTAGTAGTTTTTCAAAGATTAAAGCAGGGGATATTGTATTTATGACAAGGCCAAACGAGAAAAGTGGAATAGGTCATGTACAAATTTATGCAGGAAATAATAAATGGTATAATACAGGAAGTACAGATGCAATACGAAGTGCAAGCCCAAGGTCTTCAGCTGCATCATATGTAAGTAAAAGATTCGTTTGTGCATATAGATATAAAGAATAATAGATTTAACTTTATTATGTTAGGGGAATATTTATGAAAAAATTAAAAAAAATAATTTTAATCTTAGTAATAATTATTTTTATAATTATTGTTTGTATGATTTCAATAAAATTTTGTAAAAAAGATAATAAAATACAGGAAGTTGAAGATATAGGAGATAAGTTATATGTAGATACAGAAATACAAGCAATAAATGATATTAATATGTATGCAATTATAGAAAATATAGTAGATACATATGTTGATTATAATTCTAGTAATGAAAATGAAAAAATAATTAATATGCTAGACAATAAATATGTTAAAGATAATAATATAACAGCAGATAATGTTAGAGATAAAATTAAAGAAATAAAAGGTTCCCCACTAGTGGTGATAAATGACATAACTCAACAGAATATTTCTAATAATAAAACAATTTACTATGTTTCATATGATCTTGTAAAAGACAAAAGTTTAGCGGAAAAAGATGGTTTAAGATATGAAAGTTCTTATAATGCAAATGAAGAAACTACTATAGGAAAAAACTGTGATATTACTATAAGTGTCAATTCAGAGCAAAAAGTTTTTTCTATAATACCAAATAAAATGGAACAAAGTGATTTTTCTATTGAAAAAAATGAATACAATACATATGAATATAATGTATTAAATACTCAGAAACAAGTAGAGATGTATATACAAGATTTTACAAATAATTTAAAATATAAATTAGAAGAAAGCTATAATAAACTAGATGAAGAATATAGAAATAAAAGATTTGGTAATCTAGAAAAATACCAAAAATATATGAATGAGAATCAAAAAAATTTTGAAGATTTTGAGTTAACAAAATATAAAGAAGAAAATAAAGACGATTATACAGAATATATCTGTATAGATCAATACGGAAATTATTATATATTTAAAGATAAAGGTGTTATGAATTACACTGTTATGCTTGATACATATACTATAGATTCAGACGAATTCAATAATAAATATAATAATGGCTCAGAACAAATAAAAGTTGGAATGAACTTAGAAAAAATATTTCAGGCTTTAAATAGAAAAGATTATCAATATATATATGAAAAATTGGACAATAATTTTAAACAAAATTATTTTTCAACAGAAGATAAATTTGAAGAGTATGCGAAAAGTACATTTTTTGATATAAATAAAATAACTTATGGAACTTTTGAAAAACAATCAGGAATGTATATATATAATATTACTATATCGGATGCAAATGAAATAATTGACGATAACCAAGACAATGAAGAAATAGAAACAAATAATATTTCAAAGAAATTTATTATTAAATTAGAAGATAATAAGAATTTCAAATTAGCTTTTAATGTAAATTAATTATTAAAAATTGTAAATAATTAAGGAGAGAATGGAGATGAATCCAAACTTTAATGCTTTAAAAGGTGAAGCAAAAAAACAAGTAAAAAATATAGCAAAAAAAGTAATGAAGAAGATACTTGTGACAGTTTTTCCATGGCTTATGGGAATTATAATAATTGCTGGAGGTTTTTTTGTAATACAAGAAAAAATTAAAGATGCTGCAGATAACGTTGTTAAAGCTGCATCAAACGTTACTAGTGCATTTGATAATACCTCTGATTCTCCTGTAATAACTGTAAGTGATGATTTAATTCAACAAGTAAAAAAGGAGATGATGGATGACTCAATTGATATTGAGGAATCTTATTTGACAGATGCATTGCTTAAGGCTTCATTAAGTGCTTATTATGCAACAAGTTATCCATATATTGATGGAATTGATTATGGTGATGAAAATAATGAAAATTTTTCAAATATCGTAAAAGGGTGTATATATTTAAAAAGAGGAAATGAAGATATGTCCTACATTAATTATAATAATTTTAGTAGTAAGATAGGTAGTGACAAGTCAATTTCTGATAGAGATAATATAAAAAATTCTTTCTCAGTAGATAATGAAGGAAATATTGTTATTGCTACATGGAGTATGAGCAATACAGTAACAGAAACAATAAATGAAGATAATACATATGATCAAGAAGGATCGGAAACATCAGCTTCTTATGATATAACAGAATATAAAATTGATCAAAAGACATTAACAGAGCAATATGCGATGTCTTATAAATTCCCAATATTATTAGCAAATATGTATTCAAATGAAGGATTCGGAATTGCTGTTGCAAAATTAGGAATAAATTCTAAAATTGTATTAACTGTCCTTGACTCTACAATAGAAAATACAACAGTAAGCAAAGAATATATGAAATTAAATTATAAAGTAAATGGTACATATAATTGGAGAAATAGCGATGAAGATGATTTAAAAACTAGTAACTTTTCCGAAATGTATTGGGAAGAAGACCATACACAAGAAAATAACTTGTATAAAATAGTAACTAATGAAACCGAAACAAATCAAGTTACTGTAAAACCAACAAGTGTTGAAACATGGTCTATTAAAGGTGATGTATCTGATATTAATTCTAATGAATCAACTAATAATGAAAGTAATGAAACAGAATTGGAAAACGATTCAGATTATAAAGAAGATACAAGTAAATCAATACCAGATAATGTTATAGAAAATGTGAAAAATAATATTGTAAATGAAAGAGAGTCTGGCGAAGAAGGCCCAATGACTCCAAATTCAATAGAAGCTGTAAATGCAAAAGTTTCTAAAAAAATGACAGATCATAAAATGAAAACAGATACTACAACAAAGGAAACAACATACACCTCTTCAGACATGGAATTAAAAGATAATACAGATGAATTTTTGGCATTGATAAAATCAGATGCTAATGGAAAGTATGATCCAAATGGATCATTAGTTAAATATTTAGTAAAAGGTGCTATAGTAAATAATACAGTTAGTGCTGTAGGAGTAGGAAATGGTAATTCTTCAACTTCAAATGGAACAAGTAATTCTGGTGGATCTTCAAGCAGTTCAAGTGGCAATGGCTACTCAAAGGTATATAAGGTAAATGGAAAAGAATACAAAGAATTTAAACAATCGCAAGGTTCATATGCAAGTGTACCATATTCAGGAGGAACAATTTCAAGTTCAGGATGTGGTCCTACATCAGTAGCAATTGTTGCTAGTGGTTATGGTAAGAACTATACACCAGGAACATTGGTAAAAGATGCAAAGAAAAAATATCATGTTTCCAATTTTACTGCATCACCAAATGCTACCGCAAAAATGTTGAATACAGCTGGATTGAGTTACACATCTACATATAGCCTAACGAAAGAAAATTTAAAAAATCATTTGAAAACGGGTAAACCTGCTGTATTATCAGTTGATAATAGTTGTGGCGGAATGTTTACTAGTGCCACACATTATATTGCTATTTTAGATATAGATAAAAATGGCAAAAAAGTGTATGTTGCGAATCCATCAAATAAAGCTTCAGGTTGGATTAATATTGATGATGTAATTAGATGTAATTCTTCATCATCAAGAATCGCCTTTTTAATTACATCTTAAAAGTGGAGGAAATATGAGTAAAAGTTTTATATTAAAAATTATGATTATAGTTGTAATATGTATAATACTTATTATAGGAGCTAGTTTATATATGTTTGGTCAAAAACAAGAACAAAATGAAAATTTAAAAAATGTTGAAGAAAGTCAAGAAGAAGAGGACACTTTAATAAGAAAACAAGAGCAGCTTACAAAAATAGAAGGTGAATCACAATTTTATAATGGACTACATTATATAGATTTATATCTTAATTATATTGAAGAAGAAAATGAAAAGGCTGTTGTAGAAACAACTTATTCTGAAGGAACAGAAAAAAATAGTACATCTGAAATTAATAAATTAAAAGAATCAAAGTTTTATGCTCAAAGTGGGTATTATAAAGATTATGATGAAAATCATTCAATATATGTATATCAGGGAAAACTTGAAAAAAATAATAAATATATAGTTTGTGTATTTGGTGTAATATTTGATTATCAAAATTCAACATATGCAATTATAAGAAAAGACAGTGTGGAAGATATTGATAAAATGAGTTTAAATTTTAATATAGAAAATAAAAATAATAATTGTTATGAATATTATAATGCAGAAGAAAACGAGATTATTGAAAAAACATACAATAATTTTAAAACAAAAGTAGATCAAAATTTAATAGAAGAAGGATATAATACACTAGATAGTGAATATAAAAGTGCTAAATTTACTGATATTAATAGCTACAAATATTATATAAATAAAAGAAAAGATAAAATTATAACTAGTAATATAAAAAATTATAAATTAGCTATAATAGAAAATAAAAGCAAATATACTATTGTTGATCAATACAATAATTATTATATTTTTTATATAACAGGACCAATGGAGTATACAATGATGTTGGACAATTATACTATTGTTGATGAAGAAACAATGAATAATTACAATAATTCAGATAAATATTCAAAAGCACATACATGTGTAGATATTTTTATTAATATGATTAATAATGAAGATTACGAAAAAGCGTATTTGAAAACAAATTTTAATAGTTTAAGTGAATTTGAAAAATATATAAAAAATAATTTTTATGAAGAAAATACTTTAGAAATTGAGAATGTAGAAGAAGAAGATAATATGTACATAGTAAAAGCAAAAGTTTATAGTGATTCAAATAAGGACACAGATCCTATATTCAAGAATTTTAAAGTTCAACTAAAAGAGGAAAATGGAATTGAATTTAAAATAGAAGTATAATATAAGTCAACATAATAAATAATGGCGCTATAGTAAAGTAGTAATTCCGATATTGGAAAAAATTAAGGTGAATATACAGAGGTGAAACTTATGAATAAAAACGAGGAAATATTTCAAAAATTAAGAGACTTTAGAATGGAAAAAATGATTGAATTAAAAAATAATGGAAATGAAGAAAATATTGATATTGAAGATGTAGTGTATTGTGGACAATTAGATTTTGAAGTTAATGGCGAAATTCAAAAGAAAGATGTTTTTCTTATGAAAAAAGATATAGATGGCAGTGTAAAATGGGAGTATTATGCAGATGGAGATATGATTGCAATAGATTATAATGAGATGATTATTCCAACATCAGATTATCAAAAAGTTGACTTTAAACCTATTATAAAAAATGAAGATAAACAAGTTTCTTTAAACGAATTAGAAATAGAGAAAATGACTCATATGGCAAAAGCCTTAGGAATAGAAGAAAAACAAATTGATGGCCTTGCAGAAATTGATAATAGCAAATTAAATGAAAAAGAATTAATGAAAAGTGCAGTAAGTGTAAAATCTGAATTTAATCCAAATGAAAAAATAAATGGTTCAGAGAATATTAACAATCTTATACCAGGAACAGGAAAATTTAGTAAAATTGCAATTATATATTCAAATAATTCAAACGATAAATTTAAAATGGTAGGAATTACTGCAGACGGTAAAGTAGAAGAAATACCAGCATTAACTCAAACAGAAGGAGTTAATCCAACAGAAAAAATAGTTTCAGCAGATAGATATGGGGAAAATATAAAAGAGCAAAGTACACAAGCAATGTTTAAAATAAATGGAAGAACCAATGAAGGTTTTTCTATAAATATTGGAAGCATGGGCTGTATAGAAGTTAATTATGTAAGAAGAAGTACAGATGATGAATATATAAGTATTCCAGTTGAAACAAATACAACAAGATATGTAAAAAGCGAAATAAAAAGAGAAATGGACAAAACGAAAAATACAAGAGTTGAAGAAGAAATAGATAAATCTCAGGCAGAAATAGAAAAGCACGGCAGTGCAAATTGGAAAAATATAGATGATAACCCAAATAATGATATAGAGCATGAAGATGTAATTAGAATTAATAATGGAACAGAAGAAATTTCCTTTGAAGAAGAAGCCGAAAAAGCAAAAGTAAGTGTAGAAGAATTCAAAAGAATATATAATGAACAATCTGAAGATTTAACTCCAGAACAAAGACTTGAACAAACACATGAAGAAATAGAAGAACAATATATGGGACCAAATGAAAGAAGAAGATAAAATTGTAATAAACTCACCTATATAAATATATATTTATATAGGTGAGTTTTTATATGAAAAAAATAATTGCATTTGTATTAATGTTTATATTAATATTTCCTGTGTGCTGTTTTGCAGATGAGGAAAATAATGAAGAGGAAGAACAAATTCCAGAACTTGTGGAAGCGGCAAGTGATAGTGCAGAGGAACCAAATTTAAATTCTAGAGCAGCTATTATTTATGATAGAAATTCTAAAGAAGTAATATATGGAAAAGAGGAAAATACTAAAAGAAAAATGGCTTCAACAACAAAAATAATGACTTGTATGGTAGTTTTAGAAAAAGGAGAATTAACAGATACAGTTATTGTTTCAAAAAAAGCAGCAGGAACAGGTGGGTCAAGAGTAGGTTTAAAAACAGGAGATAAAGTAAGTGTACAAGATTTGCTATATGGTTTAATGTTATGTTCAGGAAATGATGCAGCGGTTGCACTAGCAGAACATGTGGGAGGTAGTGTTGAAGGGTTTGCAGATTTAATGAATGAAAAAGCAAGACAATTAAATTTAAGTAACACTCATTTTGTAACACCACATGGGCTAGACAATGAAGAACATTATACAACAGCATATGAACTTGCTATTATGGCAGATAATGCCTTAAAAAACAATACGTTTTCTAGTATTGTTGGAACTAAAAATATAACAATAAATATAAATGGAAAGCCAAGAAATCTATCAAATACAAATGAATTATTGGGTAGTATGGCAGGGGTATATGGTGTAAAAACGGGATTTACTAATGGTGCTAATAGATGTTTAGTAACTTCATGTAAGATAGAAAATTTAGATATTATAACAGTAGTGTTAGGAGCAGATACAAAAAAATTTAGAACACAAGACAGTATCAAATTAATAAATTATGCAATGAATAATTATAAAGAAATAAATATGGAAAATAAAATACAAGAAGAATTTCAAAAATGGAAAAAAGAAAACAAAGATAAAATATATATAAATAAAGGAGAAAAAAATACAACAGAGTATAAATTAGAAGAACAATTAAATAATTATATAACAATAAAAAATACACAAGAAAATGATGTTAAAATAGAAATAAATACATTAAATTATTATGAGGCACCATTGCAAGAAGGAACAACAATTGGAGTATTAACAGTGAAAGTTTCAGGGCAAGTAAAATTAATAAAGAATATACAAGTAGCACAAACAGTAAAGAAGAAAAATATGATAAATTATATGAAAGAATTAATAGAAAAATCATGTTTAAATAATATTACAAAATAAATACATTTATAATACAAATTCGATAATTTATAGACAAAAGATTAAGTATTTTATAAAATATATATGGATAAATATATTTTATAAGGAGTTATTCTTATGAAGAGTGGAAAAATAGGATACATAAGAGAAACAAGAGAAATAAAAGAAACAAATAATATAAACAACACAGCGCGTGAAAGAAATTTAATGGATGCTTTTGAAGAATTAAAACAAGCTAGAAATGAAAGTATAGCTATGAATTATAGAAAGCAACACAATTCTACATATGAAAAAATATATATTAATAAAAGAAGAAAACAAAAGCAAAAAAAACAAGGTATAAGCTTAGTGGGTATGGTTATGGGAGTTGTAATGGTTGCAGGAACAATGACATCTGCAAACTTTATATTTGCAAGTAACTCGAATATTCAAGAGCAACCTGCTGTGTACGAAGAAAACAGGGAAAATATTGATATAGATAAAATAATTTCTGATAATATAAGCAGTACAGAAAGAAAAGAGTTAGTAACAGAAGATAGAGAAATTCCTTTTAAAACAACATATAATGAAAATCCAAATATGCCAAAAGATGAACAAAATATAATACAACAAGGAGCAAATGGTGTAAAAACTGTAACTGTTGTAAAAATTTATGAAACGGCAGAAAATGAAGATGAAAACTTTTTAGAAGAAAATATATTAAATACAACAATCACAACACCAGCAGTAGAACAAATAATAGAAGTTGGTACATCAGAATTGCTTGGAAAATATAAAGTACATATTGGAGACAAAATGTATACAACACAAGATATAGAATTAAAAGATAGCGTTGCAGCAAATGCAAATGTTGTATGCAAAGTTGGAAAATATATGGATGTAGAAGTTTTAGGTGTGCAAGGAAATTACTTTAATGTAAAATATGAAAATTACACAGGATATGTAAAAGGTGATAATTTAGTATCTTACTATACAAATCCTGAGTATGCTGAAAAATGTAGACTACAAAAAATACTAAATAAATTAAGTTATGAAATTAATGTTAATGAACCAAGTGGATTATCATTAGAAGACTTTAAAAAAGTATTATCAAATAATCCAAAAGATGTTAATAAAATATTTGAAAATAATGCAGAAGTATTCTATAATTTAGAGCAAAAATATAGAATAAATGGTCTATTTATTGCAGCTCTTGGAATTCACGAAAGTTCATGGGGAACTTCGGCAATTGCAAAAGATAAATTAAATTTATTTGGTTATGGAGCATATGACGATACACCTTATGAATCTGCACTAACATTTAATAGCTACGAAGAAGGTATTGAAACAGTTACAAAGAGTTTAATAAAAAATTATTTAAATGTTGCAGGAACAGAAATATATGATAGAGAAACAGCAACAGGAAAATATTATCACGGAACAACAATATCTTCTATAAATATTAAATATGCTACAGATGATAACTGGTCAAATGCAATTTATAATATAATGGAAGGACTATATGAAAAATTATAATAAAAAAATAGAAATTAAATTGAATATAAAACAAATTACAGCAGTACTTGTAATATTAGCACTAATACTTAGTTTAATATTTATAAAAATAATGCATACAAAATTTGTTAATTATAAATTTTCTAAATATAGTACAAGCTTTGTAGAGAATAATGATCAACCAATATTTAAAATTAATAAATTATTAATGTATAGTAGTGCAGGAGTTGTAGACAAAAGTGCAGGAGAAGTGCTTCAAGATTTAGACATTTCTCAATATACAGATATAAGCATAAGTATAGATAATAAGTCAAAAATACAAGAATTAACAGATGAAAACACTGTTAAAGAATTGTATATAGATAATATAAAAATTGAGAACAGTGCAGAAAAAGGAGAAAGAATTTTAAATTATAAAAATCCTTATTTACAAGGAAAATTTAGGAATCTTGAAAATTGTTCAAATAATAGAATAGACTTTAAGATACTAACAACAAATCAAGAAAGCGATGATATGAATTACGATGAGGCTAACTTCTATACAGATTGTAGTAATCCTATAAGTTTAGGATATGTAAATAAAAATATAATAACAAGATATGCTGTATCAGAAAAAAAGAATTCTGTATCATTTGATGGCACAATATTAAAAAATGCAAATGTAGATATAAATGATATAAATGCAAAAATCTCATTTCAAATTCATATAAAGAATAATAAAAATCAAGAATTTGTATGCAGTGTAATATTAGATGATAATTTAGACCAAGGTAAAAAGGAAATTTATAAAGGCTATGTGTTAAAAGCAGAAAATACAGATAACCAAAAATTTAATTTTTTACAAATAAATTAATTATAATATAATTTATATAAGGAGCGACCATTGGTCGCTTTATTTAATATAATAAGAAATTTTTATTTTTTATAAAAAAACTATATTTTTATTGACTTTTTATAAAAAACAACGTATAATATACCAAGAAACCAAAATGGTATACTTGTAAAAATGGGGTAATAAAATGAAAAAGGAAGATATTCTTAAAGCAGCAAAAGAGTTATTTTCTGTATATGGTTATAAAAAAGTTAGCATGAATGAAATTGCAGAAAAGGCAAATGTAACTAAGAAAACCATATATTCATATTTTAAGGACAAAGAAGATTTGTTTAAACAAATTCTTTCAAATGAGATGGAAAATATGAAAACTATAATAGAGAAGAACGAAAAAAAAGATATTCCATATTTTGAAAGAATTCATTATGCAATATATGAGCTTACCAAATACAAAAATGAAAATAAATTTTTGCTTAGAGTTGTAAAAGACTCCGAGATAATAAATAACATACATGCAAAAGAGAGTTTAAAAATATTTGATAATACAGTAATTGAATATATAAAAGAAAAACTAAAGAATGCTATAGAAAATAAACAAATAAAAAAATGTAATGTAGATATTGCAGCATTTGTAATTTATAAAGTATATATAGCATTAATGTACGAATGGAGTGACGAAAACAAGCCACTAAATGAACAAGAAGTTGCAGATAATATAACAGCAATTTTAAAAACAGGAATTTTCATGTAAAAAAATATAAATTGTTGTTTTATGGGGCATGGTGTTTGTGCCTAAAATACAAAACATAAATAAATTAAATGTAGGGGGCGGACGCCTCTGTCCGCCTGCATAAAAGATAAAGGAGAGGGTAAAATGAAAGATAAACTTCAAAAAGCAAAATCAAGCAAAATTTTAAGAACAGTAATTATTGCCGTAGTAATAATTATCCCATTATTATACAGCTTTTTCTATTTAAAAGCATTTTGGGATCCATATGGAAACTTACAAAATGTTAAAGTAGGTGTAGTTAATTTAGATAAAGGTGTAGATGGAGAAAACTTAGGAGAAGAACTACAAAATAAATTATTAGATAAAGACACAATGGATTTTCAAAAAGTAAATGAAGAAGATGCATATACATCACTTGCAAATCAAGAATATTATGCATTAATAACAATTCCAAAAGACTTTACAGAAAATTTAAACAATGCAGAAAATGCAGATAGAAAAGTAACAACAGTAACATACTCACCAAACAAAAAGAGTAATTACTTAGCATCTCAAATAATTAATTCAGCAGTAAAAACAATAGAAAAAGAAGTAAGAGCCGAAGTTAGTGAAAAAGTTGTTGCAACTTTAACAGACAAATTAAATGAAGTTCCAGATAAAATGCAAGAAATAAGCAATGGAGCTGGAAAGTTAACAGATGGAACACAAACTTTAGCAAATAGTTATAGTGAATTCGATAAAGGTGTAGATTCAGCATACACAGGAAGCCAAAGCTTAGAAGCAGGAATAGATGAATTAAATGCAGGAATAAACAAATTAGCAGATGGAACAGGAAGAGTAGATACATTAATATCTTCAGTAAATACACTTGCTACAAAATATAGCCAATTAGATAGTGGTTTGCAACAATATGTAGCAGGAGTAAATAGTAGCAATGAACAAGTAACATCAATGGTAACAGATTTACTTACTTATGCTCAAAAATCTCAAGCAAGAGAAGATGGAAGTCAATACTTACAAAGTGCCATAAAAAAGGCAAATGCATTAGCTCAAAGTAGCGCTAAAAACAAAGGAACAGCAAAAGATCCTGCAGTTGCAGGAGCCACATTAACGAGTGGTTCAAAACAAATAAATAGTGGAATACAAACTTTAAATACAAAAGTTACAGGACTAAAACAATTATCAGGTGGTGTAACACAATTACAACAAGGTGGAGTAAAACTAAAAGAAGGAAGCAATTCATTAACCACAGGATTACAAACATTAAGCTCAAGTTCAAAACAAGTTAAAGACGGAATTAATACATTAAACAGTGGAGCAAACGAACTAAAAACAGGTGTAGATGATGGAATAGCAGATACAAAAGAACAATTAACAAAATTAGACGGACTAGATGAATACACAGCAAACCCTGTAGAAGTTAAAGAAGAAGACTATGGAAATATAGATGCCTACGGTGTAGGATTTGCACCATACTTTATATCATTATCATTATGGGTAGGAGCATTAATGGCATTTGTTGTATTATATTATGACCAAGATAACAGATTTAAATTATTTGGAAAAAATGCAGAAAAGAAAATATTAAGAACATTAATGTATGGAGTATTAGCAATAGCACAAGGTGTAGCATTAGGATTCTTATTAAAACTAGGCTTAGGCTATGAAGTAACAAACGCATGGTTATACTATGGAACATGTATATTAATAGCAATATTATTCTTAAATATTATAGAATTCTTAATAGTAACATTTGGAGATATAGGAAAGCTATCAGCATTAATACTATTAGTATTACAACTAGCAGCAACAGGAGGAACATTCCCAGTAGAAACAATACCAGCAGGATTCCAAAAATTATATAATTTCTTACCAATGAGTTATACAATAAAATTATTAAAAGAATCACTAGTATGTATAGATTCAAGCTTATTAAAATCAAACTTAACAGTTTTACTAGTAATGACAGCAGTATTTATTGGTATAAATGCATTTAATGACATAGTAAGAAAAGGTGTAGAAATTAAAAATAAAGATAAAGAATAAAATAAAGAAACTGAGGTATAAATATACCTCAGTTTTTCTTTTTGGAGGCGACACCCGGATTCGAACCGGGGATCAGAGTTTTGCAGACTCGTGCCTTAGCCACTTGGCTATGTCGCCATATGTTAAGTTGCCGTAATACTTTGAGCTTGTTAATAAATATTATGCTATAGTATAAAAAATATTACTAAAATATTTGGAGCGGGAAACGGGGCTCAAACCCGCGACCTCTGCCTTGGCAAGGCAGCGCTCTATCAACTGAGCTATTCCCGCACTAAATTAAGAGCAAAATTATAATAACAAAAATATTAATTTTAGTCAATAGAAATGGCAAAAAAATATAAAAAACTTACGGAAATATAGCTTTGAGATAAATATTAAAAATAAGAATACAAGATGATTAAAAAAATGTAATATAAATTTAATATAAAAGTGTATTTTTTTATTTTATGCAGTTCCGTATATATATATTTAATATAATAATTTATAAATGAAAAATGCCAATAATAACCTATTGACTTTACTTATTAATAATGTAAAATTAAATTAACTTTATTATAAATTAAAGGAGAAAAAAGATGAGAACTTTTAATAAAAAAATAATAGCAATATTTTTTATAATTATTCTTGTAGCAGTGACGTTTTGTGGAACGGTAAGTGCAGCATCTATCAATTTAGCTTTGGATGAGTTTAGAGGAAAAGATAGCGATAATACATACCCTGCATATGGAATGGATAGTCAACATATATATAAAGTTTATGAAGTTACTAATGGTACACAAAATTATAATAGAGCTATATATTGCTTGGATGCAGGAAGAGGATTTGGCACGGGAACAGGACTTACTTTGAATACAACAACCGAATACAATCAAAGTTTCAATATGATGAATACTACAGAAAAGGAAACAATTAAAGGCTATGAAACAGCCAATAATGCTAGTTTTTCAGCAGAAGACTATGAAAAAGTTCTAAAAATCCTAAAAAATAGTTATATATCTGGAACAACAGATAAAAGTACATTTTTAAAAAAAATGATACCTAACTATGAATCTTCTTTATATTATATTACAGATAAAGATATAGAAGTTGCACAACAACTTGCTATATGGCATTATACAAATGAGAGTACAAAAACAAATAATACAACTTTTGGGGAATTACTAAAAAATAGTGAAATTGCTAATTTATACCAAGCTGTTTATAGTGATGAAGGAAAAAATAATATAGATAAAATAATATCTTATATAACAGAGGCAACAAAAAACACAGAAAATTATAATCAAACATTATATAAAACATCTAACCATAAATATTATAATTTAAAAACAGATATCTCTGATAAATATATGGAATTATATAATCAAGAAGAAATAACTGGTTCAAGTATAATTCCTGAGGAATATAAGGGCATGCAAAATAGATTTAATGGAATACAACAAATATATTTAAGTATGCTTAATATTGCAGAAACAGAAGATAGTAATTTATATAATGAAAATGTAAAACCATTAGAAATGGATTCCAATACAGCAAATGTAATTGATGAAGGTAAAAACTATGTTGCAGGTCCATTTAAAATTAGTAAAATAAATGATAGTTTTTATGATTTTGCATCAAAGATAACAGATAGTAATGGAAATATAATAACTACATATTCTATACTAGATAGTAGCAAAACAGTAACAACAAAAACAATAGAAGATTTAATAGGAGAAGAATTTTATATTCAATTTCCAAAATCAATTTCAGCTGGAAAAGTAAAAATAAGTTTTACTGCTAAATATGATACTACAACAGTTAAATATTGGACAAAAGGAGATGCTGTTTCTACAACACAACCAGTTGCGATAGTTGAAAAAACACCTGTTGAAATTGTAGGAGAAAAAGAAGTTGAAATACCTAAAGGAAAATTAATAGATTTTTCATTAAGAAAATTTATATCAGCTGTTGGTAGCAAAAATTATGATAGAGAACCTGTTGTTGATGCAAGTAAATTAATTCCAAATGGATCAAATACTACGGCTAGATATGTTCATTCAAAAGAGCCAGTAAGTGTAAAAGTTGGGGATATTGTTGAATATACTATTAGAGTGTATAACGAAGGAGAAGCTGATGGCTATATTGGTAAAATAGAAGATATACTACCAGAAGAATTAACATTTCCAACTCAAGATATGTCAATAACAGAAGAATTAAAAGAAGCAATAGAATATAATGCTGGATATGGATGGAAATTAAATACTACAACAGGAAATATAGAAACAGAAATACTATCAAAAAATACAGATTTAGATGCTATGCAAAAAGAAATATGTAAAGAACAAAATAGAGAAAATGCTTTAATAAAAGCATTTGATGGTAGTAAATTAGATTATATAGATGTAAAAGTAAAATGTTTAGTTAATGAAAAAGCAACACCAGAAGAAAAAATAACAAACATTGCTCAAATAAATAAGTATGAAAATGAAAATGGAGAAGAGGTAAATCCTGATAGAGATTCAACATCAAATAATTTTAAATTACCAGATGGAATGATTCAAAATCAATATGAAGGAAATGGAAATGATAATGGATATATAAAAGGACAAGAAGATGATGATGACTTTGAAAGATTAATTATTGAAAAACCTTTTGATTTATCTTTAAGAAAATATATTACAGAAATTGATGGGGCGAAGACAATGGGAAGAACTCCGGATATAGATGTAAGTAAATTAATTCCAAATGGTAAAGAAAGTACAGCAGAATATAATCATTCTAAAAAACCTTTAACTGTTGTAAAAGGAAGCATAATAACATATACAATCACAGTATATAATGAAGGTGATATAGATGGATATGTAAATGAAATTACAGATTATTTACCAGAAGAATTAGAATTTGTAGAAAATAGTGAAATAAATCAAAAATACAAATGGGAAGTATCAAAAGATGGAAGAACAGTTAAAACAAAATATTTACAATATACTGGTTCAGAAACTGAAAATCTTTTAAAAGCTTTTGATAAAACAACAAATACATTAAGCAGTAAATCAGTTGAAATACAATGTAAAGTAAAGGGCACAGCTGAATATGGTAAAATTTTAACTAATTTAGCCCAAATTACAGAAGATAGTGATTCACAGGGAAATGAAATAACAGATAGAGACTCAGTTCCAGATGGAAACTTTACACTTCCAAAAGATGAAGATTTACCAAAATATAAAGAAGATGAAGAAAACAAAAGTTATGTTCCAGGACAAGAAGATGATGATGATTATGAAAAAGTTAAAATAGTATATTTTGATTTAGCTTTGAGAAAAATTGTCAGTAAAGCAATTGTAATTGAAAATGGAAATAGCACAGTTACAGAAACAAACCATAAATTTGAAGATGACCCAGAAGAAATTGTTAAAGTTGATTTAGGAAGAAAAAATTTAAAAAATATTACTGTAAAATTTGAATATCAAATTAGAATAACAAATGAAGGAATGATAGCAGGCTATGCTAAAGAAGTAAAAGATTATATTCCTGAAGGACTAAAATTTAACAAAGAAGATAATCCTTTATGGACTGAAGTTTCAGAAGGAGTTATAACAACAGATCAACTTAAAGATGAGTTATTACAACCTGGAGAAAGTAGAGTTGTAACAGTAATACTAACTTGGAAAAATAATCAAGATAATTTAGGGTTAAAAGTAAACGTGGCAGAAATTAGTAAAGATTATAATGAATTTAATACACCTGATATAGATTCAACACCAGATAACAAAGTAGATGGTGAGGATGATATAGATGATGCACCTGTTATGCTATCAATTATATTGGGGCAAAATACAAAAACATATTTTGGAATTACAATTTTAATGTTAACAACTGCAGGAATTGGAATTGTTTTAATTAAGAAATTTGTATTATAAAAATTAATATAAAGTGGCGACCGGTGGTCGCCTTTTTATATAAAAATATTATAATTTAATGTTTACATTAAAAAAATGTTATGCTATAATTTTTGCTAGATAATGAGGTGAAAAATATGAGAAATCAAATCCTTAGTGTTGATGTATCTCAAGGTAATAAAAAGAAAAGTTCGAGTAATATAGAAATTAATAAAATAGTTAAATTTTTTGCTATAATTTTAATTATTTTTTCTATAACATGTATAAGTGTTTCAGGTTATGCATTTGTACAAAATAATAATATAAGTATAATTGGAGCTAGACCGGAGGTTAGTGTAGATAAACAAAATGATGATTTACTTGTTACAGCTAAGTCTAAAAAAGGAATTGATAGAATAACATATTCTTGGAATGATGATAGTGATATAAAAACTCTTACTGAAGATGGCAAAACTGAGGCTGAAGAATTAATTGAATTACCAGTTGGAAGTAATACTTTAAAATTAACGGTATATGATATAAACGGAAAATCTATGGGGTATGAGAAAAAATATGATGTGGAAGCAAAAGCACCTCAATTAAGTATTACTGGAAATAATGGAAAATTAAAAATTACAGCAAAAGATAATGAACAAATGGCATATGTTACATATAGATGGGATGATGGAGAAGAAACAAAAATTGAGGTAACAGAAGAATCATCAGCTCAAATAGAAAAAGAAATAGAAATACCAAGAGGACAACATACAATTACAGTAATAGCAGTTAATAAGAACAATTTAACAACAGAAAAATCACAAGAGGTAAAAGGTGTTATTAAACCAATTATTACTGTAGTGCAAGATTCAGAAAATTTAAAATATTTAATTATGAGTGTTTCAGATGAAGAAGCAGTTAAAATAATAAACTTTACTTTAAATGGAAAAGAATATCAAATAGATTTAAGCAATTATAAAGAAAAACAAATACAATATAAAATTGAGATGACAGAAGGAGAAAATAGCTTAACAGTAGAAGCTACAAACTTTGATGGGGCAAAAGGAACATTTGAAGGTACATGTACATATACACCATAAAAAATAACAAAGGAGAAATAAATGTTACAGGAAATTTATATAATAAACGATAACACACAAGATGCAAACCAAATACAAAGTTTATTTAAAGATGAAAGTTTTAAAATAAAAATAGTAAAAACTGAACAAATAGACATTGCTTTAAGAAACATTCCATCATTAATTATTGTTGATGAAGATCATCTTAAAAGAGATATAATAGAATTTTGTAAAACAATTAGAGCCAATGAAGATAATGGAATAACACCAATTATTGTATTATCTTCAAACACAGAAAAAAAACATAGAGTTTCAGTATTAGAAACAGCGGTTGAATATTATATAAAAAAGCCCATAGATGTTGATTATTTGTATTACACAGTAAAAAACATAATGAGATTAATGTATGTAAATAGAAGAGTAAGTCCTCTAACAGGGCTTCCTGGAAATGTTCAAATACTTGCAGAACTAAAAAAACGTGTTATGAACGAAGAAGAATTTGCGGTACTATATGCAGATTTAGATCATTTTAAAGAATATAACGACGTATATGGATTTTTAAAAGGTGATGAAATAATAAAATATACAGCAAAAACAATTGTTAGAAATGTACATAGCTTAAAAGGAAATCATTGCTTTGTTGGACATATAGGTGGCGACGATTTTGTTGCAATTGTATCAAAAACTGACTATGAACAAGTATGCCAAAATATACTTGCAGAGTTTGATAAAGACATTCATAACTTTTTTACAAAAGATGATTTAGAAAGAGGTTATTTAGAAGTAGAAAATAGAAAAGGAGTAATGGAACAATTTCCATTAACATCTTTATCAATAGGTGTTGTAGAAGCTGATAAAGGACGATTTAAAAATATATTAGAAATAGGCGAAGTAGGAGCACAAGTAAAGCATGTTGCAAAAACAATAATGGGAAGCAGCTATGCAATAGATAGAAGAAAAAAATAGTAATAAAATAAAAAATTTCTCATATAAATATATAAAAAATATTTAATATGGGAGATTTTTTTATGATTGTTTTACACAAAAAAAGAATAATTTTTATTGTTTCATGTTTTGTTTTTTCTATATGTGCTTTTTATTTATTCCAAAGTAATAGTTTAAATAAGGAAATTCAGAGTGTTGAAACTGTTAGCTTACCAGTTTCAAATAAAGTAATTGTATTAGATGCACGGACATGGAACTCCGGATGAAGGAGCACAGAGCTCAAATGGAACAACAGAAGCCGAAATAAACTTAAAAATTGCATTCAAAGTTCAAAATTTATTAGAACAAAGTGGAGCAACAGTAATATTAACTCGTTCAGATGAAAGTGCAATTTATGATTTAGATAAAAAAACTTTAAGAGAAAAGAAAATTTCAGACATACATAATAGAGTAAAAATAGGAAATGAATCCTCAGCTGACATATTTGTTTCAATTCATTTAAATAAAATACCACAAGAACAATATTCTGGTTGGCAATGCTTCTTTAAAAAAGATGATGAAAATAGTATAAAACTTGCTAAAAGTTTACAAGGAAGCTTAAATGAAGCAATTCAAAAAGAAAATAATAGGGTTGCAATGAAATTAGAAAATGTATATATAATAAAAAAGGTAGAAATACCGATTTCTATAGTTGAATGTGGATTTTTATCAAACAAGGAAGAGGAAGCACAATTATTAACAGATGAATATCAAAACAAACTTGCTTGGGGAATATACTTAGGAATAATGGATTATTTTAATAATTAACTTTATTAAATTTTCATTACAAAAAATAAAAAAATATTTAAAAAATATCAAAGCGTTTTGCATATTGTCGAAAAGAGTAGAAACAGATAGGCTTTTGCGTTTAAAAGTTCTTGACTAATTTCCAAAATATGGATATTGTAAGGAGGTTAGTTTAAATATAGGGGGATTTACAAATGAAAACTTTTTATGGAGGAACTTTTATTAATATGGAACAACTAAAAGAAGCAAATATATATACACCTATAAAATTAGAATATTATAAAGTAACAAATGAAGAAAATTACAAAGAAAATTATGGAATTGAAATTTTTAAAACCAAATATAAAGGAGATGAAATATTTACAGAAAAAGCAGAAATTAATAATATCACATCAGATGAAAATACAATTGAAATGTTGTTAGAGATATTAAAAAGAAATGAGGTAACACCAGTATCAGCCGAGGAAGTAATACAAGATTTATTTCATTAGTTGATAAAAATTATATGCTATAAAATTGCAAAATATCTTTTGCAATTTTAAAACTAAATTCTTAATTATAATTATAAATTTTAATATTAATGTTGCAAATAAATCAATTATGGTCTAAAATATGTTAAGTTGAATTAAAATGTTAATTTCGAGAGGTGAAGAAATGGCTGATAAATTAATAATTGTTGAATCACCTGCAAAGGCAAATACAATTAAAAAATTTTTAGGTGGTAGTACAAAAGTTGTAGCATCTATGGGACACATAAGAGATTTACCAAAATCTAAATTAGGTGTAGATGAGAAAACATTTGAACCACAATATATAAACATAAGGGGAAAAGGAGATTTAATAAAATCTCTAAAAAAAGATGCAAAAGCTGCAAAAAAAGTATTTCTCGCAACTGACCCTGACCGTGAAGGAGAAGCTATAGCTTGGCATTTAGCACATATTTTAGATATACCAGAGGATGCTCAAAATAGAGTTACTTTTAATGAAATAACAAAACCAGCAGTACAAAAAGCAATTAAAGAACCACGTACTATAGATAAAAATTTAGTAGATGCACAACAAGCAAGACGTGTTTTAGATAGAATAGTTGGTTATAAAATGAGTCCTGTATTATGGAAAAAAGTAAGAAGAGGACTATCAGCTGGTAGAGTTCAATCTGTTGCTGTTAAGTTAATTGTAGATAGAGAAAATGAAATAGAAAAGTTTATTCCAGAAGAATACTGGAATATTTATGCGAATTTATTGGACAAAGAGTCTAAGAAAAAATTCGTAGCAAAATTCTATGGAAAAAAAGGAAAAAAATTAGACTTGCATAAACAAGAAGAAGTAGATGAAATATTAAAAGCAATTGAAAATGCTAAATTTATTGTAGAAGAAGTAAAAAAGGGAGAAAGAAAACGTACTCCTGCACCACCTTTTACAACAAGTACAATGCAACAAGAAGCATCAAGAAAATTAGGATTTACATTAAAGAAAACAATGTCTGTTGCACAAGGTTTATATGAAGGTGTAAAAATTCCAGAAAGAGGAACAGTAGGTTTAATTACATACATGAGAACAGACTCTACAAGAATTTCTGAAGAAGCAAGAAAAGTAGCAAAGCAAGAAATTGTAAAACAATATGGAGAAGAGTACTACGAAAATAGATATTATAAAACAAAAGCAGATTCACAAGATGCTCATGAGGCAATAAGACCAACATATATAGATGTTAATCCAGAAGATATAAAAGAATCTTTAAATAAAGACCAATATAAATTATATAAATTAATTTATAATAGATTTTTAGCAAGTCAAATGGCACCTGCAGTATTTAATACAATATCAGCAACAATAGATGCTAATAATTATACTTTTAAAGCAAATGGACAATCATTTAAATTTAAGGGATTTATGGCTTTATATGTAGAAGGTGTTGATGTTGAAAGCAAAGAAGACAATTCAAATGTTCCAGATTTAAAAGAAAAACAAGAAGTAAAAAAAGAAAGCATAGAAGGAAAACAAAGCTTTACAGAGCCACCACCAAGATATACAGAAGCAAGCTTGGTAAAAGCCTTAGAAGAAAAAGGAATAGGTAGACCAAGTACATATTCACCAACAATTACAACAATTTTAGATAGAAGATATATAGAAAAAGAAAAGAAACAACTATATCCAACAGAATTAGGAAAAGCAGTAAACAAACTTCTTATAGAAAACTTTTCAGATGTTGTAAATGAGGAATTTACAATTAAAATAGAAAACGAATTTGATGAAATTGCTGAAGGAAAAGAAGAATGGAAAAAAATGATAGAAGAATTTTATGGTCCATTTATAAAAGAAGTAGAAGAAGTTGAGAAAAACTTAGAGCATGTTGAACTTGAAGAAGAAGTAACAGATATACCTTGTGAAAAATGTGGAAGAATGATGGTTGTAAAATATGGAAGATATGGCAAATTTTTAGCATGTCCTGGTTATCCAGAATGTAAAAATGCAAAACCATATGTAGTAACAATAGAAGAACCATGCCCAAAATGTGGAGGAAAAGTTCAAATAAGAAAAACAAAGAAAAGAAGAAATTACTATATATGCGAAAATAATCCAGCAAGTTGTGATTATATATCTTGGAACAAACCAAAAAAAGGAGAGGTATATAATCCAGAAGATGCAAAAGAAATAAAACAAGAAACAGAAAAAAAGAAAACAAGGAAAAAGAAAAAATAAATTTATACAGGCGGCCATTGGTCGCTTGCTTTTTTGACAAAATTGTAATAATTCTGTAACAAAAATGCAATATAACATTGACTTTTTGGACTTTTTCGTATATTATATGTAAAGAAATTTACAAGATTCCATAAAGGGAGGAAATTCAATGGGAGAAGTTATAGTTATTACATCCGGAAAAGGTGGAGTAGGAAAAACAACAACAACAGCAAACTTAGGATCTGCATTAGCATTAGAAGGAAAAAAAGTAGTTCTTGTAGATACAGATATTGGACTACGTAACTTAGATGTTGTTATGGGTCTAGAAAACAGAATTGTATATGATATAGTTGATGTTGTTGAAGGCAAATGTAAATTAAGACAAGCTCTTATAAAAGATAAGAGATTTAAAGAATTATTCTTACTTCCAGCTGCTCAAACAAGAGATAAAAGTGCGATAGATGAAGAACAAATGAAAGAACTTGTTGAAAAGCTAAAAGAGGAGTTTGACTATATTTTAATAGACTGTCCTGCAGGAATAGAACAAGGATTTAAAAATGCAATTGTTGGAGCTGATAGAGCAATAGTTGTTACAATGGCTGAAATATCAGCAATAAGAGATGCAGATAGAATAATTGGATTATTAGAATCTTCTCAAATAAAGAATCCTGAACTTGTTATAAATAGATTAAGACCAGAAATGGTTAGAAAAGGAAAAATGATGGATGTAGATGATATAGTAGACTTATTATCTATAGAATTAATTGGTGTAGTACCAGATGATGAATATATTATTACTCAAACAAATAAAGGTGAACCAGTTATATCTAATAAAAAAGCACCATCAGGAAAAGCATATATGGAAACAGCAAAAAGAATTTTAGGAGAAAAAATAGAAGTTTCTGTACCAGGTAGAGAAAAAGGCTTTCTAGCAGCAATAAAAAGAGTTTTTAGAGTAAAATAAGAAGCAAAAATACGGAGGGTAAATAATGTTCGAAAATGTAAGTAATTTTTTTAAGAAAGTTTTTAAAAAAGAAAATCAAAAAGAGAGTAATTCTGGTAAAGAAGCTAAGGAAAGACTTCATCTTGTATTAATGCAAGATAGAGCTAACGTTTCAGCAGACTTTCTAGAAATGATGAAACAAGAAATAATTGAAGTAATAAAAAAATATATAGATGTAGATGAAAATTCAATAGATGTTCGTTTAACAAATCAACCAAATGAAGACGGAAGCAATGGAGCTCCTGCTTTGTATGCTAATATTCCAATTATTAGTATAAAAGAAGATCAAAAAGTTGAAGAAAATAAAGAAGAAAAAGAGAAAACTAAAAAAGAAACTGAAGAAAAGGTAGAAAATAAAGAGCAAGAAGAAAATTCTGAAACTATTGAAGAAACTGAAAGTTCTGAACCTAAAGAGGGAAAACATTCATTAGAGAATGAAGAAGAAAAAGAACAAGAAGATAAAAGTGAAGAAGAATCTAAAGAATAAAATTGAGGTTTATAATGAGAAAAAGAATTTTTAAAAATATCGATTGGGGAATATTTATATGTGCTATCATTTTAACTGCTATAGGGATGATAGCATTATTTTCAGCCACACATGATAGTGGTTACGAAAGCTTACAAAAACAAGTAATTTGGTTTGTTGTATGTATACCAATTGTTTTTATTTTAATTTTAATAGATTATGAATTGCTTGCAAAAGCAGCTCCAGTGTTTTATCGGAATTAGTTTAATATTATTAATAGCGGTACTTTTTACTACTCCTGTAAATGGAGCAAGCAGTTGGTTTGACCTAAAAGTATTTACATTTCAACCTTCCGAATTTGCAAAAATATTTGTAATTTTAACTTTAGCATCATTAGTATACAAAATACAGGAAAGAGGGCAAAACGAAATAAATAAGCCCTTAAAATTAATAGGATGCTTAGCAGTAGTTCTAGTTCCAGTTTTTTTAATTATATTACAACCAGACTATGGAACAGCAATGGCCTTTATAATTGCTACGGCACTTATGCTTTTTGTAGCAGGAATAGATAAAAAATATATAATTGCAATATGTGCTATTGTAGTAATTGCAGCACCTATAGCATATAACTTTGTATTACCAGAGCATGCTAAATCAAGAATACAGGTATATCTAAATCCAGAAACAGATGCAAGAGGAGCAGGTTATAATATAATTCAATCTAAACTTGCAATTGGTGCAGGGAAGTTATTTGGAATGGGAGTTTTAAAGGGAAACCAAACTCAATTAGGATTTCTATACCCAAAGACTACAGACTTTATTTTTTCAGTTATAAGTGAAGAAATGGGATTTGTAGTAGCAGGCAGTGTAATAATTATATATGTAATAATGATAACAAAAGCAATTTTCATAGCAAAAACGGCAAAAGATGATTTAGGAAGCTATATAGCAATTGGTATTGCAGGAATTTTTATTTTCCATATGATAGAAAATATAGGAATGACAATGGGGCTTTTACCAATAACAGGTGTACCATTACCATTTGTTAGTTATGGAGGAAGCTCATTAGTTACAAATTATATTTTACTTGCAATATTAATGAATATAAGTGGTAGAAGACAAAGATCAATTTTTGCAGAATAAAATAGGAGATAATATGTATTTAAAACCATTAAAAATAGGAAATGTAGAATTAAAAAATAATTTAATATTAGCTCCAATGGCAGGGATAACAGACCTGCCATTTAGAATTTTGTGTAAAGAACAAGGAGCAGCACTTGCAACAACAGAAATGGTAAGTAGTAAGGCTCTTTTTCATAATGATGAAAAAACCACAAAGCTATTAAATACAACAAATGAACAAAAACCAATATCTGTTCAAATATTTGGTAGTGATATTGAAACAATGGTATATGGAGCAAAATATGTTGAAAAAATTGCAGATATAATAGATATAAATATGGGATGCCCAGCTCCAAAGGTTGTAAAAAATGGAGATGGAAGTAAACTTTTGTTGAATTTAGAATTAGCAGAAGAAATTGTTACAGAAGTAGTAAAAGCTGTAAATAAACCAGTAACAGTTAAATTCAGAAAAGGTTGGAATAATGAAAATATAGTAGCAGTAGAAGCAGCAAAAATATTTGAAAGGGCAGGAGTTGCTGCAATAACAATTCATGGTAGAACAAGAGCTGAATTTTATTCAGGAGTAGCAGATTTAGATATAATAAAAAATGTTAAAAAAGCGGTAAATATACCAGTTATAGGTAATGGAGATATAGTAGATGAAGAAAGTGCTAAAAAAATGTTTGAATACACAGGTGTAGATGGTATAGCAATAGGAAGAGCGACTTTCGGAAATCCTTGGATTTTTAGAGAAATAAAGCATTACTTGAAAACAGGTAGTAAACTAGAAAAGCCTAGTTTAGAGGAAAAACTAGAAACAATAAAAAGACATATAAATATGGAAATAGAAGAAAAAGGCGAGTATACCGGAATAAGAGAAATGAGAAAACAACTAAGTTGGTATGTAAAGGGGTTAGAAGATTCTAGTAAAATGAGAGAACAAATAAATAAAATTGAAACTAAAAATGAGATGGTACAAGCAATAACAGAATATTTTAATATTATAAAGAATACAAATAAAGAAGAATAGATTTATCTATTCTTCTTTATTTGTACAGGAGGTTTATATGAAAATTAATAAAAAGGTGTTTCTTGGTGTATGTTTAATACTTATTTTTATTTGTGTATTTATTTTTGCTAAAAATGTTTATAAAAAATCTAGTTTTGGAAATACTAATATTGGAAATTCTAAAGAGGAAGTTCTAAAAAATATTTTAAATATTAATTCGTATACGGCGAGGGTTGAAGTTTCTATAACAAGTAATAAGAATGAAAATAAATATATTTTGAATCAGGAATATACTGCTCCAAATATGGCAAAACAAACAGTAATAGAACCAAGTAATATTGAAGGTTTAACAATCTGTAATGATGGTAATAAATTAACTATTAATAATACGGAATTGAATTTAAGTAAAATATATGAAAATTATAATTATATAACAGATAATCATTTGTTTTTAAATACATTTATAGAAGATTATAAAAATTGTGATGAATCGAAAGTAGAAGAAAATGAAAACGAAATAATACTAAAAACATTTATAAAAAATAATAATAAATATATGGTAAATAAATCATTGTATATAGATAAACAAAGCAAAAATATATCCAAGATGAAAATTGAAGACCTGAACCAAAATGTTATAGTTTACATAGTATATAATGAGATAACCATAAATAGTAGTAAATAAAAGTAAACAAATTACTATTTTCTTTATCTTGAACTAATATTTAAAATAATTAAATATGCCAATAGTGGGAGTGAAGAAAATGATAATTAAAAGAGGAGATATGTTTTATGCTGATTTAAGTCCAGTTGTAGGTTCAGAACAAGGTGGAATACGACCAGTTTTGATAATACAAAATGACACAGGGAATAAATACAGCCCAACTGTAATTGCAGCAGCCATAACATCACAAAAAACAAAAAATAAACTTCCAACACATATAGAAATTGACTCAGCAAGTAGTCGGATTAAAATCAGATTCAATAATTTTAGCTGAACAAATACGAACAATAGATAAAAGTAGATTAAAAGAAAAAATAGGTCATATAGAAGATAATAGTGTTATGGGAAAAATAAATAATGCATTAGGAGTAAGTTTCGGTTTAGAAGAATAAAAAATAAGATAAAAACAATTTATAAAATATCATTTAATGTGTAGAGGCGACCATTGGTCGCCTCTTGTTTGTATTATAGGAAATTTCTATTTTATACCTTTAATTTCTTAATTATTTTAATCTCATCAAATAAGGAATCGATTATTCCATTTCTATTTTCAAGTGCCTCTTTATATTCGCTTAAAACATCAGGATAATTATCAAAGTTTTCACCTTCTGAGAATAAAAGTTTCATTCCTTCTTCATAATATTTTTTCTTTTTTTCTGTTTTAGAATTATACATTTTATTTTCATAATCTTGAATTGTTTCTAATCTTTTTATTTCATCTTTTAAGAATTTAATATAGCCCATTAAACAGCTAATTTCGTATTCAGTATCTTCTATAACAACTTTAAATAGAGTTTTAACCACTTTTTTGTTTAAACGTCCAACTTTTGCACCATTTGCTGCATTATCTAAAGCTACTTCTTTTGTAGAAGGTTGAGCTTCTTTAATTAAAATTTTTAAAGTTTCAGAAATTTTAATATGAGTTTTATATTGCCTTTTACTAACAATAGCATCATATTCATCAGCAACTTTTATAATTTGGTCTTCTAACGGAATTTGATTTCCCTTTAGGCCTTCTGGATAACCAGTACCATCCAAACACTCATGATGATATTTTGGACCAAGTGCATAAGGTCTAAGCTCTAAATCATCCATACACATTTTATAACCTAGAATTGTATGGGTCTTCATAACTTCATATTCTTCATCTGTTAATCTGGCTGGTTTTTGCAAAATTGCAGGAGGAATAAAAATTTTACCAATATCATGAAGATAAGCACAAATGGTACAATAAGCAGTAAAACTTTTATTTAAATGCAAATACTCACAAAGCCTACAAACAATACTTGCCACATTTTCAGAATGCTTTCTTGTAAAAACATCTAATTTATCTAACATAGAAAGTTGGTATCTCATACTACTTGTTAAATTATAAGATTTCAAAGTTGATCTATCATAAAAATCAAATTCTCCATTTACCATTTCCAATACCTCCATTATAAACTTATAAAATTATATATTTAAAAAAAATGCTTGTCAATAAAAATAAAACTTAATAAAATGTAAATTTTTGTCGAACGATTTTACTTGCTAAAATAAAAAATATATGATAAGAATATGTAAAATATAGGGAGCAAAACATATGTAAAGGTAGAAATCTAACTACCTAATACATGTGTATTGCTCCTTTTTATTAGGAGGAAAAATGTTATCAATTGTACAAAGCATGGGATTGCATGGATTAGAAGGTTATTTAATAAATGTTGAAGTAGACACATCTGCAGGACTTCCTAGTTTTGATATTGTAGGTTTGCCAGATGTTAGCGTAAAAGAAGCGAAAGAAAGAGTAAGAACTGCAATAAAAAATTCTGGGCTAAATTTTGAAAGTAGGAAAATAATTGTTAATTTATCTCCTGCAAATACAAGAAAAGAAGGATCACTATTTGATTTACCAATAGCTATAGGTATTTTAAAGTCCATGGAAAGTATAGAAAATAAAGATTTATCAGATTATGTTTTTATAGGAGAATTATCTTTAGATGGAAAATTAAATAAAGTAACAGGTGTACTTCCAATTTGTATAGAAGCAGCAAAATTAGGTGTTAAAAATGTTATTTTACCACGAGAAAATGCAAAAGAAGCGGCAGTTGTGAAAAATATAAATGTAATTCCAGCACACGACTTAATGCAGGTTGTAAATTTTTTAAATGGAAAAGTAAAAATAGAAAAACAGGAAATAGATATTAAAAAATTATTTGAAGTAAAAGATAAGTATTTGTTTGATTTTTCAGAAGTAAAAGGTCAAGAAAATATAAAAAGAGCCATAGAAGTTGCTGCAAGTGGAGGTCATAATTGTATGCTTATAGGCAGCCCGGGGTCTCGGAAAAACAATGATGGCAAGAAGAATTCCAACAATTCTTCCAAATTTAACTTTTGATGAAGCTCTAGAAATAACTAAAATACACAGTATTGCAGGGGTGTTACCAGCAAATATACCATTAATAACCTCAAGACCATTTAGAAGTCCACATCATACAATTTCATCTGTATCATTAGTTGGAGGAGGAAGAATACCTAAACCAGGAGAGGTAAGCTTAGCTCATTATGGAGTTTTATTTTTAGATGAGCTAACAGAATTTAATAAACATACTTTAGAGGTAATGAGAACACCCTTAGAAGATAAGAAAATATCAATTTCTAGGGTAAATGCAAGTTTAACATATCCTTGCAATTGTATGCTAGTGGTATCTTTAAATCCATGTCCATGTGGCTACTATGGCTCTAAGGATAAAGAGTGTACATGTTCAGACACAGCAATAGCAAAATACATAGGAAAAATAAGTGGACCATTGTTAGATAGGATAGATATACAAGTAGAAGTTCCAAATGTAAAATATAGCAAGTTAGAAAACGAACAACCTAGTGAAAGCTCTGAAAAAATAAGAGAAAGAGTAAACAAGGCAAGGAAAATTCAATTGGAAAGATATAAAGAAAATGGTATTTTTTCAAATTCAGAATTAACACCAAAACTAATGAATAAGTATTGCAAATTAGATGAAAATGGAAAGAAAATAATGAAAAATGCGATAGAAAAATTAGGTTTAAGTGCAAGAGCACATGATAGAATATTAAAGGTTTCTAGAACTATTGCAGACTTGGATGAAAAGAAAAATATAGAAGCAAAACATGTAGCAGAAGCAGTTCAGTATAGAAGTTTAGATAGAAAATATTGGAGATGAGTAAAATATGAGGAAAATTACAATTGAATATAAAGATTTTCCACAGACTTTAAAAGATATAGAAAATCCACCTATGCAGCTATATTGTGAGGGGAATATTAGTTTATTAAAGCAAAAATCAATATCAATAATTGGTTCAAGATGTTGCAGTGAATATGGAGTAAAAATGTGTGCAAAATTTTCAAGCGAACTAACAGAGGCTGGACTTGTAATTACAAGTGGAATGGCAAAAGGTATAGACACAGTAGCTCATTCCAGTTGCTTGCAAAGTGGAGGAAAAACAATAGCGGTTTTAGGATGTGGCCTTAACAAAATATTTCCAAAAGAAAATACATATTTATATAAAGAAATAATATATAATGATGGACTTGTTATATCGGAATATGAACCAGAAACAGAGGCAGAGAGTAAATATTTTCCGCAAAGAAATAGAATAGTAAGTGGACTTTCAGTTCGGAACATTAGTTATAGAATCTGCTTATAGAAGCGGAACAAGTATTACAGCAGGACTTGCTATAAATCAAGGAAAGAAAGTATTCTGCTTACCACACTGTTTAGAAACTAAAACAGGTGTGGGAAATAATAGACTTATTCAACAAGGGGCAAAGTTAGTTGTTTCAACAGAAGATATTTTAGAAGAACTAAAAATAATACAAAATAATGAAGCAACAGAAGAAAATGAGGAAAACGTAGAAATTGCAGAAGAATACAAACCAATATATAATTGCTTAACATATGAACTAACACCAATAGATAGTATATGTAGCAATTTAAAATGTAAGATAAGTGAGTTAAATTATTTAATAACAATGATGGAAATGGAAAATTTAATAGAAGTAATGCCAGGAAATATGATAAAAAGGAAGTAAAAAAATGTATCAAAGACATATAGTAGGAGTTAAAGGAGAAAACATAGCAAGCAAATATTTAGAAGAATTAGGATATAAAATTATAGAAAGAAATTTTACATGTAAAACAGGAGAAATAGATATTGTAGCATTTGATTTAAAGAAAGAAGAATTGGTTTTTATAGAGGTAAAAACAAGAAGCAATTATTCATATGGTACACCTGCTGAAGCTGTAACAAATGTAAAACAAAAACATATTTATAAAGCAGCAAGATATTATATACACTTACATAATTTATATGAATTATATACAAGAATTGATGTAATAGAAATTTTATTAAAAAATAATAGCTACAAATTGAATCATTTGAAACAAGTTACATAGAATATCAAATAATGGTTGGACTAATTTGTTTACAAAAAAAAGGTTATATTGTATAATTCCATAAGAGGAGAGATTTATGAATTTATTTGAAGAAACAAAGTTTTTAATGAAGAAATATGGAATTACAGCTAATAAAAATTTAGGACAGAATTTTTTGATAGATGAAAGTGTTATTATAGATGCATGTGATTCTGCCAATATAAATAAAGAAGATTTAGTTATAGAAATTGGTCCAGGGTTAGGAACACTTACAAAATTTATTTTAGAAAGAGCCGGAAAAGTTATATGTGTAGAATTAGATGAAAGAATGATAGACATTCTAAAAGAAAGATTTTTTTTGTATGAAAATTTTGAAATAATCAATGAAGATATTTTAAAAGTTGACCTACATAAATTAATTAAAGAAGAGAAAAATGAAAACATAAAAAATGTAAAAATAGTAGCCAATTTACCATACTATATTACTACTCCAATAATAATGAAGTTATTAGAAGAAAGATTAGATTTACAAAGTATAACAGTAATGGTACAAAAGGAAGTAGCAGAAAGGTTAATAGCTGTTCCAGGTGAAAAATTTACTGGAGCAATAACATATTCTGTTTATTATTATGCTGATTCTGAAAATGTTAGGGTTGTAGATAAAAGCTCATTTATTCCAGAGCCATCTGTTGAATCTGAAGTAATTAATTTAAAAATAAGAGAAAATCCACCAGTTAATGTAAATAATGAGGAATTATTTTTTAAATTAATAAAAATTGCATTTATGCAAAGAAGAAAAACTTTAGTAAATTCGTTAAGCAATAGTGGATTTATTGAAAAAAATAAAATAATTGAAATATTGAAACAATTAAATATAAACGAAAATATAAGAGCAGAAAAGCTATCAATACAAGATTTTGCAAATATTGCAAATAAAATTTAGGAGGAAAGTATGTTAAAAAGAGAAACAGATACAGAGAAAAATAAAAATTTAGAGGAATTAAACTCAAAATACAATTTAGAAGAACTATTTAATAATATAGTTTTAAAAGAAGAAGAAAAAAACTCAAAAAAAACTAAAAAAACTCTTTAAAAGAATTAATATTATATGTTATAATTATTTTGAGAGATTTTAGTTTTTTAGAGGAGAAAATATATGAATCAAATACTAGTAACTGAAAAGTTATATGTTACACCAGAATTAAGGAAAAAGAAAAAAGCATATAAAATTCAATTTATTATTTCAGCTATATTAGTGTTTATTTTGGTTGGTTATTATGCATATCAAGAATATGACAAATATAAAAATGAACAATTATCAAAAGAACTTCTTGCTAATGTAGATATAAATTCAACAGATGATACAGCTATGAAAAACGAGGGAGATGTATTAGTTGTTATATTAGATGATAATGAAGACGATTCATCTAATGAATCTGCTGCATTTAGTTCTGAAGTTCAAACTACAGCTTCAGGAACTACATATTCAACGATTGCTATAGTTAATATACCAAAAATTGGTGTTAATTACCCAGTATTATCTAAAGCATCAGATGAACTTTTGAAAATTGCACCAAATAAATTTTGGGGACCAGATCCAAATGAAGTGGGAAACTTCTGTATAGTTGCACACAATTATAGAAATTCAAAATTCTTTAGTAAGGTACCTACATTAGAAAATGGAGATATTGTAGAATTAACAGATTTAAAAGGTAGAACTTTAAAATATTCTGTATATGATAAATATACAGTAGATCCAGAAGATGTAGCTTGTACAAGTCAATTAACAGGAGGAAAAAAAGAAGTAACACTAATTACATGTACAAATGATAGTAAACAAAGAGTAATAGTAAAAGCAACCGAGGTGCTATAATGGAATATAATGTAGGAGATATAGTAAAAACAAAAAAGCCACATCCATGTGGAAATGACATATGGAAAATATTAGGAATAGGTGTAAAATTTAGAATGAAATGTACAAAATGTGGATATGTAATTGTATTAGACAGAACAAAAGCTTTAAAAAAAATTAGTAAAAAAATACAATAGAAAAGGATAAAGAATATGGGAATAAAGGATTTTTTTAGAAGAGAAAAAAAGGAAGCTCTACCAGATGCGAATGTTATGATTCAGAATGCTAAAATAGAAGAACAAAGAAAAATGATGGAATCACAACAAGATAGAATTGATAAAATTGTAAAAAATGTTCAACATGTTGAACAAGATGTAAGAGATACAAAATCTGAGATAAATAGAATTAAAGAAGAACAAAATAGATGTGTTAGTACTTATACCAGATATGATCCTTCAAAAATTTTTAAATTGCATTCAAATTTGAGAATTAGAAGATTAAATAAAAAAAGTGACTTTAATTATATAGTGTCTTTAGTATTAGGAGAAGATAAAACGAATGAAATTGTTATGGGACAGTTTAATAGTGGAAATATAAAGATTATTAAAGCAAAGTTTGAAGAAATATTAGAATTTCAAGAAGCTTTAAAATATGGAGAGATAGAAGAAGAAATTATCCAAGAGAGTTATAGAAAATTTGAGGAATATGCAAAAGAAAATGAAATTACAATAACTCCAGAGGCAGAAAAGATATTGACTAATTCAGAAAATGAACCGATAAACGTAACAAAAACGATGTTGTATGTTGGAAGCGACAATATGGTAGAAAAAAATAATGTTTTAGACAATGTAGATATAGTAAATGATTTTAATAATTTTTCTCCAGATGAACAAGCAGAATTAAAACCAACTAATTCTGTTATAAATGAAGTAGTAAACTTGAATAGAAAAGAAAATATAGAAAATTTAATAGAAGAAGGAGATAATATATTTAGTAACTTTTTTGAGCAGAATCCTACTGAAGAAGAAGTATTTAAAAAATTACATAGAGAATCAATAGAAACTGATATTTTTATAGATTCTATTGGATATTTTAGAAAAGGACAAAAAGATTTTGAAGGAACTGATGAATATAAATATATACGATTATTTATTTTAGGTAGAACTGAAGAAGCAAAAGAATTTTATAGAAATAATAAATTGAATATTACAAATAAAAGATTAACTATTTCCAAAAGCGATAGTAGAGAAGATATAAGAAAAAAACTTAATATAAATAGAATGTTTTCTTGCAAACATAAAGAAAACTTAGAAAAATTAACAGAAGAAGAAAAAGTAATATATGATACATTTTTAGATTCTGTAAATCCAAATAAAGATTATGAAAAGATTAATGAAGCTAGAAAGAAAGAAGATATATATCTAGCAGGCATTTTAGATAGGGTAAAAACAGAAACAATAAAGAGTAATACCAAAAATATAAAAAGATATAATGAACTAATGGAAAGACAAGGATTTGAGGACAGAATTAATTATGATATATCTGATAACAACGATGATCAAAGATAAAAATAGGGAGCATTATAAAATGCTCTCTATTTCTTTCCATACATTTTCTGAATATATTTTTCTTTCAGAGGAGAAAGGCATACAAATTGCATCTCCTATAGGATTTAACGCATCTTGAATTTCTTTGCAAGCTCCATCAACTTTAGTTACTGCAATTTTATCAGCTTTATTTGTTAAAATAATAAAAGGCAGTTTTGAGCTTATAACATAATTATACATTAGTTTATCATTTTCAGTTGGTTTATGGCGAATGTCAACTAAAAAAATTATTAAAGCTATTTGTTTTCTATTAAATAAATATTCTTCAATAAAATGACCTACTTGTTCTTGCTCTTTCTTAGACATTTTGCTGTAGCCATAACCAGGCAAATCAACAAAGTAAAATTTCTCATCAATATTATAGAAGTTTAGCTGGCGTGTTTTTCCAGGTTCACTACTTGTTCTTGCAAGTTTTTTTCTGTTAATCATAGTATTTACAAAAGAAGATTTACCAACATTAGATTTACCAACTAAAACAATTTCTGGTAAATTATTGCTAGGGTATTGTTTAGGGCTAACAGCAGAAACTTCGAATTTAGGATTTTTAATTATCATTTTTTTCTCCTTTTATTAAATATTATTTATGGCGGTCAATGACCGCCGCTACATTATTTGGCTTTATAAGAAATTTATGTTTTTATTGTAGGTGAGGGGGTGGATATCTTTGTCCGCCCATGTGGTTTCAAACATCAAACCTCCAACATCTATAAAATACATTTTATTTTTTAGGTAAAATTTTATCAATTCCACCCATATAAGGTATTAAAACTTCTGGAATTTTAATGCTTCCATCTGGTTGATAATTATTTTCAACAATAGCAATTAACATACGAGGTGGAGCAACAACAGTATTATTTAAAGTATGTGGTAAATAGTTTCCTTTATCACCTTTAATGCGAATGCCTAAACGTCTAGATTGTGCATCTGTTAAATTTGAACAACTTCCAACTTCAAAATATTTCTTTTGTCTTGGACTCCATGCTTCAACATCACAACTTTTAGCTTTTAAATCTGCTAAGTCTCCACTACAACATTCTAAAGTTCTAACAGGTACATCCATACTTCTAAATAATTCAACAGTATAAGACCACATTTTATCGTACCAATTCCAACTATCTTTTGGTTCACATACAACAATCATTTCTTGTTTTTCAAATTGATGTATTCTATAAACTCCACGTTCTTCTATACCATGAGCACCTTTTTCTTTTCTAAAACAAGGTGAATATGAAGTTAAATTATAAGGTAAATCTTCTTTCTTTAATATTTGATCTTTAAAACGTCCAATCATAGAATGTTCGCTTGTACCGATTAAATATAAATCTTCACCTTCAATTTTATACATCATTGCATCCATTTCTTCGAAACTCATAACACCTGTAACAACGTCAGAACGAATCATATAAGGTGGAATGCAATAAGTAAATCCTTTATTAATCATAAAGTCTCTTGCATAAGTAAGAACTGCAGAATGAAGTCTAGCAACATCACCTAAAAGATAATAAAAACCGTTTCCAGCAACTCTTCTAGCACTATCTAAATCAAGTCCACCCAAATTTTCTAAAATTTCACCGTGAAATGGAATTTCATAATCTGGAACTACAGGTTCACCATATTTTTTTATTTCAACATTTTTACTATCGTCTTCACCTATTGGAACAGATTCATGCATAATATTAGGTATTTTCATCATTCTAGATTTAATTTCTTCAGCATATTCAGCTTCTAATTTTTCATTTTCTTCAAGTTCAGAGTTTATTTTTTGAACTTCAGCTTTTATTTTTTCAGCTTCATCTTTTTTGCCTTCACGCATTAAAGAACCAATTTGATTACTTAGATTTTTTCTATTCATTCTTAGTTCATCACCATGAAGTTTAGCTTTTCTATTTTTTACGTCTAAGTCTAAAACCTCATCAACTAAAACTAATTTATGATTTTGAAATTTTTTACGAATATTCTCTTTTACAAGTTCAGGATTTTCTCTAATAAGTTTTATATCTATCATAATAGCCTCCATAAAAATAAAATTAATAACAGCATTTTACAACAATATAAATAAAAAAGCAAATTTTTAAACTTATGTTTGACAATTAAATGTTTGTATGATAAAATACACAAAAAAATTAGGAGCGTGATTAAATGAAAAAGGATGCAAATGGACTAAATAAAAGAGAAAGAGCCATATTAAAATTTATTGAAAAACAAATACAAACAAACGGCTATCCACCATCAGTTAGAGAAATAGGAAAGGCAGTTGGATTAAGTTCAACAGCTACAGTACATGGTTACCTAGCACAATTAGAATCAAAAGGATTTATAAAAAAAGAATCACAAAAAGGTAGAACACTTAGACTTTTAAAAGGTGCAGATGGAGCAAAAAAAGAAAAATCTGTTAAAGATTTTTATACACATAAAGAACTTGCAGAAGTACCTGTTATAGGTAAAGTTACAGCAGGAGCACCAATATTAGCAGTTGAAAATGTTACAGATACATTCCCAATTCCAATAGACTTTGTTGGAAATAGTGAAGCATTTATGCTAAAAGTTAGAGGAGAAAGTATGATAGAAGCAGGTATTTTAGATGGAGATTTAATACTTGTAAAAAAACAAGATAGTGCACGTAATGGAGAAATGGTAGTAGCTTTAGTTGGTGACGAAGCTACAGTTAAAACTTTCTATAAAGAAAAAGATCATATACGTTTACAACCAGAAAACAGTACAATGGACCCAATAATAGTTCCAGACTGTAAAATACTTGGAAAAGTTGCTGGTGTTTTCAGAAAAATGTAAATTATAAAAATTATAATAGGCAGACAAATAAGGTCTGCCTAAGTAAATAATGTAGGAAGGAATTAATCAATTACATAGATTTTATTTCTATAAAAGTGATTAAACGATAAAAAATGTTTTTTAATGAAAGAGAATATAACGATTATTTAAATAAAAACAAAGTAAATAGAGGAGATTTTGAAAAAAACAATACTTTTAAAAAAGAATATTATAAACAAGATAAAAATGGCAGAATAATTTTAGATATGAAAAGAACTACTGAATCAGCAATTGATATAAGTAGTTATTCAACTCCAAAAGGTTGGTATATGCTAGACAATATGGATATGGTTCTTGTAAAAAATGTATTTGGAGATGTGTATAGAAATTTAAGTGAAGAAAATTATAATTTTAGTAAATATAATGCAATTGTAATGCAATATTTATCAAAACAATTTGGAATAAAAAGTGCTCAATATTATTTAGCAATGGAAAAATCTAATCCAAGATTAACATATATAATAACACCAAGTTTTTTAAATAAAAATGAAAAATTGGTAGAAGGAAATTCTATATTAAGAGATCCAATGGAATTAAATATAGATGAAATTCTTAAACAGATTGAATCATATGGAAAAGAGAAAAATTATAATATTGAAGATATTCTTTCAATAAAACATGAATTTTTGAAACAAACAATTTTTAATAAATTTGTTATGCAATCAGACGAAAATAATGGGAATTGGGCAGTTGTAGAAGATGGAATAAATGCAAAATTTTCACCTATATACGATTACGATTGTTCTTGTGGAGTAGAAACAAAATCTAAGCATTTGCGAAGAGCTAACAATGATAGTACAGAAATGAAAGATATTTTAGAACAATATAAAGAAGAAAAATGGTTACAAAAATATGTAAAAGATGCAATATCTAAAATAGACTTTGAAAAAATTATTGAAGATATGGAAGATGACGGAATTAATATAGAAGAAAAAACTTTAAATAATTACAGAAAGTTTTTTGCAGAAAGAAAAATAGAATTAGAACAATCTTATAATGACGTATATGAACAAAAAGAATTAGAAGAAAGATAGAATAAAAAATAGAAAAATGCACATACCAAAATAAAAGGTAGGTGTATTTTTTATGGAAAAAGAACATAAAGAAGAAAGTGAAGATGTAACAAAATATGGAGAATTTGTAACATCATATTTCGCATGGATACCAACAGAAAAACAAAAAGATATTGTTCAAAGATTAGAAAAAATTACAAATAAAAATAAAAAATAAATTTGCGAACATTTTTTCAAAAAACTATTGACAAATAAAAAATCTAATAGTAAAATACAAACATAGGTTCAAACGAACATAAATTTGAAAAAGGGAGCGATAAAAATGAATATATTTGGAATAAAAAACAATGTAATAGAGTATACAGTTAATAAGGCAGATAATAAAGGTATATATATATCAGTACAAAATGGAGAAGTATTAGTAAACGCTCCTTGGTATGTTACAAGTAATCAAATACAAGAAGTTGTTGAACAAAAAAGAAAATGGATAATAGAAAAATTAAATGAATATGAATTAAAAAGAAAGAATATAAATAAATACATATATTTATTAGGAAACAAATATGAATTAGAAATTAAATTCGAAAATATTTCTGTACCGGAAGTAAATGTAGAAAATAGCATTGTAGAAATTTTATTACCTAACAAATATAGAAAGATAGATAACAGAGCAATTATACAAATTGTATTAAATAAATTAATAGAAAAAGTAGCACAAGATGAAATAGAAATGGCTATGGAAAAAGCAAGAGTATTATTAGGTTTTGCACCAGAAGATTTCAAAATAGAAAATATGGGAAATACATTAGGAAAATGTGAAAATAAAGTTATAACTATTAACCCAGAAATTGCTAAATATAATAGAACAGTTATAGAATATGTTGTTATGCATGAATATTGTCATTTAAAATATAAAACACACTCAAAAAAATTTTTAGAAATGATAGAAAAAAATCAAAAAAATTATAAAAAAATTGAAAATTTAATTTCAAAATATAAATTCTAATGTATAATAGTAAAAAAATATTAGGAGTTTATAAATGAGAGAAAAAATAAACAAAGTATTTGAAAAAATGGGAGATGATCATGTAAGTGAATTCTCAGCACAATCATCTTATTATATGATACTTGCATTTGTCCCATTTTTAATTTTATTATTATCATTAATACAATTCACAGGAATAGAATCACAAACTGTGTATAACGTTATTTCATATGTAATTCCATCCACAATGAAAGATTTGGTTTTAGGAATAGTTCAAGAGGTATATTCAAAATCATATGGAACAATATCTATTGCAATATTATTTACACTATGGTCAGCAGGAAAGGGTCTTTTTGCTTTAAATAAGGGACTTAATAACATTTATGAAATTGATGAGAGCAAATATATATATCTAAAGGCAAAATCACTACTTAATACAGTAATATTTCTAATATTAATTACAGTAGCACTTGTATTACTTGTATTTGGAAATAGTTTTATAGAAATATTGCAAAGTAAATTTATATTCTTAGATAGTTTTTTCTGGAAGGCATTAGCAGAATTAGGGTATATAGTATTTACATTTTTTATGTATATTGCTATATACAAATTTATACCAAAGCACAAAGTAAAAATACTATCACAAATACCCGGAGCATTTATTGGTTCAATAGGACTAAATATTGTATCGTTTATATTTGCAAGATATTTAAATATATTTAAAGGCTTTTCTCTTATGTATGGAAGTTTAACAACAATTATGCTAATTATGATGTGGACATATACATGTATGTATACATTATTTTTAGGTGCAGAAATAAACAAAATAATTGATATATTTAAAAATAAAAATATAATCTAAAATATCGTCAAACGTTGTAGGGGCACGGCGCTCCGTGCCCAAAAACAAAAATATAATCTAAAATATTATCAAACATTGTAGGGGCGGACGCCTCTGTCCGCCTAGAAAAAAATCAAAATAGAAAAAATATAAGAATATTTGAAAAACTAAAATTTAACGTTGTAGGGGTCGGCGTCCTCGACGACCCGAAGAAAAAAGATTTCTAAAAGGAGAGATGATAAAATGAAAATTTTATTAATTAATGGTGGACCACACGAAAAAGGCTCAACAAATGTTGCCTTAGAAGAAATAGCAAAAACTTTAAAAGAAAATAATATAAAAACAGAAATAATGTGGCTAGGAAATAATCCAATTGGAGGATGTATAGGTTGCAACTATTGCTTAAAAAATAATAATAGATGTTTTATGAAAGATAAAGTAAATGAATTTTTAGACAAAGTAGAAGAAACAGATGGATTTGTATTTGGAAGTCCAGTTCATTTTGCTGCTGCAAGTGGAGCATTAACATCCTTTTTAGATAGAGTTTTTTATGGAAGAGGAGAAATGTTTAAAAACAAGGTAGCTGCTTCAGTAGTAAGTTGCAGAAGAGGAGGTGCAACAGCAGCCTTTGATCAAATAAACAAATATGCACTAATGAGCAATATGTATATAGTAGGAAGTTCATATTGGAACCAAATACATGGAAACAATGCAGAAGAAGTGAAACAAGATTTAGAAGGATTGCAAACAATGAGAAATCTAGCAAAAAATATGGCATACATATTAAAATGTATAAAAAATGCAGAAGAAAATGGAATACCAAAACCACAATACGAAGAAAAAATAAAAACAAATTTTATAAGGTGAAAATAAATTCAAAAAAATGTTGCAATAAAAAAATATTTAATATAAAATAAATATGTAAAAATTAATCAATTATTTTTTTGAAAAATAAATAATGTTAAAAACTGTAGGGGCGGACGCCTTAAGTCCGCCCAAAAAAATAAAAAACAAAAGAAGGAGATGCAAACAAATGAAGAAATATGATGAAAAAGCAATTAAATCCAATTCTGCAATTACTCTAATAGCCTTAATAATAACAATAATTGTATTATTAATATTGGCCGGTGTAACATTATCAATGGTAATGGGAGAAAGTGGAATATTTAGCAAAGCAAATAACGCAAGCGAGCAAACCAAAATATCAAATGCAAAAGAAATAATAAGAATGCAAGTGCTAGAAAACGAATTAAATAAGAAAACAAAAGATGCAAACGCAAAAAGCGATGAAGATTTACAAGTGAATGTGGAAACCAAATTAACAGAAGAAGGGTATAAAGTAGAAGAAGGAAAAATAAAAATAGGAGATACAGAAATAAATATAGCAGAAGAAATAGCAAATGCATCATCAGGAGAAACAAATAAAATAACAATAGCAGATGGAGATAACACACAAGGAACAGAACCAAAAACAATAGATGGAGAAAAAGCAACATATAGCAATCCAATAATACCAGCAGGATTTAGAGCAGTAGATAACTCAATAGATAGTACAATAGATAGTAATGCAAATTGGACAAATGGAGAAGGATATAAATATGGATTAGTAATACAAGATAAAGAAGGAAACCAATTTGTATGGATAGCAGTAGATGGAAAAAATGTAAAATTAGATAGATATCCATTCCAAGATAGTTTAAATTATAATAGTGAAAGTTACACAAAATATAGTGAAACAAAAGATGAAGCATGGGCACAGAAGGTTACAACATATGGAGGATATTACATAGGAAGATATGAAACAAAATATGAAAATAATAAATGCGTAGTAAAACAAGGAAATGTTCCAACAGTAAATGTTACTAGAGATACAGCAAGAGGATATGCACAAAAAATGAAAAACGATTATGGGTATGGAGTAACAACAGATTTATTAAATAGTTACATGTGGGATACAGCATTAAAATATATAGATTATTATACAAATAGCAGTTTTTCAACAACTACAGGACTAGGAAATGCAGGAGGAAAAAATAGTAGTGCAGTAGCAAGTGGTTCATATAGTGATGATATAAAATGCAATATAGCAGATATTAGTGGAAATGTATGTGAATGGACAACAGAATATTATAGTTCGAGTAATCCGTGCGTTACTCGTGGTGGTGATTACAGTCTTAGCCACGCAGCGTGTAAGCGTAATTCCTTTAATACCAGCGCTAGCTTTAGTCCTATAGGGTTCCGTTGTGCGCTTTATTGGTAACCCTGAATCCTGCATAGCGATAAATTTTAAATAGTAACTTATTAAAAAACAATACAAATCTTAAATAACGTTAGGGAAAAATTTTGTGCATGCGAAGCAAGCAAAAAAATAGGTATAATAAAAGAAGATTTCTATTTTAAAGTAAATAGAGAGAACCTTGAAAAATAAATATTCCACAAGAAAAAGGTTTTATTTACTTAACAAATAGAAAAATAAAGCAAAAAAACGAGTTTGAAATAACAAAAAAATTAAAGAAGGGAGAACAAATGAGAAAAATTTTGAATAAAATTAAAATAAACGCTGTAGGGGCAGACGCCTTTGTCCGCCTGGAACAAAATAAAAATAACATTAAAATATTTGATAAACATAAATCAAACGTTGTAGGGGAGGTGTCCTTAGGCGACCCACAAACGAAACATAGAATTATAAACAAATCATCGTCAAACAATCAAACATTCAACATCCAACATCAAACATCCAATTCTGCAATAACCTTAATTGCCCTAATAATAACCATAATCGTATTATTAATATTGGCCGGTGTAACATTATCAATGGTAATGGGAGAAAGTGGAATATTTAGCAAAGCAAATAACGCAAGCGAGCAAACCAAAATATCAAATGCAAAAGAAATAATAAGAATGCAAGTGCTAGAAAACGAATTAAATAAGAAAACAAAAGATGCAAACGCAAAAAGCGATGAAGATTTACAAGTGAATGTGGAAACCAAATTAACAGAAGAAGGGTATAAAGTAGAAGAAGGAAAAATAAAAATAGGAGATACAGAAATAAATATAGCAGAAGAAATAGCAAATGCATCATCAGGAGAAACAAATAAAATAACAATAGCAGATGGAGATAACACACAAGGAACAGAACCAAAAACAATAGATGGAGAAAAAGCAACATATAGCAATCCAATAATACCAGCAGGATTTAGAGCAGTAGATAACTCAATAGATAGTACAATAGATAGTAATGCAAATTGGACAAATGGAGAAGGATATAAATATGGATTAGTAATACAAGATAAAGAAGGAAACCAATTTGTATGGATAGCAGTAGATGGAAAAAATGTAAAATTAGATAGATATCCATTCCAAGATAGTTTAAATTATAATAGTGAAAGTTACACAAAATATAGTGAAACAAAAGATGAAGCATGGGCACAGAAGGTTACAACATATGGAGGATATTACATAGGAAGATATGAAACAAAATATGAAAATAATAAATGCGTAGTAAAACAAGGAAATGTTCCAACAGTAAATGTTACTAGAGATACAGCAAGAGGATATGCACAAAAAATGAAAAACGATTATGGGTATGGAGTAACAACAGATTTATTAAATAGTTACATGTGGGATACAGCATTAAAATATATAGATTATTATACAAATAGCAGTTTTTCAACAACTACAGGACTAGGAAATGCAGGAGGGAAAAATAGTAGTGCAGTAGCAAGTGGTTCATATAGTGATGATATAAAATGTAATATAGCAGATATGAGTGGAAATGTAGTAGAATGGACAACAGAATATTATAGTTCGGGTTCTCCGTGCGTTGTTCGTGGTGGCCGTTACACTAGTAGCTACGCAGCGTGTAGGCGTGATTTCTATAATGCCAGAAATAGCTATAGCTATACAGGGTTCCGTTGTGCGCTTTATTGGTAACCCTGATTTCAGTATAAAAATAAATCAACCATTGAAAAATAATAAAAAAAGGTATAAAATACAATACAGAAAAGGAGCTGATTATATGTTAAAAGAAAAATTAATGGATGATTTAAAACAGTCTATGAAAGATAAAAATGTTGTGAGAAAGAATGTTGTACAAATGGTAAGAGCAGCAATATTACAAGTTGAAAAGGATAATGGAATAGAAGTAGAAGATAACAAAATTTTAGATATAATAGCTAAAGAAGTAAAAAAGAGAAAAGACTCTTTAGCAGATTTTGAAAAAGCAGAAAGAGAAGATTTAATAAATCAAGCAAAAGAAGAAATAGCAATATTAGAAGAATATTTACCAAAACAACTTACAAAAGAAGAATTAACAGAAAAGGTAAAAGAAATAATAGAAAAAACTGGAGCTACATCAATGAAAGATATGGGAAAAGTTATGAAAGCATGTAAAGAAGAAATAGGAGCTTCAGCAGATGGAAAAGCAATAAACGAAGTTGTAAAAGAAATATTAGCATAAATAAAAAAATGTCAATTTTATATTGACATTTTTTTTATTTAATCATACAATATAAATATGAACATATGAATAACTATTCATATAATAAAAATAGGAGAATATATATGGAAGTAGAAGAAAATCAAGAACAAAATATTATAAGATTAGATACAGTAAATAAAGTTAAAGAAAATATGTTAGAAGAAGAAAAAATATTCGATTTAGCTGAACTATTTAAAGTATTTGCAGACTCTACAAGAATGAAAATTATTTGTGCACTTGAAGAAAAAGAACTTTGTGTAGGCGAAATAGCCTATATAACAAATTCAACACAAAGTGCAATATCACATCAGCTTAGAGTTTTGAAACAAGCAAAACTTGTAAAATACAGAAAAGATGGAAAAGTGGTTTATTACAGTTTAGATGATGACCACGTAATAGAAATTGTAAAGAAAGGTCGTGAACATATTGAAGAAGTATAGATACGATGTTATTGATTTAGACTGTGCAAATTGTGCAAAAAAAATCGAAGATAAAATAGCAAAAACAGAAGGCTATAAAAATGTTATATTAAATTATTCTACATTAAAGTTATCTTTTGAAACAGATAAAGAAAATCCACTAAACGAAATAAGAGAAATTGTCCAAAAAATGGAACCAGATACTCAAATTGTAGAAGAGAAAAAGGAAAATACTAAAACAGAAAATGAAAGCAAAAAAATTAATATGGAAATAATTAGATTAATTATAGGAATTTATATTGCAGCTATAGGTTCTATTGGAGTATTTTCAAATGAATTAATAAATACCTTATGTATAATTGCTGGATATGTAATTTTATTATTTAAAACTGCAAAAAAAGCATTGAAATTGTTATGGAAAAATCATAGCTTAGATGAAAGTGCTCTAATTACTATTTCATGTATAGGTGCATATTTAATAGGAAAACAAAGTGAAGGTTTAATGGTTATTGCATTATACGAAATAGGAGAAATACTAGAAGATAAAGCTGTTAATAAAAGTAGAAAATCTATAAAAGAATTAATGAATATAAAACCAGAATATGCAAATTTAAAAGAAAAAAATGAAACTAAAAAGGTATCACCTGAAGATGTAAAAATAGGAGATATAATTGTTGTAAAAAACGGAGAAAAAATACCTTTAGATGGTATTGTAACAAAAGGAAATAGTTCATTAAATACAGCAGCTCTAACAGGAGAATCTAAATTACAAAATGTAAAAGTTGGAGATAAAGTTTTATCTGGAAGCATAAATGTAGAAGGATTAATAGAAGTAAAAGTTACAGAAAAATACGAAAATTCAACAGTTAGCAAAGTTTTACAATTAGTAGAAACTGCAACAGATAGAAAAGCAAAAACAGAAAACTTTGTATCAAAAGCAGCAAAAATATATACGCCGATTGTTATAGGTCTTGCAATAATAGTAGCAGTATTTATGCCAATGGTAATAAAAAGTGTAAGTTATAGTGAAAGTATTTATAAAGCTTTAGTATTCTTAGTAATTTCTTGCCCATGTTCAATTGCAATATCTGTTCCACTAAGTTATTTTTCTGGAATAGGAAAATCATCTAAGGAAGGTATTTTAGTAAAAGGAAGTGATTACTTAGATGGAATAAAAAATATAAAAGAAATAATTTTCGATAAAACAGGAACAATTACAACAGGAAAATTTGAAGTTGTAGAAGTTAAAACCTATGGAGAATTAAATGAGGAAGAAGTTTATAAATATTTTGTTTATGGAGAAAAATTTTCAAATCATCCAATAGCTAAATCTATTTTAGAATATAAACATATAGATATAGATGAAAGTAAAGTAAAAAATTTAAAAGAAATATCAGGAAAAGGTATTTCATATGAATTTGAAGGAAAAACAATAAAAATAGGAAATAAAGAATTAGTAGAAGAAAAAACAAATAGAGAAGTTAATGGAACAGCTCTATATTTATCAGTAGATGGAAAAGTAGAGGGTGCAATAATATTAAAAGACAAAATTAAAGATAATATGAAAAATACATTTGAGAAATTCAAAAAATTAGGAATTAAAACAAGAATGTTTACGGGAGACAGAAAAGAAGTAGCAGAAGAAGTAGCAAGTGAAGTAGGAATAGACGAATATAAAGCAGAAATGTTACCACAAGACAAATTTAATGAATTAGAAAAAGTAATAGAAAGCAATAAAGATGAAAACTACAAAGTTGCATTTGTAGGAGATGGAATAAATGATAGTCCAGTAATAGCAAGAGCAGATATAGGAATATCTATGGGAGGAGTAGGCGCAAGCAGTGCAATAGAAGCCTCAGACGTTGTAATAATGACAGATGAAATAGAAAAAATAATAACAGGAATACGTATTTCTAAAAAAACAAATAGAATAATAAAAGAAAACTTAGTATTTTCAATAGGAATAAAAATATTAGTATTGCTACTTACAATACTTGGAATATCAGACATGTGGGAAGCAGTATTTGCAGACGTAGGAGTAACATTAATTACAATTTTCAATACACTTAGAATTTTAAAGTAAATTTGTAGAAAAAGTCAGCTGAATTGAATTTTTTAAGATTCATTTCAACTGGCTATTCTTTTATGGAATTTATACCAAAATAACAATTGCCAAAATTAAATTTATGTTATATAATAAATTGCGTTAATGGTTAAAATAATGAAATTATTAATAATATATAATTTTTAGGAGATATAAAAATGAGTGAAAAAACAAAGGATATTTTAGAATGGATATTTTGTATAGTTGTAGCAGTTGTTTTAGCTTTATTAGTAAGATATTTTTTAGGAACACCAACAATAGTTAAACAACCATCTATGTATCCAACTTTAAAGGAAAATCAAAGACTTATTTTAAGTAGAGTTGGAAGAACCATGAAAAAGCTTCCAAACAGAGGAGATATAATTACATTCGAGGCTCCAAGTGAATCTTATACAAGTGCAGAAGAATATGACAGTAAAAATCCAGTAGCTAAATATACAAAAAATTATACAGGAATGAGTAAATTTGTATATAATTTTTTAGAAATAGGTAAAATTAGCTACATAAAAAGAGTTATAGCTCTACCAGGAGAACATGTAGAAATAAAAGATGGTGGAGTTTATATAAATGGTTCTAAATTAGAGGAAAGTTATTTACAACCAGGTGTTGTTACAGACTCACTAGGAGGAGTATACACTGATTTTGTAGTTCCAGAAAATTGTGTATTTGCAATGGGCGATAATAGACCACAAAGCACAGATTGTAGAAGATTTGGTTGTATTCCATTAGAAAAAATAGAAGGTAAAGTAAAATTAAGAATTTGGCCATTAAATTTATTTGGAAAAGTAGATTAATATAAAGGTGAAAATAATAAATGTCTTTTGAAAAAATAATAGGAAATAACAAAATAAAAAATGAGCTAATTAAAGCTTTTAGAACAAACAGTATTGCTCATAGTTATATATTTTCAGGTCAATATGGAATAGGCAAAAAACAAATAGCAATAGAATTTGCTAAAATGATATTATGTTTAAATAAAGATAATGCACCATGTGGTGAATGCAAATCTTGTTTAGAACTTGAAAATGACAATAATCCAGATTTTAACATAATAAAACCAGATGGAAAAATAAAAATAGATCAAATAAGGCAAATGCTTGAAAAAGTTTACGAAAAACCAATTATATCTGATAAAAAAGTATATATTATAGATGATGCAGAAACCATGACAGTAGAGGCTCAAAATTGCTTATTAAAAACACTAGAAGAGCCACCAGAGTATATAGTAATAATTTTAATTACATCAAATGAAAGCAATTTAATAAACACTATAAAATCAAGATGTTTAAAGCTAACATTTAATCCACTAGAAAATAGTGAAATAAAACAATATTTAGAAAAAAATTTAGACTTTCAAAATGTTAGTGAAACTATGTTAGAAATATTTGAAGGAAGCATAGGTAAGGCCTTAAAAGTAAAAGAAAAGCAAGAATTATATAATAACATAGAAACAACACTTAGCAATTTTAGTTGTGAAAGTGTAATAGACTTAATAAATAATGCAACAGAAATATACAAAGGAAAAGAAAATATAAATGAAATTTTAGAATACTTCAATATTTATTTTTTGAAAAAAGCAAAAGAAGAATATAACAATGCAAGTAAATATGTAAAAGCAATTGAAATTGTAGAAGATACAAAGAAAAGACTTGTATATAATAGTAATTATGACATGACAATAGACAATTTATTAATAAATATTTGGGAGGAATTAAATAGTTGAAAACAATAGTTGGAATTAGATTTAAAAAGCCTGGAAAAATATATTTTTTTGATCCAGGAGATATAGAATTTAAACTAAAAGATTATGCAATTGTAGATACATCAACAGGAGAAGAATATGCAGAAGTTGCAATAGTAAATAAGCAAGTTTCAGAAGAAAGAATAGTATCACCACTAAGAAAAGTAATAAGAAAAGCAACTTATAAAGACAGAAAACATTATGAAGAAAATAAGAGAAAAGAGAAAGAAGCATTTAAAGTTGCAGAAAATAAAATAAAAAAACATAAACTAAAAATGAACTTAACAGATGTTGAATATAAATTTGACAATAGTAAAATTACATTTTATTTTACATCAGATGGAAGAGTAGATTTTAGAGAGCTTGTAAAAGATTTAGCTGCAATATATAAAACAAGAATAGAATTAAGACAAATTGGAGTAAGAGACGAAGTACGCAGAATAGGCGGAAACGGCGTATGTGGTAGAGAACTTTGTTGTTGTTCATTCTTAAATAATTTTGATGCGGTATCAATAAAAATGGCAAAAGAACAAAACTTATCTTTGAATCCATCAAAAATTTCTGGAAACTGTGGAAGACTTATGTGTTGTTTAAGATATGAACAAGAAGCATATGAAGAAAAACTTGCAAGAATGCCCAAAATAGGAGCAATTGTAAAAACAGAAGATGGAGAAGGAACAGTAGATAGCATAGAAACATTAAAAGAAAAGATAAGAGTAAAATTTGAAGACAAAGAAGATGGATATTACTTTAAAAAATATAAAGCATCAGACGTAAAAATACTAAAAAATATTGAAAAAGAAGAAATGAACGAAGAAGAAAAAGAAAACCTAAAAGAATTAGAAAAAATGGAAAAATTATCAAAAGAAGAAAATTAAAAATATGAAAAAACTGAAAGAAGGTGAAATAAAATGGCATATAAAATAACAGAAAAATGTATAAAATGTGGAGCATGTGCAAACGAATGTCCAGTAGCATGTATAACAGAAGGAGAAGAAACATACATAATAGACAAAACAGCATGCATATCATGCGGAACATGTGCAGGAGTGTGCCCTGTTGAAGCACCAATTGAGGAATAATTATTTTAGGTAGAAAAAATAAAAATACTAGAGTGTATCAGACTCTAGTATTTTTTGCTATGTATATAAAATTTAAAATAATGTTGAAAAATGACATATAATGATATATAATACACAAAATGCAAATGGCATTTGTGTAGCAACTGTAGTAATAACTATTAGACAGGAGGTATAACAAATGAAATATGAAGTATTAGCATCAACGAAACCAGAGTATGAGCTTCCAATTAATGAGGCAAGAACTTTCTCAGGCAAAATGGCAGGTATTTGTTATATGCCAGATACTGTTGAAACTTTGCTTTCAGAACCAGAAGAAAAAAGCAACAAAAGAGCAAATGGAACAGAAACAAGTGGACATCACAGTGTATTTGGACATGTTAAATACAATTTTGCTTTTGAAGGTGTACCTAAAATTATGGCGATGATTTTAAATAATGAGAAGGAGTATGATACTTCTGAAAAATCAGCCAGATATACGAAGATGGAACCTTCAGAAGAAGAAAAAGCCTTGTATGAAAAGTGGATTAGAATTTTTGAAAAGGAAATTCTAAAATTATACACTGAAATGGATGAGAAAAAAGCTCACAAACTTGCAATGGAAAATGCAAGATACTTAATTAGTGTATTCACTCCAGCAACAACAATGTGTTACACTACTAGCTTAAGGCAGATGAATTACCTTGTTCATTGGGCAAAAGATTTTGTAGAAAAGACGGAAGAAACAGATTTTAATAAACTTTTGAAACCTGTACTGGGAGAATTTTCTACAATGATGAGTAAGTATTGTCAGGAAAAAATGCCAGATGGTAAAAGCCGTACATTTTCCCTTTTTTCTAATGTAGAACGTCAGGAAGAATGGGGAGAAAATTACTGTTGTAATTATGTAGCTACTTTCGCACAGGTAGCACAAGCACAGAGACATCGTACAATTTCATACGAAATTAAAGTACCAAATATTGAGGATGCAAAATTTTTTGTACCACCAATAATTAGATTAACAGACTTTGAGAAAGAATGGCTTAAAGATATTAAATCTTTGGCATACAGATATCCACAAGGAATGTTGGTAAGAGTAAATGAAAGAGGAACAGTAGAAAATTTTGTACTTAAGTGTAAAGAGCGCTTATGTGGTTGTGCACAGTTGGAGATTGCAATGCAAACAATGGAAACAATGATTAAATACTTGGAAAATACTAAAGAAACAAATCAAAGAGTATATGAATATTTATTACCATATTCAAAAGGTGCAAGATGCACATTTCCAGATTACAAATGTCCTAAAAAATGTGATTGGGGACCAAAGGGAGCATTTAGAAGATTAGTATAAAAAAATCATATACCAAAAATAATAAGCACGCAATTCTCAAATTTATAGGGAATTGTGTGCTTTTTTTGTAGGGCAGATGGCCATTGTCTTCCAGAATATAAAAAGATATATTACAATTTAATTGATATGAATAAAAATTTTTAAAAAGCAAAAAATACAAAAAGGAGTTGATAAGAATGATAGAACGTGTAAATTCACAAGAATGTGAAAACAAAATAGAAAGTAATGAATTAGTTATAGTAGATTTTTTTGCAACCTGGTGCGGACCATGCCAAATGATAGCAAAAGAATTAGAAAAATTAGAAAATGAATATAATATTTTGAAAGTAGATATAGATGAAAACCGCGATTATGCAATAGATAAAGGAATTGAAGCGGTTCCAACAATATTTATATATAAAAATGGAAAGAAGATAAAAGAAATAGAAGGTTATAAAACGGCAGAAGAATTGAAACAAGAAATACAAAATATATAAGGAGTATAAATTATGAAAGGCTATATATATAATCCTGATAGAGAATATACAGAAAAAATACTAAATGGAATTTATAAAAAAGATGGGCATTGCCCTTGTAGATTAGAAATGAATGAAACAACTCTTTGTCCTTGTGATGACTTTATAAATAAGAAAATATGCAAATGTAATTTATTTGTAAAAATACAAAAAAGATAATTAAGTATAAAAAATACCAAACATGGAAAAACTAACCTAAAATACATAAATTTTAGGGAGTGAAGTTTTTTAAATGTTTGGTATTTTAAATATTAATGGAATTGCTCTTGATAAACAAAAATTAGAAGAATACATTGAAAAGTTTGCATCTGATAATTCTGTTACAAAAAATTCAGATATACAAACATATCCAATTAACGATATGCTTAAAAATTTTGAATTTATTACAAGAGTATATAATTTGCTAAATGAACATGTTAAGTTAAAAATAAATATACATCCTGCTGGAGAATGGCTTTTAGATAATTATTATATTATAGAAGAAAATGTAAAAAGTGTTCAAAAAGAGCTTAGTTTAAATAAATATAAAAATTTAGTTGGAATTTCAAATGGAATTTACAATGGCTATGCACGTATATATGTGTTGGCTTACGAAATTTTAGCTTTTACAGAAAACAATGTGGATAATTATAATTTGAATTATATATTACAAGCTTATCAAAAAAAGAAAAGTTTAAGTATGGAAGAAATATGGAATATAAACATATTTCTTAAAATTGGTTTAATAGAAAATATTGCACGAGTATGTGAAAAAATATATTCAAGTCAAATTCAAAAATATAGAGCAGAAAATATATATGAAAGATTAGTAGAAAATAAAAACAAAAATGAGCTAATATGTAGCCAAAACAATAAAATTCAAACAGCAAAGATAGGGTATGGAGAGTTAAAATACCCTTTTATAGAATATTTATCTTACAAGTTAAAAAAAGCAGGAAGAAAAGCTAGAAACTTTTTTGATGTTTTAGAAGAACAAGTAAACAGAAGCGGAACAACAATATCTGAAGTAATAAAAAAAGAACATTACGATATTGCACTAAAAAAACTCTCAATGGCCAATAGTATAACAACCTTAAAAAGACTTGCACGAATGAATTTCTTGGAAATTTTTGAAGATGTAAATGGAGTAGAAGAAATATTAAAAAAAGACCCCGCTGGGATATACGAAAAAATGGATTTTGAAACAAAAGAATATTATAGAAATGTAATTTCAGAAATTTCTAAAAAAACAAAAATTTCGGAGTTATATATTGCTCAAAAGGCTTTAGAATTATCGCAAAAAGGAAACAATCCAAAAAATTCACATATAGGATATTATCTAATTTCGGATGGAAAAAATAATTTATATAAAATAATAGGATATAAAAACAATGAAATAAATAAAGACTTAAAAGCTAAAATATATGTATATGGAATAAGTGCTATAAGCCTTATTACAACACTAGCATTAATGAAAAATCACTATAAAGTAGATTTATTTATAGCAATAATTTTATCAATATTTCTATTTATACCTGTATCAGAAATTGTTATGCAATGCACACAATATATACTTGGAAAAATTGTAAAACCAAAAATATTGCCAAAAATGGATTATAGTGATGGAATACCAGAAGAAGAGGCAACCTTTGTTGTAGTACCAACAATAATAGATAATGAAAAAAAGGTAGAAGAAATAATTCATAAATTAGAAGTATATTACTTAGCAAATAGAAGTGATAATTTATATTTTGCTCTTTTAGGAGATTGTACAACAACTAAAAACGAAGTAGAAGAAATAGATGCAAAGCTCATAGAAAGAGGAAAAAAACTAGTAGATAAATTAAATGAAAAATATAATAAAAAAATATTTTATTTTTTATATAGAAAAAGAAGATGGAATGAAAAAGAAAATGCATATTTAGGGTGGGAACGTAAAAGAGGTTTATTAACACAATTTAATGAATATTTATTAAAAAATAAAAAAGCAGATTTTATAATAAATACTATTGAAGAAGAAAAGATACCAGAAATAAAAAATATAATAACTTTAGATGCAGATACAGATTTAAGCTTAGAAACTGCACAAAAACTAATAGGAACAATGGGACATATACTAAATAAGCCAGAAGTAAAAAACGGAGCAGTAGTAAAAGGTCATGCACTTATTCAGCCAAAAGTAGGAATAAATATAGAAGCAAGTAGAAAATCTTTATTTACACAAATATTTGCAGGAAGCGGAGGAACAGATTTATATACAAATGCAATTTCAGATGTATACCAAGATAATTTTGATGAAGGAATTTTTACAGGAAAAGGGATTTATAATTTAAAGGTATTTTCAGAAGTATTAGAAAATCAAATTCCAGAAAACACAGTGTTAAGCCACGATTTACTAGAAGGAAGTTATTTAAGATGTGGACTTGCAACAGACATAATGCTTATGGATGGCTACCCATATAAATATAACAGTTTTATAAGTAGACTCCACAGGTGGATTAGAGGAGACTGGCAAATAACAGGGTGGTTATTAAAAGATATAAAAGACAAAAACGGAAAATTGCACAAAAATCCACTAAACTTTTTGTCGAAATTTAAGATTTTAGATAACCTAAGAAGAAGCTTATTAGAAATTTCTTGTGTAATATCATTATTATTGGCAATAGTTATTAAATTAAAATTTAATGTAAGAATATGTGCACCTGTGATGGTGGTTTTAATAGCAATTTTAATACCAATGATTTTAGAATTAATAAACAAAATAGTATTTAAAAAAGAAGGTCAAGAAACAAGCAAAAGTTTCACACCCAAAATTTCTGGAATAAAAGGAATAATAACAAGAACATATTTAACATTTTCCTTCTTTCCAAACAAAGCATATATTTCTTTAAATGCAATAATAAAAACAATATATAGAAAGCATTTTTCAAAAATGCATATGCTTGAGTGGACAACATCTGAGGAAGCAGAAAGATTTTCAAAAGTAAGTTTAGGTTCATATTATACTAATATGTGGGTGAATATTTTATTTGCAATTATTGGTTTCATATTAGCATACACGAGCAAAACAACACTTGAATTATGGAGTTTTTATTCAGCAGGAATTATATGGGCAATATCTCCATGGTTTGCGTATGAAGTAAGTAAAGAAATAAAAAACAATGCACAAATAGAAAAATTAAATAAAGATGAAAAAGAATATATACAAAATATAGCAAGAGAAACTTGGCAATATTTTAAAGATTCGCTAACAGAAGAAAATAATTATTTACCGCCAGATAATTATCAAATTGGAAGAAAAGAAAAATTTGTAAACAGAACATCATCAACAAATATTGGACTTGCAATGCTTGCAGTAATTTCTAGTTATGACCTAAAATATGAAACAAAAGAATATACAATAAATTTGTTAGAAAAAATGATAAACACAATAAATTTTCTGCAAAAATGGAATGGACATTTATATAACTGGTATAACATACAAACCTTGCAACCACTGATACCAAGATATGTTTCAACAGTAGACAGTGGAAACTTTGTTGGTTATTTATATGTAGTAAAGCAATTTTTAATTAATTTAGAAGCAGAAGAAAAATATAAAAACAAAATAAATATAATGATAAATATAATAGATGAAACAATAGAAAGAACAAACTTTGCGGTGCTTTATGACTATAAAGTTGGACTATTTTCAATTGGGTTTAATATTGAAGAAAATAAATTAACAAATTCGTATTACGATTTGTTAGCTTCAGAAGCAAGACAAGCAAGTTTAGTAGCAATAAGTAAAGGAGATGTACCAGTAAAACATTGGAGAAATTTAAGCAGAACACTTACAAATTTAAATAAACACAAAGGTCTTATTTCGTGGTCTGGAACGGCTTTTGAATATTTAATGCCAACAATAAACATTCATCAATATGAAGGAAGTTTGTTAGATGAATCTTGTAAGTTTATGATTATGTGTCAAATGATATATAGCAAAAATGTAGGAATACCATGGGGAATTTCGGAATCTGCCTTCAATGTAAAAGACTTGCATGCAAATTACCAATATAAAGCCTTTGGAATACCATGGCTAGGGTTAAAAAGAGGTTTAGAAGATGAAGCAGTAGTAGCAAGCTATGGAAGTGTTTTAGCTATAAATTACAAACCAAAAGAAACCATTAAAAATTTAAAATTAATGGAAGAATATGGAGCAAGAGGAAAATATGGACTATATGAAGCGGTAGATTTTACAAGAAATAGAATGCAAAAAGGAAAAATAAGTGAACCAGTAAAAACATTTATGGCACATCATCAAAGTTTAATATTGCTTTCAATAAATAATTTAATAAATAACAATATTTTTCAGCAAAGATTTTACGATAATCCAGAAATAGAAGCAATAGATATTTTACTACAAGAAAGAATGCCAGAAGATATGATTATTACAAAAGAGAAAAAAGTAAAACCTGTAAAAGTAAAATATAAAGATTACGAAAGTTATAATGAAGAAATAATTACTAATATAGAAACTATGGATGAATATAATGTTATTTCAAATGAAAATTATTCTATTATTACAAACCAAAAGGGCGAGGGATATAGTAAATACAAAAATATTATAATAAATAGATACAAACAAACTGCAGATGAAGCTCAAGGTATGTTTTTTTACTTAAAAAATATATCTGATAATAGAATATGGATGGCAAATTATGCAAGTTTTTTAGATAAACCAGATAAATATAATACAGTATTTTCACCAGACAGTACAAAAATAGTAAGACAAGATGGAGATATAGAAATAACAGCAAATACTACAGTAGATGTAGAAGAACCAATAGAAATACGAAATTTAAAAATTAAAAATATTGGAAACAGAGAACAAATTTTAGAAGTTACAGGAAGCTTTGAACCTATTATATCTACACAAATACAAGATATTTCACACCCAGTATTTAATGATTTATTTTTAAGAAATGAATTTGAAAATGAAAATATAATAATAGAAAGAAGACAAAGAGATAAAAATGCGGAAAAAATATTTTTAGCAACAACATTATTTACTGAAAATGAAACAATAGGAGACATAGAATATGAATTAGATAAGGAAAAGTTCTTTGGTAGAGGAAATATTCAACTTCCAGAAATGATAAAAAATTCAAAGCCATTTAGTAAAATAGTGGGACTAATTACAGAACCAATTATTGCATTAAAAAGAACATTAAAAGTAATGCCAGGAGAAGAAGTAGACTTAAATTTAATTATCGCAGTTTCAGATACAAAGGAAAAGGCTCAAAAGTATGTTAACGAATATAAAAATCAAGCTAAAATAAAGAAAAACTTCCAATTAGAAAAATTAAAGTCTATGGAAGAAATACGATATTTAGGAATAAAAGGAACAGACACAAGAGATTATAAAAAATTAATGTCACTTTTAATTGTACAAAATGAATTAAAGAAAAACTATATAAAAAATAATAATACGTATTCTCAAAGTGATTTATGGAAGTTTGGTATTTCTGGCGATTTGCCAATAGTTTTAGTTAAAATTAAAGACTTAAATGATAGTTTTGTACTAGAAGAAGTTTTAAAGGCATATGAGTATTTAAGAATAAAAAATATAGAATTTGAATTAGTAATATTAAATAATGAAGAATACAGCTATAATTCAGAAGTTCAAGACGAAATAGAAAACATAATATTAAATAGCCCTTATGGATATATGAAAAATCAAAAAGCAGGAATATTTAGAATTAATTCAAATGAAATATCAGAAGAAGATTTACATTTATTAGAATTTAGAGCAAATGTTGTATTAGATAGCCATTTGGGTAGTTTAGAAAATCAACTAAAAGATTTAGAAGACGAATATAAAAAATTATTAAAAAATATTCCAGAGGAAAAACCAGAAAAAATTGTATTAGAAAATGAAACTATAAGAGAAAATAAACTAGACCAAATAGATAATTTAGAAAATTTAAAATACTATAATGAATATGGCGCATTTACTAAAGATGGCAAAGAGTATGTATTGAAAGTAAATAAAGAAAATAATTTGCCAACAACTTGGAGCCATATAATTGCAAACGAAAAATTTGGAACAGTTGTAACAGAAGGTTTAGGAGGTTATACTTGGAATAAAAATTCAAGATTGAATAGAATAACAGCATGGAATAATAATCCTTCACAAGATATTCCTTCAGAAATAATTTATTTAAAAGACACACAAACAGGAAAATATTGGTCATTAGGAGCAAGACCATGTCCAGATAATAACGAATATTATATTAAATATGGATTTGGTTATGCTGAATATGAACATTTTAGTTTAGGAATAGAACAAAAATTAACTGTTTTTGTTCCAAATAAAGAAAGTGTAAAAATTAATGTGCTGAATATAAAAAATACTTTGCCAGAAACTAAAAAACTAAAATTAATTTATTATATTAAACCTGTTTTAGGGGAAGATGAACTTAAATCTAATGGCTATATTAATGTAGAAAAAGATGGTAATATTATATTCTTAAAGAATTTATATGCAGAAGAATTTAAAAATGAAATAGCTTTTATTGGTGTTAGTGAAAAAATTAAATCGTTTACAGGAAATAAGAAAAGCTTTATTGGAAGCGGGAATATTGCAAATCCAGAGGCAATAAACAAAATAGAATTAGACAAAGAAAGTGGACTAGGAAGTAATTCGTGTGCAGCTATAGAATTAGAAATAGAACTTAAAGCATATGAAGAAAAAGAACTTACAATTTTACTAGGAGAAGAAGAAAATAAAATTAATATAAAAGATATAGTTTATAAATATACAAATATAAGTAATTGTAAAACAGAATTGCAAAATGTAAAGAATAAATGGAATAATATTTTAGGAAAAATTCAAGTTGAAACACCAATGGAATCTATAAATATATTATTAAATGGATGGGCTTTATATCAAAGTTTAGCATGTAGATTATATGCAAGAACAGGTTATTATCAATCAGGAGGAGCCTTTGGTTTTAGAGACCAGTTGCAAGACACTTTGTGTTTTAAGAATATTAAGCCAGAAATAATTAAAAATCAGATAATAAAACATGCAGCTCATCAATTTATTGAGGGAGATGTAGAACATTGGTGGCACGATGAAACAGAAAGAGGAATTAGAACTAAATTTTCGGATGATTTATTATGGCTTGCATATATGTGCACAGAATATATAGGTGTAACAGGAGATACAGAAATTTTAGATATAGAAGTTCCATACTTGCAGGGAGAATTATTAGATGAAAACACAAGTGAAAGATATGATAAATATGAAAAAACTGAAGATAAAGAAAGCATATATAACCACTGTATAAAAGCAATAGATAGAAGTTTGAATTTTGGAGAAAATGGCTTACCAAAAATTGGCTCTGGAGATTGGAACGATGGATTTTCAGAAGTTGGACCAAAAGGAAAAGGCGAAAGTGTATGGCTTGGATTTTTCTTATATTTAATATTAAATAGATTTGCAAAAATACTAGATTTTAAGGAAGATAAAGAAAAGGCAGAGGAATACAGAAAGCAAGCAGAGAACCTAAAAAGAAACTTAAACAAAAATGCTTGGGATGGAAGATGGTATAAAAGAGCTTTTATGGACGATGGAAATGTTCTTGGAAGTATAGAAAACGAAGAATGCAGAATAGATAATATTGCACAAGCTTGGTCTGTAATTTCAGAAGCGGGAGATAATGACAAAAAATATATATCTATGGAAAGCTTAGAAAATCATTTAATAGATAAAGAAAATTCTATAATAAAATTGTTAGATCCACCATTTGATAAAAGCAAATTAGAACCAGGATATATAAAAGCATATATGCCGGGAGTAAGAGAGAATGGAGGTCAATATACACACCGGAGCAATATGGACAATAATAGCAGAGGCAATGTTAGGTTTTGGAGATAAAGCAACAGAATATTTTAGGATGATAAATCCAATAGAACATTCACGAACAAAAGAAACAGCAAAAAAATATAAAGTAGAACCATATGTAATTGCAGCAGATATATATGGAGCAGGAAATTTAGCAGGTAGAGGTGGCTGGACTTGGTACACAGGTTCAAGTAGTTGGATGTATAAAGCTGGAATAGAATATATTTTAGGAATGAAAATAAAAGGAAATATAGAAAATAAAAAGCAAACAGTAACTTTTAATCCGTGTATTCCAAAGGGATGGAAAGAATATTCAATAAAATATAAATACGGAAACAGTGTATATAATATAAAAATAAAAAATCCGAATGGTAAAAATACAGGTGTTGAAAAATTTATTTTAAATGGAAAAAAAATTGAAACAAAGGAAATTGTTTTGGAAGAAAATTCTGGAATAAATAATATAGAAATAATAATGTAGCGGCGGTCGTTGACCGCCATAATTTTTCATATTATATAATGTCAAACACTGTAGGGGTCGACGCCTCTGTCCGCCTAAAAAAATATATATATTAAATTAACAACATATGGAGAAATTATAGAAAAATTATAAAACAAAAAAGAGTCAGTAGATAAAAATCTGCTGGCTCAAAATTTTTTGAAAAAATTTTCAAAAAGGTATTGCATTTTATAAAGTTATATATTAAAATTTAATTGAAGTGGAAAGAAGTGGCACAAAGTGGAATAAAAATGAATTGAGGTGAAACGAAGTGCTTATTGGTGAATTTGAACATTCATTAGATGAAAAAGGCAGATTAATAATGCCATCTAAACTTAGAGAAGACATGGGTGATAAGTTTGTTATTACCAAAGGTCTTGATGGATGTTTGTTTGGATTCTCTCAAACTGAATGGGCTAACTTCGAAGCTAAATTAAAAACTCTTCCACTTACACAAAAGAATGCCAGAAATTTTGTTAGATTTTTCTTATCTGGAGCTATGGAATGTGAAGTTAATAAACAAGGTCGTTTTTTAATAGCTGGAAATTTAAGAGAAGCTGCAAATTTAGAAAAAGAAGTTGTAATTATTGGTGTTGGTACCAGAATTGAACTTTGGAATAAAGAAAAATGGCAAAAATACAACGAAGAAGAAAATGCTTCTGCAGATGAAATTGCAGAAAACATGGATATGCTTGGTATATAACTTGCAAAAGTTTATATAAATTATACCAAAGAAAATTATATAATACACTAAAGAAATAAAAATACGAAAGATAAATTAAATAAAGTTTTAGGGCTATACAAAAGAGAAAAAGTGAATTATTAATAATTCACCCTACAGAAGATAAAAAATCTAAAAAAATGTCAAATAACAAAAGAATTATAATGTACAAAAGGCTAATATACATACAAATGATATTGCTGAAAACGTACTAATGATAACACTTACAAAGGATAAATGACAGTTGGTATTATAATACCAACTGTTTGAGCTATCTATTTAAAAGTGTTACTTTTGGGGGTTGAAATGGAATTTAAGCATAAGCCTGTTTTACTTGAAGAATGCATAGAAGGTTTAAATATAAAACCAAATGGAATTTATGTAGATGGTACTTTAGGAGGAGCAGGGCATAGTAGCGAAATTGTAAAAAAACTTAATAAAAATGGAATGCTTATAGGTATAGATAGAGATGAAGAAGCCCTATCTGCTGCTAAAAAAAGACTTTCAGAATATAGTAATGTTAAATATGTACATGGAAATCATGATGACATTGAAGAAATTTTAAAACAATTAGAAATTGAAAAAGTTGATGGTATTTTGCTAGATTTAGGTGTTTCATCATATCAGTTAGATGAAAGAAACCGTGGTTTTAGTTATCTTGGCGAAAATGAGCTAGATATGAGAATGGATAAAACTCAGAGTTTAACAGCTAAAGATGTGGTTAATACATATTCAGAAGAAGATTTAGCAAATATTATATATGAATATGGAGAAGAAAGATTTTCTAGAGTAATTGCAAGAAATATATGCAAAGAAAGAAAAGAAAAACAAATAGAAACAACGAAAGAATTAGTAGATATTATTGAAAAATCAATTCCATATTCAAAAAGAAAAGATGGACATCCTGCTAAAAGAACATTTCAGGCAATTAGAATTGAAGTAAATAATGAAATAAAACCACTTTATGATACAGTAAAATCATGTATAAATTCTCTTAATTCTGGTGGAAGACTATGTATAATTACTTTCCACTCTTTAGAAGATAGAGCAGTAAAAAAAGCATATGTAGATGCAGAGGGAAGATGCACTTGCCCAAGCGATTTACCATATTGTGTATGTAATAAAGTAAGTTTTGGAAGAATTATAAATAAAAAGCCAATTATAGCAACAAATGAAGAACAAGAAGAAAATTCAAGAAGCAAAAGCGCAAAATTAAGAATTTTTGAAAGAAAATAACAAATGAGGAGGTGAAATAACTTATGGCTAGAAGTATGGGATATCAATATGAAACAAGTCCAAGAAAACTTGAACCAGAATATATTCCTGTTAGAAAAAAAGCTAAAAAGCAATCGAATAAACAACAGAAAAATAGCAAAAAATACATAAACGAAAAGTTAGAACTTAAACGTAAAGAAAATAGAAAAAAAGCTAAGGCATTTCTTTATGTAGGTGCTGTATTTGCTGTGTTACTAGTTATAAGTTATAGAAACTCTCAAATAACAGAACAATTTTCTGAAGTTAAAAATTTAAAAAGTGACTTAGCAAGTGTGCAAAAAGAAAATGAACAGTTAGAAGTTAATATAGAAAGTAGCATAAATTTAACTAATATTGAAAAAGAAGCAACAGAACAACTTGGCATGCAAAAACTTACTAATGACCAAAAAATATATGTAAGCTTACCAAAGAAAGATTATGTTCAACCTACAACAGAAGATGTAATAAAATCAAATAAAAATAATAATTGGTTTAAAACAACAGTGAGTGCATTATTAGGAAAATAAAATCATAAAAAACACCTTTATCTTATATAATTTAAAGATAGAGGTGATTTTTTATGCGTGCTGTTTCTATAAAAACTAAAAAGAGAATAAGATGGATTTTAATTGGAGCTATTTCACTAATGCTAGCATTAATTGGACATATTGCATATATACAATTTGTTCAAGGAAGTGATTTGCAAAAAAAAGCATATGAACAACAAAGCCTAGAAAGAGCTGTAAATCCTAAAAGAGGTACAATTTATGATGCAACAGGGAATGTTGTGCTTGCCGTAAGTAGTTCAGCAGAAACAGTTACAGTAAATCCTACCAATATTTCAAAAGAAAATAAGGAAAAAGTTGCAAGAGCTTTAAGTGATATCTTAGAAATTGATTATGAAAAGGTTTTAAAAAGGGTAAAAAGAAATAGTTCTATAGAAACAATTGCAAAAAAACAAGAAAAAGAAAAAACAGATAAATTACGAATATGGATGAACGACAATGATATAACTGAAGGAATAAATATAGATGAAGATACAAAAAGATATTATCCATATAACAATTTAGCAGCACAATTTATTGGATTTTGTGGTGGAGATAATCAAGGATTAGATGGTATAGAAGCAAAATTTGATAATATTTTAAAAGGAAAAGCTGGTAAGATTGAGAGAATTTCAGATGCAACAGGAGGTAATCTTTCAGAAAGCAAAGAAGAATATGTTCCAGCAGAAGATGGAGATAGTATAGTTTTATCCTTGGATATGACAATACAGTCAATTGCTGAAAAATATCTGGAAAATGCTTGTATAGATAATGTATGTACAGATGGAGGAAACATAGTAATAATGAATCCTAAAACAGGTGATGTACTTGCTATGGCAACATATCCAGATTATAATTTGAATGAACCATTTGAACCAACAATTCAAGAAGATATAGATAACTGGGGAAATTTAGATGAAGCAGAAAAAAATAAAAGATTGCAAGCAGTATGGAGAAATAAAGCAATTTCAGATACATATGAACCGGGTTCAACATTTAAATTAATAACAGCATCAACAGCATTAGAAGAAGGAATTGTAACAGATATAGATAGACAAGGAGAGTTTTGTTGCACAGGGTCAATAACAATTGCAGGAGCAAGAATTAAATGTTGGAGATATTATAGACCACATGGTTCAGAAAGTTTAAGACAAGGATTGATGAATTCTTGCAACCCTGTATTTATAGGCTTAGGACAAAAAATTGGTGTAAATAAATATTATGAATATCTTTCAAAATTTGGTTTATTAGAAAAAACAGGAATAGAACTACCTGGAGAAGCAAAAAGTATATTTTTAGCAGAAAACAAAATGGGGCCAGTAGAACTTGCAACAGTAAGTTTTGGTCAAAGATTTGAAATAACTCCAATACAATTAGTTACAGCGGTTTCATCAATAGCAAATGGAGGATATAAAATACAGCCAAGAGTTGTAAAACAAGTAATAGATAGTAAAACAGGAGAAAAAACAGACTTAGAAATAAAAAAAGGAAACCCAATATTATCTAAAGAAACATCTGAAAAAATGTTAAGTATGATGCAATCTGTTGTAGATGAAGGTACAGGAAAAAATGCACAAGTAGCAGGATACACAGTTGGTGGAAAAACAGGAACATCAGAAGATGGAGTTAACACAGGTAAATATGTAACATCATTTTTAGGGGTAGCACCAATAACAGATCCACAAGTTGTAATACTTGTAACTTTGTACAACCCAACAGGAGAAGGAGGACATCAAGGAGGTGGAATTGCTGCACCAGTTGGAGGTCAGGTTTTAAGTGAAGTGTTACCATATTTAGAATTACAAAAAGACAAAGAAGTAGAAACAGAAGAGGAAATATTTGATGTAACTGTTCCAGAATTAAGAGGAATAACAATAAAAGAAGCAAAAGAAAAGTTAAAAGAATACAAAATGGAATTGGAAGTAAATAATTTAGAAGAAAATCAAGAAATAGATGAAACACAAACAATAATAAAAGAACAACTGCCAAAACCAGGAATAGTAGTAAAAAATACAAATAAAATTTATGTGGAAATATAAAATAAAAAAATATTATACCTATTGACATTATTTATAGTTATTATATAATGAATATATAGTTTTTGTTCATGCAATATGGAAAGGAGAGAGCATCATGAAAAAAGGACTTATATTTTTAACTTTCTGTTTTGCAACCATAGGTGCACTTGTTACACTTATGTTATTACCATGCTTTTTTATGATAGAGCAGTACAAAATACTGCACTTCAATGGAAAAAATGAGTGGTAAAAAAGAGGAGAGCTAGTTGATTTTACTAGCTCTCTTTTGATATACTTATATGCAGGTGAGATTATGGGATTAAAAATTGTTTACGGTAAGTCTGGAACAGGAAAAACAGAGTATTGCTTTAAAGAAGTAAAAAATAAGATAAATGAAAATAAAAAAATATATATAATTACTCCAGAGCAATTTTCTTTTACTGCTGAAAGAAAATTAATGGATACAATAGATACAAAAGCTATAACAAATACAGAGGTTATAACATTTAATAGAATGGCATATAGAATTTTAAATGAAGTAGGTGGTTCTACACAGGTTAGTTTAAGTAATTGTGGAAAATCTATGCTAATTTACAGTGTTTTACACAAGAATAAAAATAGTTTAAATTTTCTAAACAAATCAGATGAAAATATTGAGGTCGTAGCAAATGCTATTACAGAATTAAAAAAACATAATGTTACTTTAGCAGATTTAGAAGAAGAATTAGAAAATATAGAGGACGAATATTTAAAAAGAAAATTAACAGATATTATAATTTCGTACAAAGGTTATAACGAAAAAATAGAAGATAAATATATAGATGAAAATGATTTATTAACAATACTTTCAGAGAAAATAAATTATACAAACGAATATAATAATTCTTGCATATATATAGATGAATTTGCAGGATTTACAACACAGGAATATTCTATAATTTCAAAGTTAATTGATGTTGCAGAAGAAGTTACAATAACTATTTGTAGTGATAATTTAGAGCAGGCAACAAATCCTGACACGGATATTTTTTATGATAATAAAAAAACAATACAAAAAATTTTAGATATAAGCAAAGAAAAAAATATAGAAGTTGAAACAATAAATTTAAAAGAGGCAAAAAGATTTAAAAACAAAGAATTAGAACACCTAGAAGAAAATCTATATGCTGTGCCTTACAAAGAATATAAAGAAAAAGTAAATAATATAAATTTAATGCTTGCTAAAAATCAATATTCAGAAATTGAAAATATTGCACAAGAAATTATAAAAATAATGCAAAAAGAAGATATACAATATAGCGATTTTTCAGTTATAACAAAAAATTTAGATACATACTCAAGCTTAATAAAAGTAATTTTTAATAAATATAATATTCCATACTTTATGGATGAAAAAAGAAACTTAAATCAAAATTTAGTTATAAAATTTATAGTATCATTATTTGAAATATATACAAAAAATTGGTCCTTTGAAGCAATGTTTAATTATATAAAATCTGGATTTTTATGGCTTGATAATGATGACATTTTTAGCTTAGAAAAATATTGTGTAGCTTGGGGAATAAAAGGCAAAAAATGGTATGAAAAAGAATGGAATTATGGAATTAGAAACGAAGAAGATGAAAAAAATGTGCAAAGACTAAATGAAATTCGTGAGCAAATAGTAAATCCTATTTTAAAGTTCAAAACTGAAATAAATAAAAATAAAACAGTAAAAGCAATAACGGAAAATTTATATAATTATTTGTTAGAAATGAATGTAGATAAAACCTTAAACCAAAAGGCAGAAAAACTACAAGAATTAGGATTAATAGATATAAGCAATGAATATATTTCTGGTTGGAACATTTTAATGAATATTTTTGATGAACTAAATTTAGTATTCGGAGATGAAAAAACTTCTATAGATAATTATTTAAAAATTCTAAAAGTAGGAATAAAAAATAGTGAGTTAGGTAGTATACCAGGAACACAGGACCAGGTAATTATAGGAGATGTAAATAGGTCAAGAAGTCATAAAGTTAAGTATGTATTTATAATAGGGGTAAATGATGGAATATTTCCAAGTGTAAATAAGTCTGAAGGGTTCTTAAATGACAGCGATAGAGAGCTATTAAAAACAAATGGAATAGAAATGGCTAAAGGAACATTAGAAAAATTATATGAGGAAAACTTTAATATTTATAAAGCATTTACAGTTGCAGAAAATAAATTATATATATCATATGCATCTGCAGATATATCTGGCAAATCTTTGAGACCATCTATTTTAATTTCAAGAATAAAGAAAATATATAAACAATTAGAAGAAAAAAGTGATATATTAGCCGCAAACACAGAAATATTAACAGCAAATGTTACCTTTGAAAATTTGTTAGAAAATATGAAAGAAGTAAATGAAGGCAAAAAAATAGATGATATTTGGTTTGATATATATAACTTTTATAAAAACAATGAAGAATGGAAATATAAATTACAAGCAAGTGTAAATGGAATGGAATATAATAATAATCCAGAAATTATAAGGGAAGACTTAATACAAAAAATGTATGGAAATACTCTAAAAACAAGTGTATCTAAGTTAGAAACATACAAAAAATGTCCATTTTCATTCCACCTAAAATATGGGTTAAATGTGCAAGAGCAAAAGCAATTTAAATTAGAGGCACTAGATACAGGTTCATTTATGCATGAGATTATAGATTCATTTTTTAATACACTAATAGAAAAACAAATAAAACCAAAAGAATTAGAAGATAGCAAACTAAAAGAAATTGTAGAAAAAATAATAGAAGAAAAACTAAACTTAAGTTCAAATTATAAATTTACATGTACACCAAAATTTGTAAGAGAAACTAATAGACTAAAAAGAGTTGTTACACAGGCAATAGGATACATTATAGAAGAGATGAAAACAAGTGATTTTGACATAATAGGGAACGAAGTTGAGTTTAAAAAAGGTGGAAAATATGAACCAATAAAATTAGAGCTAAATAATGGAAAAAGAGTTGAAATTATTGGAAAAATTGATAGAATAGATTTAGCAAAAAATCTAGATGGGAATTATGTTAGAATTATAGATTATAAATCTTCTATAAAAAATTTAGATTATGGAGAAGTATATGAGGGAATGCAAATTCAACTTCTTACATACTTAGATGCAACTTGTGAGATTGAAGATTTTAAACCAGCGGGAATTTTATATTTTAATTTGACAGATGAAAAATTAGATAGAAAAGTTGTAGAAGATGAAATAAAGGAAGAACTAAGAAAACAATTTAAAATGAAAGGCTTAATTCTTGCAGATGTAAATATTATAAAAATGATGGATACAGAGCTTGAAAGTGGTTATTCTAAAAATGTACCTGCAAGGCTAAAAGCTGGTGGAGAAGAAATAATACAAACAGGTTCAAGTGTTGCTACAAATGCAGAATTTGAAAAATTACAAAAATACACCAAAAAAATTATAAAAGAAATATCAAATGATATTTTAAAAGGAAATATAGAATTGAAGCCATTTTTTAAAGTAAACGGGAGAAAAACAGCCTGTGAATATTGTAGTTATAAATCAATTTGTAGGTTTAATAAAGGTTATTGTGGAAATGATTATAACTATATTTATGGTATGAAAAAAGACGAAATGATTAATAAAATAAGTAAGTAAAGGTGAGAATTATGAAAGATTTATCAAATGAATTTGTAGTTCATATAAAAAAGAATGGAATTGAATATTTGCAATTTAGAAAACTACTTGAATATTCGGATATAATAACACATGCATATTCTTTAGGTATAGATAAAAACTTTAGAACAGCAAGAGCAAATAAAGAAAAATTACCAAAAGAAAAGTTAGAAAAAGCTTTAAAAGATTATGAAATGCTCGGAAAAGTAGTTAATATAGAATTAAAAGATATGGCAAAACCAAATCAAAATCATACAGATAATGTGCAAATAATAAATAAGAAAGTATTAACAGATAAGCCAGATTTTAATTTAGATGAGTATAATAAAACAGATGGATTAATTACCAGTAAACCAGGAATTGCCCTAGGTTCAACAAATGCAGATTGTATATTAATATATATATTTGATCCAGTAAAAAAAGTAATAGCAAATGTACATTCTGGTTGGAAAGGAACTTTTCAAAAAATAGGAGAAAAAGCAGCACAAAAAATGATAAAAGAATATGGTTGTAATCCACAAGACTTAATTGTATGTATGTGTCCAAGTATTAGAAAATGCCATTTTGAAGTAGGAGAAGAAGTAGCAAAAGAATGTAAAAAAATATTTGAATATACAGGAAGAATAAATGATATAATGGAACAGACATCAGAAGAAAAATGGCATATAGATACAATATTAATAAATAGAATATTATTTAAAAATTTAGGTTTAAAAGATGAAAATATAATAGATAGTGGGTTGTGTAGTGTTTGTAATTCAGACATAATACACTCTTTTAGAGTAGAAAAAGAAGGCTATGGACTAGCAACAGCATTAATAGAATTGAAATAAAAGGAGTTTTTTATGATAGTTCCAGATAAACTAAAAAAAGGAGATATAATAGGTGTTGTTGCACCATCAAATCCAATTATAGGAGATAATATAGAAGAAATAAAAAAAGCAAAAGAAATTATTGAAGCAGATGGATTTAGAGTGAAATTTTCGGAAAATTTATTTTCAAATACAAATAATTACAGTGGAACAGCCAAAGAAAAAGCAGAAGATATTAACAATATGTTTGCTGATAAAGAAGTGAAGATGATATGGTGTGCAAAAGGTGGAAATAACTCAAATAGTACATTTGAATATTTAGATTTTGATATAATAAAAAACAATCCTAAAATTATATGTGGTTACAGTGATATAACATCAATAACAAATATAATTACAGAAAAAACAGGACTTGTAACATTCAGTAGCACAAACTTTAAAACTATAGCAACAGACGAAACAGATTATAGTTATAAACAAGCCTTAAATAGATTTGTTCAAGGAAGTTTGGAATTTGGACAGAATAATTTTAAAATTATAAAAAGTGGAGAAGCAGAAGGAAAGTTGATAGGAGGAAATTTATCTCTTATAAGGGGTTTAGTTTGCGGAAAATATAAGGTAGACTTTACAGATAAAATTTTATTTATAGAAGAATTAGGATATGAAACAGACCCAGAAATGGTAAGCAATAATCTATACTATATGAAACAAAATGGAGTATTTGACAAAATAAAAGGTTTATGGATAGGAAATTATGAACATGAAAGTGGTATAGCATTAGAAAAAATAGTATTAGATTGTCTAGAAGAAAAATATAATTTTCCAATTATAAAATCAAATAACTTCGGACACATAGAGAAAAAAGAAGTTATTCCTATTGGAACAAAAGCAAAAATAAAAAATGGAAAAATAAAGCTAATAGAAAAATGTGTAAAATAAATTGGAGGAATATATGTACGACAATTGGGAAGAATTAGAAAAATCAATAATTAACTGTAAAAAATGTAAACTATGTAATAATAGAAAAAATATTGTATTTGGAGTTGGCAACAAAAATGCAGAAATAATGTTTATAGGAGAAGGACCTGGAGCAGATGAAGATAGCCAAGGCATTCCGTTCGTGGGAAAAGCTGGAAAACTTATGAACAAAGCATTTCAGGGGTTAGGAATAAAAAGAGAAGAAGTATATATAGCAAATATTGTAAAATGTAGACCACCCAATAATAGAGTACCAGAAGCAGATGAAAGCAAAGCATGTTTAGATTATTTAAGAAATCAAGTAATACTAGTAAAACCAAAAATAATAGTATTACTTGGAAGTACAGCATTGAAAAACATATTAGGAGAAGAACACAAAATATCAAGAGAAAGAGGAAAATGGATAGAAAAAAACGGAATAAAATATATGTCAACATGGCATCCAGCAGCACTCCTAAGAGACGAATCTAAAAAACTAGAATTCTGGGAAGATTTAAAAGAAATAACTAATGCAACGAATATATTTTTATAAATAAAATTAATAAAAGAATTAAAATGCAAAAGCATTTTAATTCTTTTAAATCTTTTGATATTCATTAGCATTTCCAAATAAAAATTCTTTAATAGCTTTAAAAAACAAAGCTATTTTATTTTGTTTTGAAGAAACCATATCTGTATGTGTATTAAATACATATTCAATACCATTTTCTATTGCAGTTTTCTTATCTTCAAGTTTCTCCATCATTTTTATATAATAATTATTAAAGAAAAAGTAATCTTCGGTAATGCCTATTAAATTTTTATAATTATATAATTTTCTTCTAAATTTATCTACTTCTTCTACTGTTTTTATAGAATTAAAGTAATTGTTGAAATAAGATTCTATAATTAAATTTTGTGTTTCAAAAAATGTATTTTTTATTATATGTTTTTGTTTTGATATTTTTGCTTGTATAGGAGCATCATTATGTTCTTCTAATGCCAGTTTGTTATTAAGTTTTATTAAATCTTCTTCAGAAAATAAAATTTTATCAAAATTACTTTCTACAATTTCATATGTATCTTTTGAAGTTGCTTCTATAAATTTATTTTTAAAGTTATTATTACTATTAAAAGTACTATCAAGCAAAGAATATTCTCCTGTAATATATGCCATTTGGGCAATTATGTTACATTCAAGAGGATAAAAATTTGGACTAATTGTATCAAATGTTATACCATAATATTTAACAGTATCATTTTTTAAATGAAGTGCTTTAGCTGTTGTATATTGTGTTGCAGCTTCATTTATTCCAAGTCCATATACTTTTACACCTGCCATATCGCATAATCCAAGTCTTATAAGTTTACCTCTAGAACTCTTTCTTTCTTGTAAATAGTGAATACATTCATGTAATGCATATTTATAAATATCATTTAAATCTATTTTTTCATTATAATAAATTGAAGTGTTTTTGTAAAAATAATTAGCTTCAGATAATCCATTTGGAACTTTAGCTGTGTACATATTTAAACGAGCAAGTCTTTTAAATAGTTCATCTGTTTTAAAGTTATGCTCTGGAAATGCTTTTACTAATAATTCTGCTATTGTTTTTGCAATAGAATTTACTTTTAATGTATCTAATTTTGTTTGTACTTCAATACCTTCTTTTTTTAAATCTGATTCAATGCTCATTAAATTTCTCCTTAGTATCTAATCAATACTATTATACTACAAAATTAAACAAAAAATGTTACATCTTCTTTAAATAAATGTTACAAAAATGTTACAAAAGAGTAGAAAAAAATAAAATTATAATGTATAATAGAAAAGTAACTGTAAACTTTCTTTTTAGAAAGGAGTAGAAATATGAAGCATATTAAGACAATTAACAAAGCCAATTTAGCAGATTCTGCTAAAAAAGGTGGATGCGGCAAATGCCAGGCTTCATGTCAATCAGCATGCAAAACCTCTTGTACAGTTGGAAATCAGAAGTGTAAGAGAGCAGAAGATATTCAGCATTAAAAGAGGAGAGGGTTTTGCACAAAAAATAGGAGGACCAATTATTTATTGGTCCTCTTTTCATATAATAGAAAATTCATATTTATTTTACAACTATATTGTAAATTTTATTTTTTACATAAATTTCTTTAATAACTTGTTTTCCATCTAATTTAGAATCTATTTCTTTATGAACTTTTTCTTTTACAACAGATTCATCAGAATCTTTTTGAACATCTACAGTTCCTTTTAGTTTTCCATTAAATTGAATTGCTATTGTAACAGTATCATCTATTGTTTTAGATTCATCAAAACTTGGCCATTCATATGTTGAAATATCTTCTGTAAATCCAGCAATTTTGTTTAGTTCTTCAGTAATGTGTGGAGCAAATGGATTTAACAATGTAATAAATGTTTTTAATTCAGCCTTATTTATTCTTTTTAATTTATAAAATTCATTAACCATTGTCATAAATGTAGAAACACAAGTATTAAACTTCATTTCTTCTATATCGTTTGTAACTTTTTTAATAGATTTATGCATTATTTTTTCCATTTCAGAAGAATATGCATCTCCATCAACTAAAATTGTTTGTAAATTCCAAACTCTATCTAGGAATTTAGAACATCCACGAATACTATCCATACTCCAAGCCGCAGATTGGTCAAATGGTCCCATAAACATTTCATAAACTCTAAAAGTATCTGCACCAAATTCATCTACAATGTCATCTGGATTAATAACATTACCTTTGGATTTACTCATTTTTTCACCATTATCACCTAAAATCATACCATGAGAAGTACGTTTTTGATATGGTTCTTTTGTTGGCACAACACCAATATCATATAAAAATTTATGCCAGAATCTTGAATATAGTAAGTGTAGAGTTGTATGTTCCATTCCACCATTATACCAGTCAACAGGAGACCAATATTCTAAAGCTTCTTTTGAAGCTAAAGCTTTATCATTGTGTGGGTCCATATATCTTAAGAAATACCAAGATGAACCAGCCCATTGAGGCATAGTATCTGTTTCTCTTTTAGCAGGTGCTCCACAATGTGGACATGTTGTATTAATCCAATCTGTCATTTTTGCAAGTGGAGATTCTCCATTTTCTCCAGGTTCAAAATCTTCTACTTCTGGTAATTGAAGTGGTAATTCTTCTTCTGGTATTGGAACCCATCCACATTTTTCACAATGAACCATTGGAATAGGTTCTCCCCAATAACGTTGTCTAGAAAATACCCAATCACGTAATTTATAATTAACTTTTTTAGCTCCAATATTATGTTCTTCTAAATATTCAATAACTTTCTTTTTAGCATCTTTTACTTCAAGACCATTTAAAAATCCAGAATTAATAAGTTTTCCTGTGGATACATCTGTGAATGCTTCTTGGCTTAAATCAACATTATCCCCATCTACAACTTGAATAATTGGTAAATTGAATTTTGTAGCAAATTCATAGTCTCTTGTATCATGTGCAGGAACAGCCATTATAGCACCAGTTCCATATGTACTTAAAACATAATCGGAAATCCAAACTGGAATTTCAGTTCCAGTTAAAGGATTAATAGCTTTAATTCCTTTAATTTCTACACCAGTTTTATCTTTGTTAATTTCTGCTCTTTCAAAATCAGATTTTAAACTTGCTTGTTTTTTATAAGCTTCAATTTCATCCATATTTGTAATTTTTGAAGAATATTTTTCTATTAATTTATGTTCAGGAGCAATTACCATATATGTTGCACCAAATAAAGTATCTGGTCTTGTTGTGTAAACTGTAAGTTCATCTTCTGTTCCAGAAATTTTGAATTTAACTTCAGCACCTTCACTTCTACCAATCCAGTTTTTTTGTTGAGTTTTAATTTTGTCTAAAAAGTCTAGGTCATCTAAATCATCAATTAATCTTTGTGCATATTCAGTAATTTTAAGCATCCATTCAGATTTTTCTTTTTGAACAACAGGGCTACCACATCTTTCACAAACACCATTTACAACTTCTTCGTTTGCTAAGCCAACTTTACAACCAGTGCAAAAGTTAATAGGCATTGTTGTTTTATAAGCAAGTCCCTTTTTGAATAATTTTATAAAAATCCATTGAGTCCATTTATAATAATTTGGATCTGTTGTATTTATTTCTCTTGACCAATCAAAAGAAAAACCAATAGATTTTAATTGCTCTTTAAAATGTGCTATATTTTTCTCTGTTGTAATTTTTGGATGAACATGATTTTTAATAGCAAAGTTTTCTGCAGGTAAACCAAAAGCATCAAAACCAATTGGAAACAAAACATTGTAACCTTGCATTCTTCTTTTTCTTGCAATAATATCAAGAGCAGTATAACTTCTAGGGTGACCAACATGCAAACCTTGTCCAGAAGGATAAGGAAATTCTATTAAACCATACCATTTTTTAGGATTAGTAAAACTAGAATCAGCATTAAAAGTACCTTCTTTATACCATTTTTCTTGCCATTTTTTTTCTACTTCTTTAAAATTATAAGCCATACTAAAAAAGCCTCCATTCTCTAAATAAATTTGATAGTTATTATATAACATCAAATAAAAGATTTCAAGAATTTTAGATTAAATATATTGTAAAATAAATTAAATTAATATAGAATACATTATAATGTTTATATGAGAGCAAAAAAATGTAGAAGAAAAAGGATGTTAAGATGGGCAAAAAATTACTAATAACAGAAAAGCCATCTGTTGCAATGGAATTTTCTAAAGCATTAAAATTAAATGCAAAAAGAAATGATGGCTATTTAGAATCTGAAAATTGGATAATAACATGGTGTGTTGGGCATTTAGTAACAATGAGCTATCCAGAAAAATATGATGAAAATCTTAAATTTTGGAGATTAGATACACTTCCATTTATTCCAAAGGAGTGGAAATATGAAATAATACCAGCAGTTCAAAAACAATTTAATATTGTACAATCTTTATTACAAAGAGAAGATGTAGAAGAAATTTATAATGCAGGAGACTCTGGACGTGAAGGAGAGTATATACAAAGGCTTGTTTTTATGATGGCAAAACCAAATCCAAAGGCAAAAATTAAAAGAGTTTGGATAGACTCACAAACAGAAGAAGAAATTCAAAGAGGAATAAGAGAAGCAAAAGATGCGTCTGAATACGATAGTCTATCAGATAGTGCCTATTTAAGAGCTAAAGAAGATTATTTAATAGGAATTAATTTTTCAAGATTGCTTTCAATTACTCAAGGAAGAAATTTGGCAAGGCAAATAAATGAAGATAAAGCTTCAATATCAGTTGGTAGAGTAATGACTTGTGTTCTTGGAATGATTGTTTCAAGGGAACTAGAAATTAGAAATTTTGTTAAAACAAAATATTATAAAATTGTAGGTGAATTTGGAAATGAAGAAAGTTCTTTCAAAGCAGAGTGGAAAACAAATCCAAATTCTAAAGTATTTGAAAACAATTGCTTATATAATGAAACCGGATTTAAAAAAGAAGCAGATGCTAGGAAATTTATTTTATCTTTGCAGGGAAAAGAAGCTAAAATAACAGAATTAAAAAAGAGCAAGCAAAAAGAAAATGCACCACTTTTATTTAATTTAGCAGAAATTCAAAATGAATGCTCTAAAAAATTTAAAATAAAGCCAGATGAAACACTAGAAATAATACAAAACCTATACGAAAAAAAATTAGTAACATATCCAAGAACAGATGCAAGAGTATTATCAACAGCAGTTGCAAAAGAAATATCTAAAAATTTAAATGGAATAACAAAAGGCTATAAAGACCAAGACGTTCAAGGTTATATAAAGAAAATGATAGAAGAAAAATATCCTATAAATAATTTGGCAAAAACAAAATATGTTGATGATAAAAAAATAACAGACCACTATGCAATAATTCCAACAGGACAAGGATATGAAAATTATGATAAATTGCCAGAATTGCAAAAGCAAATTTATAAATTAATTGTAGAAAGATTTATAGCAATTTTTTATCTGCCAGCTGAGTTTAATAAGGTAAATGTTACAGTAAATGTAGAAAATGAAACATTTTATGCAACAGGTAAAGTATGTGTAAAGCAAGGGTATCGCGAAATTCTAAAAAAAGAATTTAATGTAAGGAGTAAAGAAAATAACGTAGGAGAAGAGTCCTTAGGCGACCCTAAGAAAAATAACGAAATAAATAAAAAAGATGAAACAAACATAGAAATACTAAATACACTAAAAAAAGGTCAAATTGTAGATGTGAAAAACTTTGAATTGAAAGATGCTGAAACATCACCACCTTCAAGATATAATGCAGGAAATTTAATTTTAGCAATGGAAAATGCAGGTAAATTAATAGAAGAGGAAGAACTAAGAGAACAAATAAAGGGCGCAGGAATTGGAACAAGTGCAACACGTGGAGAGATAATTAAAAAACTAGAAAGAATACAATATATTCAAATAAATAAAAAAACAAATATTGTAACACCAACACAAAAAGGAGAAATAATATATAATATAGTAAATAAATCTATGCCAGATATGTTAAATCCTAAGCTTACAGCAAGTTGGGAAAAAGGACTGGATATGGTTGCTAAAAGCGAAATAAAATCAGATGAGTTTATGAAGAAACTAACAAATTATATAAACTCTAAATTTGATAAGTTAATTGTAAAATGGTAAAAAAAGAGAAACCCAATAGGGTTTCCTTATTGTTTGTTTTAAAGAATCCTATTTTATTTAGAATTACTTCGTGCTAATTCTGAAAGAATTCTTTCTTTTGAAAGTTCACATCTCGCACATTGTGAAGATGTTAAACCTTCTTTTGTTTTTTTCTGACATTTTCCTTTGCAGATTTTTAAATCTTTGCAACTGTGTTTTTCTTTGAACATTATTGTCTCCTTTGCCCCATATAAAAATAAATAAATTTCTTTTGGGGACTTTTTGCTAAATTGTTGTCTACATAGTTATTTTAGCGTATATTTTTAAATTTGTCAAAAATCACAAATTACGTAAAGTTTACATACTATATACCAGAATTACATATAGAAAGGTGATTATTATGGCAAGTTATATAATTAATGGAGGAAAAAGGCTTGAAGGTGAAATTGATATATCTGGCTCAAAAAATGCTAGCCTTCCAATAATTGCTGCATGTTTGTTAAATAAAGGGATTACAAAATTATACAATGTTCCAAATATACACGATGTACAAATAATGTTAAAAATACTTAAGGTTTTAGGTTGCAAAATAAAGAAGAATAGTGGTAAAATAATTATCGATTCAAGAAAAATAAATAAAAAAGAAATTCCAGATGATTTAATGAATCAAATGAGATCTTCTGTTATACTAGCAGGAGCATTAATTTCAAGAAACAAAGAGGTGGTATTCTCTTATCCAGGAGGATGTGATATTGGTTCAAGACCAATAGATTTACATTTAGAGGGGTTTAAAAAAATTGGAATTAATATAGAAGAGGAATCAGGTTATATAAAATGTAATTGTGATAAAATATTAAGTAGTGAAATAACTTTAGATTTTCCAAGTGTTGGAGCGACAGAAAATATAATGTTAGCTTCTGTATATGGAGAAGGAACAACAATAATAAAAAATGCAGCTAGAGAACCAGAAATAGTTGATTTGCAAAACTTTTTAGTAAAGATGGGAGCGAAAGTAACTGGTGCTGGTGAAAGTGAAATAGTAATTGAAGGAATAAAACAAATAAAAAAAGATGTATCATATACAATTATGCCAGATAGAATAGAAGCCGGAACCATTTTATGTGCTGCTGCAATTACGGGAGGAAAAGTAAAAATAAATAAAGTTATACCAGAGCATATAAGTTCCATTATATATAAATTAGAAAAACTGGACTGTAAAATTATAGTTGAAAAAGATTATATATATATTGAAGCTCCAAAAAAATTAAAAGCAGTAGATATTAAAACAATGCCTTATCCAGGATTTCCAACAGATATGCAATCTATAATTACAAGTGTACTTACAATTGCAAAAGGAACATCAATAATTGTTGAAAATATATTTGAAAACAGATATAAATATACAGCAGAACTTATTAAAATGGGTGCAAAAATAAAAATAGAAGGAAAAACAGCTGTAGTAAAAGGAACTAGAAAACTAAATGGTGCAAAGGTTAAAAGTACAGATTTGCGTGGAGGAGCAGCTTTAGTAGTTGCTGGACTTGCAGCTAAAGGAAAAACTGAAGTTACAAATATAGAATATGTTTTAAGAGGTTATGAAAATTTAGACAAAAAACTTCAAAAATTAGGTGCTAAAATTATTATTAGAGAAGGTGAATAATATGGCTAATAAGAGTAAACATCTGAAAGAAAATGTTAAACAAAAAAATAGTAAAAAAAGGGCAGATAAAAAAGCTGCCCCTCAAAGTCAAAAATTTAATTTTGATAATGAGATTGTTATAGGGGTAAATGTTATTCCTAAAAATCAAAAGGACAAGCCATCTACAAGCAAAAAAAATAATGCAGTTAAAAAAGCTAGCAACAAGAAAACCAGCTCTGATTATCAAAAAGCAAAAAATAATAAAAATATCGAAAGTAAAGGAATAAAAGACAAAAAACGAAAAAAAGTAAATTTTAAAAGAATTATTAAAATTATATTTTTAATGGCATTTATAATTGGAGCAACAATATTTGTAATGACAACACCTATTTTTAATGTTACAGAAATTAATGTTGAAGGAAATAGCAGAATTTCTAATGAAAGAATAGAAAGTTTATCTAAAATATCATTAAATGTAAATACATATCAATATTCAAAGAAAAACATTATAGAAAATATAAAAGAAGAACCTTATATTGAAAGTGTTCAAGTAAAAAGAAAACTACCTTCTACAATAATAATTAATGTAGAAGAAAGAAATAGAGACTTTTTTATTTCAAATTATGGTAGCTATATTTATTTAGATAAACAAGGATACATATTAGAAATTTCAAATGAAGTGGAAAAACTTCCAGAAATAAAAGGGTTTTCAACAAGTACAGAGAATTTAGTACCAGGAAATAGAATTTCAGATGATGATTTAGAAAAAATAAATACAGCACAAAAAATAATAGAAAACATAAAAAATAATGAAATAGAAAGCGAAATAACTTGTATAGATGTCTCAAATACTAATGATTTTTGTGTTATTATGCAAGGCGAAGGAAAGAAGATTCACTTAGGAAATGCAAGCAATATAAATGATAAAATACTTATGTTAAAAGAAATATTAACAAAAGAAAAAGGAAAAACAGGAGAAATTTTCATAGAAAATTTAGAAAAGGTATATTTTAGGGAGGCTAGTTGGATTGAATAAAAGAAATATAGGAATTATTTTAGGAATTGTATGCGTATTATTAACAGCTGCAATAATTATTCAAGTAAAAACTGTGAGAAATTCTGGGATTGAAACAAATGTCAATTCTGAAGAAAATGAATTAAGAGATGAAGTTTTAAGATGGAAAGAAAAAGCAGATAATGCATCGCAAGAATTAACAAAAGTTGAAAAAGAACTTGAAAAACAAAGAGAAAAGGCAACTAAAAACGATGAAACATCTCAAGATAGTGAAAAAGAAATAAAAGTTGGAAATACAGTATTAGGATTAACAGATGCAACAGGAGAAGGTGTTGAAATTACTTTAAAAGATAATCAAAATGTTACATCAGAAACAGCTACAAATGATATGAGTTATTATGTTGTACACGATATAGATATTTTAAGTGTAGTAAATGAACTAAAAAATGCTGGAGCAGAAGCAATAAGTATAAATGGAGAAAGACTTATAAATACAACTTCAATTACATGTGCAGGAAATGTAGCACAAATTAATGGGGAAAAAGTAGGTGCACCATTTATAATTAAAGCAATTGGAAATTCAGAAACTTTATACGAAGCATTAAACAGACCAGGTGGTTATATAGAATTATTAAACGAATCTGGAATTGTATCAAATATAAAAAAATCAAATAACATAACAATAGAAAAATATAATGGAACAATTAACTTTAATTATTTAAAAGATGTAAAATAGGCTAAGAGGTGAATTTTTTTGAAAAAAGAACATGGAATAATTGCAATTACAATTGGGATTATATGTGTGATATTTGCTTTTGTTATGACAGTACAATTAAGAACTGTTAAAGAAACAGATATTACATTAATTGAAAATATGAGAGAAGATGAACTTACAGAACAAGCAGAATTATGGAAGCAAAAATATGAAGAAACACAAAGTAAAATTGATGAAGATAACAAAAAAATAAATGAATATAAAGAAAAAACTGCAAACAATCAAGAAACAACAGAAGTTATTAATGATGAACTTTCACAAGTTAGAACAAGATTAGGAACAACAGATGTTGAGGGACAAGGAATTATTATTAATATAAAGGGAACATCAGATAATGCTATTGTTGCAGAAGATTTATTAAAATTAGTAAATGAATTAAAATTAGCTGGTGCAGAAGCAATTAGTATAAATGGAGAAAGAATAATTAACTTAACGGAAATAGTAGATGTAAATTCATATATAATAATAAATGGAAACAGAACAAGTGCACCATATGAAATAAAAGCAATTGGAAACGAACAATATTTAATGAGTGGATTAAGTGCAAAAGGTGGTTATTCAGACACATTAAAGAGTAAAGGAAAAGAAATAACAATTACTCAAGAAAAAAATGTAAATATATCTAAATATACAGGTGAGTTAAAACTAAAAAGTATAAAATAAATTATTTATTTTGGAGGAGATTACAATGATTATAATAATTGCAATAATATTAGGATGTGCCATAGGGGCAATACTAGGAATAAATGCTCCAATTATTCCATATACATTTTCAGGTTATTTAGCTGTTGCAATAATAGCAGCATTAGATTCTGTTTTTGGAGCATTTGTAGGAGTTATAAAGAAAAACTTTGATATGAAAATATTTGTTTCAGGTTTTTTTGGAAATGCAATACTTGCAATAATACTAACATACTTAGGAGAAAGACTAAATGTTGATATATATTTAGCAGCCATTGTTGTGTTTGTAGGTAGAATGTTTACAAATTTATCAATAATAAGAAGAGAACTTGTAGATAAATGGATGGAAAAGAAAGTTGTAAATAAGGCAAAAGACGTTATAAAAAATGCTGAAAAATAGAAAAACATTGATATTTCAATAAAAAACAGAAAATATTACGACACCGTTACAAAAATATTACAGAAATATTACAAAATCTATTGACTTTTGTCAAAAAATATAATATTCTAAATCTCGAAAAATAAAACATAAAAATTGGAGGAAAAAGTCTTGGCAATAGGTGATATTATAGTCGGTATGGATATAGGGACTTCCAAGGTTTCTGTTGTTATAGGAGAAGTAAATAATTTCAATCAAATTGAAATTATAAGCAACTGTTCAAGAAAATGCACTGGAATAAAAAAGTGTAAAATAATTGATGAAGAAGAAGTTGCAAAAAGTATAGCAAATGTAATAAATGATGCAGAAGCTGAAACAGGATTTAAAATAAATTCTTCTTATATTACAATACCAGGAAAGTATGTAACTGTAGTTCAAAACAGTATAACAAAAGATGTAAAAGATAAATATGCTGGAATATCATCAAAAGATGTACAATTAGCTTTAATGCAGGTTAAAGATATAGAGATTCCCGAAAATCAATCTTTAATAGACATAGTACCAGATAAATTTATTTTAGATAATGGAAAAATTACAGAAGATCCAATAGGAAACTTAAGTATCTCATTTACATTAAAAGCACAAATTGTTTTAGCAGATAAAGAATACATAAAAAAACTAGTTTCAATATTTAAAAAAGTAGGACTAGATATTAATGGATTAGTTCCAGTAACATTAGCCGAAAGAAATTTAATTTTAGATGTAAATGAATTAAACGATAATGTTATGATATTAGACATAGGAGCAGGAAACACTGAAATAGGTATATTTGAAGGATCTTCTTTTGTATACACAAACACAATACCTCTTGGAGGAAATAATATTTCTAATGATATTTCATTAGTTCTTAACATTTCTGAAGAAGAAGCAGAAAAATTAAAAAGACAATATGGACTAGCATTAAAATCATTTATAGATAATGATAACGACATTTTATTAAATACAGTTAGAGAAGAAAATAGAAACAAAACAATAAAAAGTTCAGAACTAATAGAAATAATGGAAGCAAGAATTGAAGAAATCTTTTCACTAGTTAATAAAGATATAACACTTCAAAATATAAAACCAAGAGTAAACAATGTTATATTAACAGGACAAGGTATAAGCAATATTAACAAAAGCGATGTTGCAGGAAAAATAATATTAAATATACCAGTTAAAATGGCAACAGGAAGATTAATAAGTACTGTTAAACCAACATACAGAACAGCATATGCCTTAGTAAGATATATTGCCTCAAAACCTTTTACTAAAAGTGTTTCAAGCAGTATAGATACAGAAGGAGAAGAAAGTTTTGTTAAAACTATATTAGGAAAGATTAAAGAATTTTTCTATACATAGAAATATTTGATTTTTAAGAAAGAAAATTTGGGAGGATAAATTTATGATGGATTTTGAAAATAATAACAATAATATGGAATATGAAAGACCTATGGATGGAGCTGCAGTAATAAAAGTTGTTGGTGTTGGAGGAGCTGGAAACAATGCCGTAGATAGAATGATTGAATCAGGAATTAAAGGAGTAGAATTTATAGCTGTAAATACAGATAGACAACAACTTGTTCAAAAATCAAAAGCAGGAACAAAAATTCAAATAGGAGAAAAAATAACAAAAGGTTTAGGAGCTGGAGCAAATCCTGATATTGGAGCTCAAGCAGCAGAAGAAAACAAATCAGAAATAGAAGAAGCTTTAAGAGGAGCAGATATGGTATTTGTTACTGCTGGAATGGGTGGAGGAACTGGAACAGGTGCTGCACCAATGGTAGCAGGAATTGCAAAAGAAATGGGAATACTTACAATAGGTGTTGTAACAAAACCATTTACATTTGAAGGAAAGAAAAGATTATCACAAGCAGATAGAGGAATTGAAAGTTTAAAAAGCAAAGTTGATACATTAGTAATAATACCAAATGATAAATTATTACAAATAATAGATAGAAAAACATCTATAATGGAAGCTTTTAAAATGGCAGATGATGTATTAAGACAAGGTGTACAAGGTATATCAGACTTAATAGCAGTTACAGGATTAGTAAACTTAGACTTTGCAGACGTAAAAACAATAATGTTAAATTCTGGAGTAGCTCATATGGGAATTGGTAGAGCATCTGGAGAAAACAGAGCAGAAGATGCTGCTAAACAAGCAACAGAAAGTCCATTACTAGAAACATCAATAGAAGGAGCAAGAGGAGTAATTATAAACATAACAGGTGGAACAGACTTAGGATTACAAGAAGTGAATACAGCTGCAGAATTAGTACAAAGAAGTGTTGATCCAGAAGCAAACATAATCTTTGGTGCAGTAATAGATGAAAATATACATGATGAAATTGTTATAACAGTTATTGCAACAGAATTCGAAAAGAAAGATGCAGGATTAGGAAGCAAAATAGCTTCAAAAGCTTGGAACGAAAAAATAAGTTCAATACCAGCAAGTGTTGAAAATTCATCATCAAACGACTTAGACATACCATCTTTTTTAAGAAAAAAACAAAAATAAAATCAGATATATAAAAATAAGAAAAGAAATAATCTACTTTTGTAGATTATTTCTTTTTTTCGCCACTAAGAAATGACAGACTTTTAAAAAACAAAATTATAAAATACTTCCTGAAAATACAATATATTATTTTAAATAATTTATAGAGTTAAGTTTATAGAGTTAAGGAATAAAAATGACTATATACATAGATATTATTTTTTTAGAAAATATAATAATGAATTTTATAATTTTACTATCTACAGGCTTAGTGCTACGAGAAAAAATATCATATACACGAATATTTGTAGCCAGCATATTAGGCAGTATTTATGTTGTTGTAACATATATTACAAACTTAAAATCTTTATTTGGAATTTTTATGAAAATATTACTATCTATTGCAATGACATATATAGCATTTAATTCTAAAAAAGTAAAAACACATTTAAAAGAAATTCTAACATTTTATTTAGTATCTTTTGCCTTTGGCGGTGCAGCAATAGCAACAATATATTTTGTAAAACCACAAAATATATTAATAAAAAATGGAGTATATGTTGGAAGATATGCCACAACAACAATATTACTGGGAGCTATATTAGGATTCATATTAGTAAATATAGTATTTAAAATAATAAAGAAAAAAATAACAAAATCAGAAATGAACTGCATTATGAAAGTTAAATTAGATGAAAGAGAAGAAATTGTAAAAGCAATGTTAGATACAGGAAATATGTTAAAAGATCCAATTACAAGAAAACCTGTAGCAATTATAGATATAGAAATTGCAGAAAAACTTTTGCCAGAAAAGTTAATAAAAAATATGCATAAAATTTTAGGAGGTGAATTTAACACAGAAGATGAAAAGATTAATAAATACATTTCTAAATTAAAAATTGTACCATTTTCTTCATTAGGAAAAGAACATGGATTAATAATTGCATTTAAGCCAGACATAGTAAAAATTGAGTATGAAGAAGAAATTATAGAAATAAATAATATTTTAATAGGAATTTCCGAAAAAAAATTATTTAAAAATTCTGAATACAATGGACTTATAGGTCTAGAAATATTGAATGGAGGTACGATAAATAATGAATATTCTGAACTTATTAAAAACTAGTGTAAATACTATATATGTAAAATACATAAATAAAGAAGAAGTAGAAGAAATGCCAATATTTTATGTTGGAGGAAGTCAAACATTACCACCACCATTAGAAGGAAAAGAAGAAGAAGAAATGTTAAAACTATTAGATAAAGGAGACGATGAAGCAAGAAAAATATTAGTAGAAAGAAATTTGAGATTAGTAGTATATATAGCAAAAAAATTTGAAAACACAGGTGTAGGGCTGGAAGATTTAATATCTATTGGAACAATAGGACTAATGAAAGGAGTAAACACATTTAAGTTAGATAAAAAAATAAAACTTGCAACATATGCTTCAAGATGTATAGAAAATGAAATACTCATGTTTTTAAGAAGAAGTAATAGAATAAAAGGAGAAGTTTCAATAGATGAACCACTAAACCAAGATGGAGACGGAAACGAGTTATTACTATCAGATATATTGGGAACAGATTCAGACATAACATCAAGAAATATAGAAGATGAAGTAGATAGAAAACTCTTAAGGGAATCTATAAAAAAGTTGAACAATAGAGAAAAAAATATAATGGAATTAAGATTTGGATTTATAACAGGAGACGAAAAAACACAAAAAGAAGTAGCAGATATGTTGCGGAATATCACAAAGTTATATATCAAGACTAGAAAAAAAGATAATAAAGAAAATGAAAAAAGACATATTAAGCAAAACTAGTTGAGAAATATTAAAAAAAGTAGTATAATATATGCAGTTGTAACGTAAAAATCCTTGAATAATAATTTAGATAGGAGGAGTTTGTATGAAAAGAAAAAATTATAGTGAACTGGAAAAAACAAGAAACCGGAGACAAATGCGAGCATATGTAAGAGAAGTTGCAGAATTTTATGCTAATACAGATAATGGAATTAGCAAACCATACATTACAAATTATTATCAAATTACAGATAGTTGCTATTATAAAATTTTAGAATATGCAGTAATCTGGGGAGTTGTTGATGATGTAATTGTAAAAAGGATGGAAGAAAAAACATCTTATAATGCACAGCTACATTCTGGTACATCTTACAGAACTGAAAACAAATATTCTGAGTTACGAAAACTTAGAAGAGAATATGCGGAATTTCCATTTACCAAAAAAGAAGCTAAAGAAATTACACATCTTTTTGTTGAAGAAAAGGTAAGCAAAGAAGATTTAGCTAGGAAATTTTGTACAACTAGGTCTAAGATTGACAAAGCAATTTATGTGTCAATTGAATTAAATTGGGTGAAAGATGAAATCTACAATAAAATAAAGGAGAGTAGTCTTAAAGCAGATTCATCAGAAAAAACTGTAAATTTTTTTAAGGAACTTGATTATTTAAGAGAGTCAAACAAGGAGAGTAGCTAATAGCTACTCTTTTTGTTTGAGGTTTAATTATTTGTTAAATAAGACAAAACAACAATTATGTTGACTCAAACTTCAAAAAATGCTATAATGTAAATGGAACCGTTGTCAAGCACAAAGGAGCAAAATTATGGATACATTTGAAAAGTTGGAACTCGAAAAAAGAAATATTATACTGGCAAAACTTAAAAATGAAAAAGTAGATTTTTCATCTTTAAGAGAAGCAGCAAAAGAACATGCAGAAAAAACAGGGGCTGTTCTTAATTATGAAGGTTCCGATTTGGAACTGTGGCGGAGTGTAACTAAATATTTTCGCCAAATGTTACATAGCAGATAGTCACCCAATTGGGTGACTATTTACTTTTTTAATAAGTTATGTTTTAATAATTGTGTAGGAGGAGAAAATATGATTAATGAAGATGTTAATATAGATACAATAAAACAATATCTACAGGCAGACCCAAGCTTGTTAACAGACATATATAATATGATGAAGTATAGAGAATTAAGAACAGAGCAAGTATATTATGCCCATTTAGCTTATGAATTTGATCATGTAGATATAATGAAACAAAGCAAAATTGTACGTAATGCAGGAAATTTTGATAGATCAGGATGGACAGAAAAAAGTATAAAATTAGATAAAAACAGAAGAGCAACCCATAATAAAGCCTTGATTTCTTTTAATAGTATTTTAAGAACAGGAAAATTGTGTGAGTTACCTGAAATATATAATGGAAAAACTTTAACTAATGAAGAAATAGTTGAATATTTAAGAGCAGAAAGAAGAGAAGAAATAACAGATTCTATGTTTGAATTTTTAAATATAATTGAAGATGGAGTAATAGAAAACGAAATATCAAGACAAAATTCAGATCTAAAAAAAATAAAAAGTGATATGAAGAATTTTAATAAGATGAATAATGTTTCAAAATCAATAATGAAAGACGAAAGTACAGAACGTGATGGAGGAATAGAATTTGATTTTTCAAATGCATTTAATAATAGCCAAGAAATAGAGTTTGACTTCTCATCTTTATTTGAAGATAAAAAAACAGAAGAATAAATTTATAAAGGAGAATAATAATATGGAAGAAAAAATTTCAATAGATATGTTAATTAATGAATATCAAAAATATATATTAAGCAGACTAATTAACAAAGATTATGATTTTTGTAAATTAAGAGAAATAGCTGAAAAATTTAATGCAATGGATGATACATTAAAATACGAAAAAAATTTAACAGATTCTCAAGTTGCTCAAAATATAAAAGATTTTATAGATGAAAGAACAATTGGAAAGAAATTTAAAATAGAATAAACAAATCTCTTTTGGAAATAATGATATTAACATTATTTTCAAAGGAGGTTTTTTGTTTGATAACAAAGGTAGAAATAAGTGGAGTTAATACTTCAGAATTACCAGTACTATCAAATGAAGAAAAGAAGATATTATTAGAAGAAATAAAAAAAGGAGATTTAGAAGCAAGAGAAAAATTTGTAAATGGTAATTTAAGATTAGTTTTAAGTGTAATTAAAAGATTTAAAAATAGAGGAGAAAATGCAGATGATTTATTTCAAATAGGGTGTATAGGGCTCATAAAAGCTATAGATAATTTTGATTTAAATCAAAATGTACAATTCAGCACATATGCTGTACCTATGATTATTGGGGAGATTAGGAGATATTTAAGAGATAATAATTCAATAAGAGTAAGTAGATCTATAAGAGATTTAGCATATAAAGCTTTAGCAGTTAAAGATAAAATATTAAGAGAAGAAAATAGAGAAGCCACTATAGAAGAAATTGCAAAACAATTGGGAGTAGAAAGAGAAGAAATAGCAATGAGTTTTGATGCAATACAAGACCCTGTTTCTTTACAAGAGCCAGCATTTAGTGATGGAACAGATAATGTTTTTGTGTTAGATCAAGTAAAAGATACTAAAAATACAGATGAATTATGGGCAGAAAATATAACAGTTGCAGAAGCAATGAAAAAATTAAGTGAAAAGGAAAAGAAAATAATTAGTAAAAGATTTTTTGAAGGAAGAACACAAATGGAAGTTGCAGAAGAAATAGGAATATCTCAAGCACAGGTTTCAAGATTAGAAAAAAATGCAATAGATCGTATAAAAAGACTATATAAATAGAATAAAATAAAAACACCTAAAATATAATTAAAAGAGGTGTTTTTTTATGAAGGAAAAAGGTCTAGACTTTAAACACAAAGAAGTTATTAATATAAAAGATGCAAAAAAATTACGGATATGTACAAGATGTATGTGCAGATTTAGAAAATGGAGCAATAACTTCAATTATAGTTCCAGGGAGTAGCAAAATATTAAATTTATTTACAGATGCAAATGATATTGTTATACCATGGGAGAATGTAAAATGCATTGGAGAAGAGATAATTTTAGTTGAAATATAAAGAAATAAAAAATAACACAAAAAAATCTAAAAAAATGTCGAAAAAAGTATTGACTTTAAAAAGTGTATATGGTAATATAAGAAAGTACCTTGTAACGAACGAAAAAAAGTAATAAAAAATGGTAATTAATTAGTAATAAAAAATATGCAAATGGAATAAGAAATGCAAGAGAATT
>OLQO01000074.1_pt1:0-102500 | contig 104093 bp, 100 predicted proteins | sample 1672281 | NCBI WGS metagenome assembly OLQO01 (sample SAMEA3136667, study PRJEB25190) | human gut metagenome | biome: human gut; feature: human-associated habitat; material: faeces | place: Austria | collected 2013
ACCCAGGGCGTTGCCCTGGGCTAAGAGCTTCTGCCCTTTCAGGGCGTGCTGCTTAGAACTTTTGGGCCTTCAGCCCGTACTTGAACCACTTTGCGAAACTTCAATTAATGTTTAATGTTGAGTCCACAAAAGCTGTTGTCTTAACTCCCTGAACTCCTTAACTCCTTTGACTCCTTAGAAAAACTCCTGAGAATTCTCCTAAGCTGCATTAATGTCTGATCTTTGTACGATAAGAGCAGCGGAACTTTCCCTTGAGGATGTTCTTCAGCTTGCCTGCAATCATGTTCTTGCGAAGAGGCGACAGGCGGTCGATAAACATGGTGCCCTCCAAGTGGTCGAACTCGTGCTGCATCACACGTGCCAGGTAACCTTCCACCCACTCGTCGTGCTCCTGCATCTCCTCGTCGAGATACTTCACATGGATGCGGGTAGGACGAGTCACCTTCTCAGAAATACCTGGGATGGAAAGACAACCCTCCTCAGAGGAAGCCTTCTCGCTCTCGTCGTCATACTCTAAGATATGTGCATTGATGAATGCCTTGCGGAAACCCTTGTACTCGGGGAATTCCTCGCTCAGCACGTCGAGGTCGATTACCACCACACGGATGGCCAAACCTATCTGAGGTGCTGCAAGACCTACACCATTGCTGGCATCGAGAGTCTCGAACATATTGGCAATAAGAGTCTTAAGCTCGGGATATTCTGGGGTGACATCTTCGGCAACCTTTCGTAAAACAGGCTGACCATAAATATAAATTGGTAAAATCATTTTCTTGACTGCAAATAATCTTGTAAAATAATGGTGGCGCTGATCTCGTCCACCAAACCTTTGTTCTCGCGCCTTGTCTTCTTCTTCACTCCGCCATCTATCATGGCACGGTGGGCCAAGACCGACGTAAAGCGCTCGTCGTAATACTCTATGGGAATCTCGGGATGAGCCTTGCGCCAACGGTTGTAGAAATTCTCCACCCTTACCATGTTCTCGCTGGGCTGACCATTGGGCTGCATGGGCTTTCCTATCACGATGCGCTCCACCTGCTCACGCTGGATGTACGCCTCTATATACTCATAGAGCACAGAAGTCTCGACGGTACCCAACCCTCCAGCGATAATCTGAAGAGGGTCGGTTACCGCGAGCCCTGTGCGTTTTTTCCCGTAATCGATGGAAAGGATTCGCATTTATTTCTTGAAAAGCAACCAAGCATCTGGATACTTGCCAGCACGAAGCTCGTTGCGGCTCTTCACAGCGTTGGCCTTGTCGGCGAATGTGGTGGCAACAACACGGTACATATTGCGCTCGCCCTGAACGATCTGAGCATCGTAGCCTGCGCTCTTGAGGGTGTTGTACAAGCCCTCGGCATTGGCCTTCACACCGAAAGAGCCTACTACTACGCTGAAGTCCTGCAAACCAGAACCTGCAACCATAGAAACGCTCTCCTGGCGAACCACGGCATTATCTACGTCGGTGACTGTTGTCTGAGTGGCTGGAGCTGTCTCCAAAGGAGTTACGACAGGTTCGGTAGTGACAGGTGCCTGCTGAGCCTGCTGAGCCTCCTGAGCCTGCGCCTTCTCGAAAGCCTTACGATAAGCGCTCTCCTTAGATGTTCCACAACTTGCGAGCGCCAAGGCTGCGCATAAGCCAACACTCATTATTGAAATTTTCTTCATGTGCTTTTGTTTATTTATTGTTTAACTTTTGAAATCATTTTTTGTTCGGCGAAAATACAAAATATATCGCAAATAGGGAAAAAAGGGCGCATAAAGTTTGTTAAATCCATATAAAACAACATTTTTATGGAAAATTTAAGCCAAAAATACTTGTTTTGTCCCTAAAGTTTTGTATATTTGCAACATCAACTTCAGCAAGCGGAGAAATGAAAGAACAACAACAACTCCTCCACTTGACAAAGTGTAATTAATAACATGTTTAACATTTAACACATTAGAATTATGAAAGCATTAGGTTACATTGGCGCATTCCTCGGCGGTGCTCTTGCCGGCGGCGCTCTCGGTTTGATTTTTGCTCCTGAGAAAGGTGAAGATACTCGCAACAAAATTTCTGGCGCAATTGATGATTTCTGCAAGAAGCACGACATCAAGTTGAGCAAGAAAGATGTGGACGACCTGGTAGATGACATCAAGGATGCTGCTACTGAGGTTTAATTTCCCAGCCCTTTCATCTTTTAGCACATTTTCAACACAACCAGGATTGGTTGAACAATAAATTGAAGTTTCGCAAATGCGAAAGTTGAATTAATTCGAAAGTTAGTTTTATAATATGATGTTCTCTAACGATAAAAACGTTGAGACAATAGGACAACTCGTAGAAACTATCAAGCACTACATCGGGCTTCAGAAGGAATATTTGAAGCTTGATGTAGTTGACAAAGTTGTTCGCTTGCTCACAGCCTTCACCATCACTCTGGTGTTGCTCGGGCTTCTTACCATCGTCCTCATCTACCTGTCGTTTGCTGCGGCTTTCGCCCTGGGCAACTGGTTGGGAATGGTATGGGGATTTTGCATCGTGGCAGCTTTTTACATTCTCCTCTTGCTCTTATTCGTTGTCAACAGGCACCAATGGATCGAGAAACCTTTTGTCAGATTTCTTGCCAGCCTACTCCTGAAATAGCGCTTTGTTTAATGGTTAATTCTTAATGTTTAATTGAGCTGGGTTCTGAACTTACTAATGTTTAATTGAACCAAGTTCAGTAAAATCATAACAAAAATGACAAAAAATAATCAAGAACAGGAATTAAGTTCGTTGGCAGAAATCATGTTGCGCAAGGAATTGGTGCAAAAGGATATTGATGCCGATGATGAAAAAATAAAAACTCTATGGAACTCGCTTTTCAAAAAGCCTGATGCCTTGTCGAAGTCGGCAAGCACAAGCAAACGAATAAGCAGTCTGATGTCCATGGGTGCTGGTGCACTCGATGGGGCTATCCTTGCATGGAAACTCTACCGCAAGTTCAAGAGAAAAAAGTAAACAAGACTAAGTTTGAAAAGTAAAAATAAAATTAAGTCGGAATAAGTCTTAAAAGTAAAAATAATGGCAAAAAAAATGGGCCACCGCCGTGACCCCATGTTGTTAACCTTAAATCTAATACTATGAAAAACACATTGCAAATTTAAAAATATAATATGTAATTTGCAAGTATCCATCCATTTATTTAATTTCTTTTAACTATTCCCTTTGTTTAAACGATCCAAATTTAACAACCCTTCAACGTCAAACTTTCAGAAGGTGGAGCGCTCTTTACAGAGCACCCCCTACCCTATAATGGTAAACTTGGCAAACTTGAGAAGAAGTTGCTTCGTCCCGGAATTGACAAACTGGACAGTGGCCTTGGCATTCTCGCCCGAGCCCTCCAGCTTAAGGACCGTTCCTACGCCAAAACGCTGATGCTCTATCTTGGCTCCTTCTACCAGTCTGCCTGAACCTGCCGAAGAGGTAGAAGAACCAAAGGCTGAACCACTCGAAGAAGAGGAAGAGCCCAACGAAGAAGAGGAAGAGCCCAACGAAGAAGAGGAAGAACCCAACAAAGAAGAGGAAGAATCCATAATACGACGTGCAGCTTCCAGTCCTCTTACCGACTTGAATCTACTGTCTAAACCGGAACCTGACCTACCCGATGTTCTGAAATCATCACGACCGGAAGTTCTGAAATCATCACGACTGGAACTTCTGAAATCATCACGACCAGAACTTCTGAAATCATCACGACCAGAAGTCCGATAGCCACCCCTTCCGTTTGTTCTGAAATCATCCTCGCCGTCAGAATAATCCTTTCTGTCGGGCTTGAATTGCGAGGAGATGGAATGGTTGTCCCAGGGCATTCTTCCACCATAGCCGCCATTTTCATAACCGCCTCTTCCATAACCACTACTTCCGAAACCATTGTCGTCGTGAGGCATTTCAGAATCCTCCTGAATAAACGCAGAATCTATCTCCTTGATGAAACGGCTGGGATTGCCAAACTCCATCTTACCATAACGGAAACGGTTTTTCGCACTCGTGAGAACACAATGTTTCTCGGCTCGCGTAATGGCAACATAAAGCAGACGGCGCTCCTCCTCCAACTCACGGAGCGTGGAGACAATGGCACTTGGGAAGATGTTCTCCTCCAAACCTACCACAAAGACCGTAGGGAACTCAAGTCCCTTGGAGGCATGAACGGTCATGAGCGACACACGGGGCTCGTCGTCATCGCCCTTGCTGTCGAGATCGGTCAACAACGCAACGCCCTGCAGATAATCCGTAAGATAAGCCTCCTGCTCACGTCCCTCCTCGCGACATTCCTCCACAAAACTCTGCATTCCTCCCAACAGCTCTTCCAGGTTCTCCTGACGGGCCAAATCCTCAGGATCACGGCTTCCCGATTTATAAATATCGGCACTAATACCACTCTCCTTGACGATGGTGTCGCCCAGGTCGAAGGCATTCATGCTCGCCGACTTCTCCACAAAACCGCTGATCATCAACCGGAAACTCTCCAACTTGGCAAGCGTTCCCTTGTTGACTCCCAAACCATAATGCTCGGGCGAGGAAATAACCTGCCAGAAGCTCACATGATTGTCGAGCGCACACGTTGCAATCTTTGCCAGGGTTGTATTGCCGATTCCTCGAGCAGGATAGTTGATAATACGCTTGAAAGCCTCCTCGTCGTCGGGATTCGCCACGAGACGGAAATAAGAGATGACATCCTTGATCTCCTTGCGCTGGAAGAAGCTGAGTCCACCATAAATGCGATAAGGAATGCCCTGTTTTCTGAACTCTTCCTCGAAGCTTCGGCTCTGGGCATTGGTACGGTAGAGGATGGCGAAATCGCTGTACTGGCAATCGTCCTGACGCTTGATGCGCTTGATCTCGCGACACACGATCAGGGCCTCTTCCTTGTCGCTGTAGGCTGGTTTGTAGATCAGGCGCTCTCCCTTGTCGTTCTTGCTGTAAACGTTCTTCGGAATCTGATTGCTGTTGTGCTTGATCAGGCTGTTTGCCGCCTCCACAATGCTCTGCGTGCTGCGATAGTTCTGCTCCAGCTTGAAGAGTTTGGCTCCCTTGAAATGCTTTTGAAAATTAAGAATATTGTCGATATTGGCGCCACGGAAACTATAGATGCTCTGCGAGTCGTCGCCCACGGCACAAATGTTCTTCTCAGCCATTTTATCTAACAAGAGTGAAAGTATGCTCTGCTGAACCTTATTTGTGTCTTGATATTCGTCGACCAATATGTACTTAAAGGTGTTAGCGTATTTCTGACATATTTGTTCGTTCTTAAATAATTTATAAGTATAATACAACAAATCATCAAAATCCATTGCGTTTGCTTTAAGGCAACGCTCAGAATAAGTTTTATAGATTTTTGCAACATTTTTCAACAAGATACCTGAATGATAACCTGTTTGGGTTTTATCGTCAATATGCTCAGCCATATACTCAGAAGGGCCTATCAAATTATTTTTTGCATTTGATATAACTGCATGAATGGCTCTGGGTTTGTACGTTCTTTCATCAAGCCCCATCTCCTTAACAATCATCTTGATTAAAGAACAAGAATCAGACTCGTCGTAAATTGAAAAATCAGAAGAAAAGCCTAAAAAAATAGCCTCTTTGTGCAATATACGAGCAAAGACACTATGAAAAGTCCCCATATATTCCTGCCTTTGAGTAAATATTTCACCAAACATTTTACTTATACGATCAACCATTTCTCTCGCAGCTTTATTGGTAAAAGTCAGGACTAATAAAGATTTTAAATTTTTCCCCTGTTTCTTAAGGTACGCGATCTTATAGGTAAGCACACGCGTCTTTCCCGAACCTGCACCGGCAATCACGAGCGAAGGTCCGTCAATATATTCCACAGCCTTGCGCTGCGATTCGTTCAAGTCGTTGTTCAACTCGTTGTTCAAGTCGTTCAATAAATTCATTTACTTTATTTAATGTTTAAATGAGGAAATGAGGAAGTTCAATCACTCCTCACTTCCCCTTATATCCTCCCACAGCAGTATTGGGGTCGAGGTCTTCGCCCTCCTTGGGGAAGACGGGAATGAAGCGCATTTCGTGCTCTATCTGCCTCTGTCGCTTGCGCATGTAGCGGCTGGGATGCTCCGAGCTGAACTTGCGGGGATTGGGGAGAGTGGCGGCAATCAGGGCGCACTCACTACGGAAGAGATCGTTCGCCTCCTTGTCGAAATGGTATTCAGCCACAGCGTCCACACCATAAATACCGTCGCCCATCTCGATGCTGTTGAGGTAAACCTCCATGATGCGCTGCTTGCTCCACATCATCTCTATGAGGAAGGTGAAGTAAGCCTCGAATCCCTTTCGGGTCCACGAGCGACCGGGCCACAGGAAGACATTCTTTGCCGTCTGCTGACTGATGGTACTGGCTCCATGCACCTTTCCGCCACGGGCATTGTTGCGGGCAGCATTCTCTATGGCGTTGAAGTCGAAACCATGATGTTTCAGAAAACGGGAGTCCTCGCTTGCCATGACCGCCACGGGCATGTGGGGCGAAATCTTGTCCATCGAAACCCAATGATGATGCAGGGTAACACTTTCACCCTCAGCCACTTGCTGAAAGCACCTTATCACCATCAGGGGCGTGATGTAGACCGGGATGAAACGATAGGCCACAACAGCAAGAATGGTGGTACTGAAAAACAGCACCACCACCCATTTCAATATTTTCTTTATTTTCTTTAGAATCATCGTAATGATTACTCATGTGGACCGGGGAGCACAAAGAATGCGTCCACGGCCCGTTGGATTCTGTTCATTAGTTCAAAGTACCGTTGTTGGCCTTGTCAACCATGGCTTGGCTTGCATAGAGGTAAACCTCCACACGGCGGTTGGCCTGCTGACCAGCCTTGGTGCTGTTGTCGCCTACAGGGTTGCTTGAGCCGTAACCAGCCACGTTCTTGAACTGGCTTGCCTTCACACCACAAGAGGTGAGATAATTGTAAACAGCCTTGGCACGGTTCTCACTCAGAGGCAAGTTGATTCCGTCGTTACCAGTTGAGTCAGTATAACCCTGGATGTCAACCTGGCAATCAGTATTGTTCTTCAATACCTGAGAGAACTTGGCAAGGTCGTTCTTGGCGTTGGCGTTGAGGTCGAACTTATTGATCTTGAAAAGGATTCCTGAATCAAAGGTCACCTTGACGGCAGCCAGTCCGTTGGCGTCGGTCACCTGCTCCACCTTGGCGTTCTCCACCTGCTTGGCCTGCTCAGCCACCTTGTCCATGTGTTTGCCAATCAGAGTTCCGGCTCCACCACCTACAGCAGCACCAATGGCAGCACCCACGAGGGCACCGGTTCCACGATGACTGTTGTTGAGCAGTCCACCAACGATAGCTCCCAGAGCCGCACCCGAACCAGCACCTACGGCTGCACCCGTGCCCGTCTTAGTCTGACAACTACCCAAAACCAGCAGCATAGAAAGGGCTGCTACCTGAAATTTCATCTTTTTCATACTCTTTTCTCCTATATATTTCGTTAATTTAAATGCAAAGATAACTCTTTTTTCTCCAACATGGAGTCTTTTCTAATATTTTTTTGTAATTTTGCATGCAAATTTAAGGCTATTTGCAAAAAGAGCCAAGGGAAAACTCCTACTATAGTGGGAGGGAATCCCTAAAACTCTTGTTTCTCGGGAGATTTTCTGAGATAACATTCGAAAATAAAATACATAAACTAAAAATAAATATGGCTAAAGAACTAAAGAATTTGACCAAGCGTGCTGAGAACTACAGCCAGTGGTATAACGACTTGGTAATGAAAGCCGACCTCGCTGAACTGTCTCCAGTACGCGGTTGTATGATCATCAAACCATACGGCTACGCCATCTGGGAGAAGATGCAGCAAGAGCTCGACAAGATGTTTAAGAAGACAGGTGTACAAAACGCATATTTCCCTATGCTCATCCCCAAGAGTTTCTTCTCGCGTGAGGCTGAGCACGTGGCAGGCTTCGCCAAGGAGTGCGCCGTGGTGACCCACTATCGTCTCAAGGCTTCGGAAGACGGCAAGAGCGTTGACGTCGACCCAGCAGCCAAGCTCGACGAAGAGCTGATCATCCGTCCTACTTCCGAGACCATCATCTGGAACACCTACAAAAACTGGATCCATTCATGGCGCGACCTCCCTATCCTTTGCAACCAGTGGTGCAACGTGATGCGCTGGGAGATGCGTACCCGTCCTTTCCTCCGCACCTCAGAGTTCCTCTGGCAGGAAGGCCACACAGCCCACGCCACGAAGGAAGAGGCCGAGGCCAAGGCTCAGGAGATGCTGAAGGTCTACGCCGACTTCGCCGAGAACTACATGGGCGTCCCTGTTCTCCAGGGTGTGAAGAGCGAGACCGAGCGTTTCGCCGGTGCCCTCAACACTTACACCATCGAGGCGATGATGCAGGACGGCAAGGCCCTTCAGAGCGGTACTTCCCACTTCCTGGGTCAGAACTTCGCCAAGAGTTTCGACGTCACCTATCTTAATAAGGAGAACAAGCCCGAGTACGTATGGGCTACTTCATGGGGCGTCTCTACCCGTCTGATGGGTGCGCTCATCATGGTCCACAGCGACGACAACGGTCTCGTACTGCCTCCAAAGCTGGCTCCTGTCCAGGTGGTCATCATTCCTATCAACAAGGGCGATGAGCAGTTGCAGCAGATCACTGCCAAACTGCAGCCCGTCATCGACCAGCTGCGCGAGTTGGGCATCAGCGTGAAGTACGACGACTCCGACAACAAGCGTCCTGGCTTCAAGTTTGCCGACTACGAGCTCAAGGGTGTTCCTGTACGCCTCGTCATGGGTGGCCGCGACCTGGAGAACAACACCATCGAGATCATGCGTCGTGACACTTTGGAGAAAGAGTCTGTCAGCTTCGACGGTATCGTGGAGCGCGTGAAGGAAATGCTCGACGACATTCAGCACAACATCTTCGAGAAAGCCCGCAGCTATCGCGACGCTCATGTCTACGAGTGCGACAACTACGAGGAGTTCAAGGAGCGTGTCAAGGACGGCGGCTTCTTCCTCTGCCATTGGGACGGTACTGCCGAGACCGAGGCTAAGATCAAGGAGGAGACTCAGGCCACTATCCGTTGCGTGCCTTTCGCCTACGAGCAGACTCCTGGTGTCGACATGGTAAGCGGCAAGCCTGCCGTGGCTCGGGTCATCATCGCAAGAAGCTATTAAGACACATTTCTCAGGAGATAAGAAGATTTTTCAGGAGTTAAGGAGTTTTTTGGTTCTTTAGAAATTAAAGGAGTTAAGACAACAGCTTTTGTGGACTTGAAATTAAAACCTCAAGGCATTTGTCTTAACTCCTCAGCGACCGAAGGAAGCGATAACTCCTTAACTCCCTTAACTCCTCACCCCTCAAAAATATCAAAAAAGCTTATGAATATTGTTATCATGGATGGCTACGCCTCAAATCCAGGCGACCTCAACTGGGATGCACTCAAGCAACTGGGTGATGTGACCGTCTACCCCCGCACATCCGACGCCGAAAAGGTGGAACGTGCCAAAGATGCCGACATCATCCTCATCAACAAAGTACAGATGGATGCTGAGACCATCGCAAAACTGCCCCGACTCAAATACATCGGCGTACAGGCCACAGGCTTCAACGTGGTCGACATACAGGCCGCCAAAGAACGCGGCATTGTCGTAACCAACATTCCTGCCTATAGCACCGACAGCGTGGCGCAGATGACCTTTGCCCTCATCCTTGCCATTACCAACCGTGTGGAACATTACACGCAGGAAAACCGTAACGACCGTTGGGCCTACAACAAAGACTTCTGCTACTGGGACACTCCCCTCATGGAACTGGCAGGCAAAAAGATGGGAATCATGGGATTGGGCAACATTGGTATAAAGGTGGCCACCATCGCACGCGACATGGGAATGGACGTATGCGCCTGCACCAGCAAGAACGCCACCGACCTGCCCGAATGGATCACCAAGGTAAGCCGTGACGGACTGCTGGCTACTTCCGACATTCTCTCGCTCCACTGCCCTCTCAACGACGACACTTACCATCTCATCAACGACGAGAACATCGAGAAGATGAAGCCATCTGCCATCCTCATCAATACCGGCCGCGGTCCGCTGGTAGACGAGGAGGCTGTGGCAAAGGCGCTTCACGAGAGAAGGCTTGCCGCCTATGGTGCCGACGTGATGAGTCAGGAGCCACCCCGTCAGGACAATCCCCTGTTCCGTGAGCCCAACGCCTTCATCACTCCCCACATCGCATGGGCAACACTCGAAGCCCGCACCCGTCTCAACAAGCAAGTGGCTGCCAACGTCAAGGCATTCATCGAAGGACACCCCATCAACGTGGTGAACAAATAAGACTCAGGAGGAATAGGCTTCAACAGCTTACGAAGCCGCTTTCATTGCTCTATGAAATAGGCTTCATTGACTATCGAAGCCGCTTTCATTTAGAGCCTTTACTATTCAAAGTTTTCAATAGGGGTGCTGAGTAGTTGTGGTACGGGAGTTAAGTCTGGGTATTCAAAAAGGCAAATATTCTGTATGCTATACAAAATATTTTGAATCTACAAAATCCTTATACCGCTTTAGTTCTATCCTTCAAAATCGCAGCCATATTCTCGAGAGCCCATCCTATCAGATCATTCATGATAGGAATCAGGGATTCTGCACGAGAGGTAAGCGAATACTCCACTCTTGGGGGAACCTCGGCATAAACCTTTCTGTTTACGTAGCCATCCGTCTCCAGGGTCTTCAAGGTGCTGGTGAGCATCTTTTGCGAAATATCGGGGATGAGCTTGCGGAGGGCGTTGAAGCGGAGCGGCTCCTCCTTGTGGACATTCAGCGTGTAAATAACGAGCAATGACCATTTGTCGCTAATGCGAGCCAGTACATTGCGAATCGGACAATCCTGGAAGACCATTTCCTTTATCATTCTTGCCATAATCTCTATTCTTACCTAATAATATACTTTTTCTTTTCTGTCGCAGTAACGACCTTATTATCTGCAATAGGCTACAAAAGTAACTAATATCCCCATAGAAACCAAACATCCAAAGTTAATCTGAGTTAACGCCTGATTTTTCTTCCTCCCATTCCATCGCAATAGTTACTTCCGGGTAACTATCCCACCCTAAAGTGCCTTCTTGCGGGAACAGATTTTTTGTAGTACCTTTGCACCGCAATCCAAAAGTATGAACATTTAAATATTTGAACAAGATGAAAGAAACAAAGACTATCGCAAAGGCTGCCAACTTTACAGCCGTAGATTTTGGCAAGATGAGTGAAATCAAGGACTACACCTTGCAGTTGGGTCCTGAGATTAAGATTCCCGGGAAGGTATTCGGAGGTCAGAGCGTGAACGCTACAGGTGGCGAGTTCTCATTCCAGAGCTTTGCTCCTGGCACAGAAACTGGCTTCCTTCATACTCACAAGAACCACGAGGAACTGTATTTCTTCCTAAGTGGCAAGGGCGAGTTTCAGGTTGATGGCGAGGTATTCCCTGTTCAGGAGGGAAGCGTGGTAAGAGTGGCTCCTGCCGGCAAGCGCTCTGTTCGCAACAATGGCACAGAGCCGCTGCTGATGCTCTGCATGCAGTATCGTGGCGCAACCTTTACTGCCGAGGATGCTGCCGATGGCGTTATCCTGAATGAAAAGGTTGAGTGGTAATGAAGCGTCACGACAGATAACGTAATCTGTTAGTTCATGAAAATCAATCGGTTAGGGAATCTCCCCCGATGCTTTTAGGGAAAATCATACAATGGTTTATGGTTTTCCCTTTGCTTTTTTCTGCTATTCTCTCTATCTTTGCACTACGTTAGAAGAAAGGCTGCACTCGACAATTTGAAAGCAAGTTTTCATTGTGCTCGTTTGCACTTGCTTTGCATCAGAAATAAATAAATACAGTAATAACCCTTTAAAAAGAAGATAGTTATGAAACGAATCATGATGACAATCGTAGCGGCATGGATGATGATAACATCTATGAATGCTCAGAGACTGACGAATATTCAGGCAGAAGCTCGTTTTATCACAGACAAAATGGTGGTGGAACTGGGATTGAGCAAAGCCCAGCGCAACAATCTCCTGAACATCAACTTCACTTACCTGGACGGCATCCGAAGCTATCGCGACATCGATGCCTACGGCTGGCATTATCGCAACAAGCAGCTCAAGCGCATGATGACCGCCAGACAATGGAAGAAATTCAAGAACTCCTACTATTTCTATCGCCCTATCGGCTGGGAGAACCATGTGTATGTTCACCATATTTACACCAAGTATCCTAAGCATAACTGGGGACACGACAAGCGCCGCCATTGCCCTGAGTGCAACTACGGAAGACCGGGATGGCCAGGCGGAACTCATGTAACTTATGGACCAGGAAAGCCAGGCAAGCATCACAAGCATCACAAGCACGACAAGAAGTGGAAGCACGACAAGAAGAAGTGGAAGCACGATAGAGATTGGGATGATGATGATGACGATGACGATGATGATGATTGAGATAATGACTGGGATTTAGACTGGGATTTAGACAAACATTCGATGATAAAACAGAAGAAATCCAAGCTGGAGATGATTCTCCGGCTTGGATTTTTTTTTAGTCTTTTCCCTATTCCTTCACCTTCATCATTTCCGGATGCTCCATCCGCACCTGTTTCTTGAGCTTTTTCACCACTTCGGAATAGCTGTGGCGAATCAATCCCTGGATGAAATCATCTTCCAGCGAACCATAGAGATTCACCTGGTTCCAATACTTCTTGTTCCAATGCCAGGCACCTCCTATCTCGGAATGCTCCTCCCGGAGTTCGACGGCGTAATCGGCATTACACTTCATCGTAACCCATTCCGGACGCTCCAAATCTACACAAGCAAAAATCTTATCGAAGATGCGAAACGCCAAGGTTCGCTCATCAAATGGGAAAGCCTCAGTTGCGAGGGGGAGTGAGAGGCAATACTCTCGAATTGATTCTATGTTCATACTACTTTTCTGATTTTTAACCGAAGTTTCGCATGTACGGAAGTTATAGAAGTAAAAAAGTTATCACTCCATTCGGTCGTTAGAAGTTATAGCCAATAGCCTTTAAGGTTGTATACTGAGCCATAAAGCATTTGTCTTAACTCCTTTAACTTCCCCATTTGCGAAAGAGTTTTTAATATTTATCAACATGCTGCCGCAAAGATAAACATTTTAGACAAGACTACTGCATACTGCTCACAAAAAACAGCATGCGGCTCGCTAAAATTCCGTCATATTAAAATCACTCTCTTATCTTATCAGGCTGAGAAGAGGAAGATAATGCTGTGGTAGAGCTGGGCGCCAATGACATAGATGAGCAGCAAACCGCCCATCTTGCCAACGCCCGAGACAAGAGCCTCGTAGACGGAGGCGACGCCCTTCATCCGGTCACTCATCACACCGAAACTGACACTCATCACCATCAGGGAAAAACAACAGTAAGGCACGATACTGGCAGAGAAACTGCTGGGCAAAAGGCCCCCCATCACATTGAGCAGGATGGCGTGAGGAACCAGCACAAGCGCCAATATCAACAGCAAAAAGAAAATGCCCTCGAAGAGAGCCAAACGCATGGCGATGCGCTGGCGGTACTCGGAGGATCGGTAATGCAGAATGCCGCTGTGCTGCAGGGCTCCAAGCATGAAAGAGAAAAGCAGAAGCCACACCAGCAAGGGCGACTCCACATTGCCCACAAAGCGACCGAAAAACCAACGGATACCCTCGGCGCTAAGCAGGGAGCGCGGAAAACTCTCAGGCATCGCAGCTGTAAGAAGCCACGACGTCAGAATAAGCACCACCTGCCCCACTCCGAGCAGCAGCGCCACCCATGCCATCAACTTATTAATCCTCATCTGCCTTCAGATTGTCTACGTCCAGAATGTGAAGTTCCAAAGCCCTCACCACTAATCGGGTGGCATTAATGCCAATACCCTTGTTGCCGTCGGGGAAGAGTTTCTGAACCAACTCGTTCTGACGCTTCTCTAAGCTCTTCACGCCGAAAGGCATTCCGCGCAGACCCGTAATCTGCTCCTTGGTGTAGCCCAGCGCCAAATGGCGCAGGAAACGCTCGTCGTACTCGTCTATCTCGTAGTTGACCAAAGCCTCCTGGCGCATTAGCTGGCTGTTGACACTTCGCTTGAAGCGGTCTACTATCTTCTGAAGGATAGGCTGGTTGAACACCATTTTCTTGCCGCTCATGCAACTCGCCACATCGCCACGCGTCAGCAGCTCGCCACTCTTCAGGATAATACCGTCGCAACCTGCATCGAGCACATCGACCCACAGCTTCTCGTTCAGAATCTCGCCTGTGAAAATAAGCACCTTCAGGGCAGGATAAGTCTCCTTGGTCTGACGGCAGATCTCCACACCAATGGTGGTGGAACCGCCCAGTCCAAGATCGAGCAGCACAAGGTCGGGCACCTGCTGCTTGATGAGGCGCCAGTAACTGGTTTCGCTTTCAGCCGTTCCTATAATCTCAGCTTCAGGGATTTCGTTTTTGAAGATTCCCTCTGTGCCTTTCAGCTCCAAGGGTACATCTTCGACAATGATTACTTTAAATGGTTCCATATTATTATTGTTTTACTTTTTTATCTTTTTTGAGAAGTTTTCAATGGGGACAGGATTCAACTTCTAGGAAATAACTCCTGAAGATTCTCCTGAGCCATACTCTTGGGCAGCACGATTTCGATCATGAGCTTGCCTGCAGCACTCGACCTGGCTGAGATTCCGCAACCACGCAGATTGGTCACTTCGCCTATTTCGCGAACAATCTGCCGGCAAAGCAGGTACTTCAAGTCGTGAGTCAGAGGAGTGAAAAGCCGATGGTGAAGCTGCTCATCGTAATCCACTTCCTGCATCTCTACCCGGCAGACAGCATAAGGCGAATCGGGCAAGTCCTCTACCCTGACTTCCACTTTTCCTGCTCCCGAGGTGAGAAGGTCGAAAAGATACTGGCGAAGGAACTTGTCGTTCTTCACATTCAGTTCCACCTGCTCCATCGCCTGGGCACTGAGCATGGTGTAGAGCGACTTATAATAGTCCACCAACTCATGAAGCGACTGCACATCGGAAGGATCGTTCTCTACGAGCTGACGGATGCGCGAAGGATAATACATCGTCTCATGCTTCAACGTGGAAAGGCAGTTGTCGAGCACAGAGCACGACACGTGCAGACGCCCATTCTCATACTCCGCTTTATGCAACTCGTCTTCTGTCATCTCCATGTCGTAAGTCTCGGCTGCTGTACGCCGCATACTCTCCTGGAGCGCCTGCTCTATCTGATCAACTACATCGCCCAACAGGGCATTCAGTCCATGAAGTCTCACTCCCCGCTTGTGCCACGTCTGCCTGATACGCTGCAACTTCACCTCGTCGGTAGCGTCACTCAGCAGGATGCGGTTGATTTCATTCACCTTCTCCACGGCGAAACGGAAGGTCAGTACATGGCGATAATAGAGCAAATAGTAAGCCAAAGGCAACTGCAGCAGAAGGAGAATGAGCAGCACGATGGCCACCGTCTTCGAGTTCTCCGACAGCTGCATGGTGCGCACATAGGCTGGCAGCGTAGAGTCAGCTCCCATCTCGCGGTAGAGCTGGGTGTAGACCTTGTTGTTGCTGCGATAGAGGTCCCACTTGTGTAGGGCAAGAGCAGCCACGGCGCTCTCATTACGCAGGTCGAGAATAACATAATAATTAGTGGGCAGACTGTCCTGGTACCACAACAATTCGGCTGGGAGAACGTCGCTCGGACTGGCTGTCATCAGCACCTTGCCGCCAGGATGAAGCGACAGGTAATGGCGGTTGAGGTAACTGCGGGCAGAGTCAGCATACTGGAGGGTGCGCTCGTACTCGCCGTTGATGTTGCTGAAATAAGCCGAATCGGCAAAGACGTCGGCACGCTGCAGATTGAGCGGGAGACGATGGTTGGCAGCATTGTCGCGCTGATGGCGGAGCGTATTTTGGGCAACAACCTGCTGCGGCAGGCACGTCATCGCCATCAAGCCCACCAGACCTACGAGTCCTACGGAAAGCGACTTCAGCCGACCGCCTATTCCCCGAGGCAGGCGGAAGACAAAGCGGCTGCCCTTTCCCAACTCACTCTCGGCAAAAATCGAACACACTGAGAAGATGCTGCTCACCTTCTTGTATTTCTCTATAATACCCTTGCAGTTGAGAAGTCCGAAACCATGACCACCTGTATAAGTGCGGTCGAAGACGTGCTCCAACTGCTTATCGTCCATGCCTACTCCCGTGTCTGTAATGCAGATTTCCACATAAGCATCAGCTATCGAGGCGCTCACCATCACACGGCCACCCTGAGGGGTGAACTTGCGGGCATTGTCGGCCATGGTGTTAATCATGAAAAGCGTCAGCGTACGGTCGGCCTTCACCACTGCCTCTGTGGGCTCTACAACCAGTTCCACGCCCTTCATGTCGAAATTCATCTTGCCCTTCTGCACAATGTCGAACAGGGGCTGCAACGCAAAACTCGTAATACGGAGATTAAGAGTTCCCTGCCGCATCTGGATCCACCGGGTAAGCACCTCGTTGTACTGGTTGATTTTGGCAGTCAGCTCTGAGATGTACTGGTACCTATCCTTCTTCACCGAGTCGGGTTCGACACGGTGTTTCAGGCAGTCTACCTCGTGAATCATGCGGTCGATGAAGGGCGTTATGCTGTTGACCAATGCCACCTTGGCACGTTGCTCCAAATGGCGTTTCTTGTTGTCCCTCACGTGGAAGAGCGTCATTTGCAGTTCCTCCTCTATATCCTCCTTCCTGTCGTTCAACTCGCTGATGTGCTGAGCATTGCTATCCTTCCATTGCTGTAAGGGTTCAAGCAGTTTGGTAATAGAGCCACGGTGCACATTCCTGCGGCGCATCCTGTCGAAGAGATAGAGCAGGAACACCACAAGAACGATCATTCCTATCACGGATGCTATCATCCAGTTGAGCAGCACAGCATTATTGTCGAGCACGGCTGCACGGGCTTCCAACTGCTTGTCCTGTCGGGTTCGCTCCTGCAGGTCGAGATACATGTTGCGGTAAAAATCGCTGTGTGGCTTGTCGTCGATGGCAGAATAGACCAGACAGAGGCGCTCAGCAATGGAGGCCACCAAGTCGGGTGCTGCCTTGATACGCTTATTGTCGTTGAGCGCATGGTTGAGACAGTCTTCTGCCGAACGGTAGTCGTCTATGGCCCAGTAGCATTCAGCCAGTGTTCGGTAAGCTCCGGCTGTCTGGTAAACATCACCGTAAGACGAGAACAGATTGAGCGCCATCTGGGCCAGGTTGCCTGCCAATAAGCTGTCGGGCACCTGGTCAATATTAAGATACTTAATGGAAGGTCTGTTGTTGCGAATCAGGTAACTGCGCAGACTGGGACTCTGCAGATGCTCGCTAAGGGCCTGCAAAGCATTAGCCTGCCAATAGGGATAAGGGGTTCCTGAACAGGCCAGCATAAAGCATCGCATCAGGTAGTCGAACTCACCCTGTCCGATTTCCTCAGCTGTTCCGCTGACGATGGCTCCTCCAGCGCCAATATTGTATAAATAGTTGAGATACTGAGCCGTATCTGCCTCCAAGGCTTCAGCATCAATATCGTTTAGAGCCTGCAACATGGGTTCCTCCTGACCTACATAATAGAAATAGGTAGCGGCAACGATGTCTAACTCGGAATGGGCATAAAGGGCACGCTTACGTTCGCGTGGAGGCAGATTGTCGGCTTCCTCACCAATACGGCGGAGCAGGCGCATCGCTTTCTCACGATAAGCATAGAAGTCCTTATTGCGCGACTCGCGCTGGCAAAGGCGCATGTTCTGTACGTGGGCAACAAGGATCTCTATCTGGTTGTCGCTGCGCTGTTCCACCTCCACCAAATGTCGGCGAGCCTGCTCGTAATCCATCTTGGCTATGGCTACGAAAGCCAGGTTGTTGTGCGCCTCAGCGTAACCTGCAGGATAGTCATCGGCAAGCCTCAAAGCCCTATGTGCCAGAACCTTGGCAGAATCGAGATTACGGTAATGATAAGCATAAGAAAGAGAATTCAGCTCATCTACTTCGCCCTTATGCGACGGCGAACAAGCTGAAAAGAAAAACAGCGCTATCATCAGAAAGGTGATAGCGCTATTGTATAAACGATAATATGTGACTCTACGAATCTCCAATATTATACACGCATATTAAGCGCGAGCCTTTGCGATGTACCCCAAAGCCTCCTGGCACTTAGCTGTAATAGCAGCCCAGTCGCCAGCAGCTACGGTCTCCTTAGGGAAGAGCTTAGAACCCATACCTACACAGAGAACACCGGCCTTGATCCAGGGAGTAAGGTTCTCCTCGGTTGGCTCTACAGCACCTGTTACCATGATGTTGCTCCAGCGCAAAGGTGCCATCACGTTCTTAACGAATGAAGGACCACCTACGTTGCCTGCTGGGAATACCTTGGTTACGTCGCAACCTGCTGCCTGAGCATTGTTGATCTCGGTTACAGAACCACAACCTGGTGAATAAGGAACCAAGCGACGGTTGCAGACAGGAGCAATCTCTGGGTTGAAGTTAGGACCTACGATGAAGTTGGCACCCAACTGGAGGTACAAAGAAGCTGTACCTGCATCAACTACAGTACCAGCACCGAGAATCATCTCTGGGCACTCTTTGTCGGACCACTTCACCAACTCGCCGAAAATCTCGTGTGCGAAGTCACCACGGTTAGTAAACTCGAATACACGAACACCACCTTCGTAGCAAGCCTTGATGACGTTCTTACAAATCTCAATATCCTTGTTGAAGAATACAGGAACCATACCAGTCTCTTTCATGGCTGCCATGACCTGCATTTTGCTAAACTTTGCCATTATCTATATAATGTTTATTGTTTATTATTTAATTTTTAGTTGAACTTTAGCAAGTTCAGAAGTTATCGCTGTACACGGCCATTGGCGTTACCACCAGCCAGACTCTCTACCTCGTCAGCAGAAACCAGGTTGAAATCGCCAGGGATAGTATGCTTCAAAGCAGAAGCTGCAACAGCAAACTCGAGAGCCTCAGCCTGATTTGGCTTGGTCAGCAAACCGTGAATCAAACCACCTGAGAATGAGTCACCACCACCTACACGGTCGATGATTGGGTTGATGTCGTAGTGCTTGCTCTGATAGAACTCCTTGCCGTTGTAGATAAGAGCCTTCCAGCCGTTGCGGGTAGCAGAGAGTGACTCACGCAATGTAGAAACTACATACTTGAAACCGAACTCATTCATCATGCCCTGGAAAATACCATAGTAACCCTCGGCATCGGTCTTACCGCCCTCTACGTCAGCATCAGGTTTGAAGCCAAGACAAAGCTGAGCATCCTCCTCGTTACCGATGCAAACGTCAACATACTGCATCAAAGGACGCATGACAGAGATGGCCTTCTCAGAAGTCCAGAGCTTCTTGCGGAAGTTGAGGTCTACAGATACTGTCACACCATGACGCTTGGCAGCCTCGCAAGCCAACTTGGTCAACTCGGCAGCCTTATCGCTGATGGCAGGAGTAATGCCGCTCCAGTGGAACCACTGAGCACCCTCCATGATTTTATCAAAATCGAAATCAGATGGTTCTGCCTCGGCGATTGAACTGTGGGCACGGTCGTAGATAACCTTAGAAGGACGCATAGAAGCACCTGTCTCTGCATAGTAAAGACCAACACGCTCACCGCCACGGGCAATGAAGTCGGTATTTACGCCATAACGACGAAGAGCGTTCAGGGCAATCTGACCAATCTCGTGCTTTGGCAACTTAGATACGAAGTAAGCATCATGACCATAGTTGGCTACGCTGACAGCCACATTAGCCTCACCACCGCCAGGGATGATGCGGAATGACTCACTCTGAATGAAGCGATCGTTGCCTTCGGGTGACAAACGAAGCATAATCTCACCTAATGTTACAATTTTTGCCATTGTTGTTTGATAGTTTTTAATTTATTGTTTGTTATTACTTGAATTTATTTCGTCTATAAGGAATTTCTTGATTTCATTTCTTCTATGATGAAGTTTCTTGGGGCAAAAATAAGCCTTTTTTCTTGAATAAAGAAATAAAAACGACTTTTTTTTTGTTTTTATAGCAAAAAACACGCTGTGCATTCGCACAATTCGATTTTTTATTGTAAATTTGCCCCAAAAATAACTTGTTGTGGTCGCACACAACACAATATACGAATAAGAAGAACTATCCACATTGTGGCTTCGCACAATCCTACATAAATATATTAAGGTACGCGCGAGCCGCTAACAAAACAAACAAGAAGAAAGAGAATGGCCGAAAAAATCAGAATCAAAGACATTGCTGAAAGAGCTGGCGTTTCTGTAGGTACCGTAGACAGGGTCTTACATGATCGCCCCAATGTTTCGGAACCAGCCCGCAAGAAGGTAGAACAGGCTCTCAAGGAGATGAACTACCAGCCCAATATGTACGCCAGCGCACTGGCTTACAACAAGCAGTACACCTTCTACATGCTACTGCCAAAGCACGAGTCGGAGGCTTACTGGGAGGAGATAGAAGAAGGGGCACGAAAATGCGAGGACACCAGGCGAGACTTCCACATCGACGTGGAAATCAGTTTCTTCGAACGCTCCAGCGATGAGTCGTTCCGTGAGAAAGCCAACGAGATCATACAGGCTAAGCCCGAAGGTGTCGTTGTCGTTCCATCTTCACTCGATGTCACACGAGAGTTCACCGACCAATTGCACGAGCAGAACATTCCCTTCATTCTTCTCGACTCCTACATGCCCGACCTCAAGCCCCTGTCGTTCTACGGACAGGACTCTTTCTGCAGCGGATATTTTGCAGCCAAGATGCTGATGATGATTGCCTGCAGGGAGACGGAAATCATGCTCATGCGACAGACGAAGGACGGACGCGTGATGAGTAAGCAGCAGGACAACCGAGAAGTGGGATTTCGGCACTACATGCACGACCACTACCCTAACGTGAAGGTTACCGACCTCGACCTGCCACTCAACGGAACTCGTGCCGAATACAATAAAATGCTGGAGAAGTTCTTCTCTTCCAACCCACAGGTACACCATTGCATCACCCTGACATCCAAGGCACACATCGTGGGCGACTTTCTGCTGAAGACCAACCGACGCAACATCCAGATCATGGGTTACGATATGGTAGAGAAGAACGCCCGCTGCCTGCGCGAGGGAAGCATATCTTTCCTCATCGCCCAGCATGCCTACATGCAAGGCTATGCGTGCATCGATACTCTCTTCCAGGCCATCGTGCTGAAAAAGAAAGTTACTCCGGTAAACTACATGCCCATCGAGCTTCTAATGAAGGAAAACGTGGACTTCTACCGCAGAACTCAACTCTAAGAACTCCCTCACATACGAAATAAAAAAACAATATAAAAACAACCTACAAAAAAATGAAACAATCAAGCTTTATCAAGATCAACCCTGCCGACTCGGTAGTGGTTTGTCTCCGCCCATTCAAGCAGGGCGAGATCATCGAGGTTGACGGCAAGACCATCACCTTGTTACAAGACACCCCAGCAGGACACAAAGTCCTCATCGACAATGCTGCTGAAGGAACCAATATCCTGAAATACGGCTACCCCATCGGTCATGCAAAGAAAGACCTGAAACAGGGAGAATGGGTCAACGAGAACAACCTCAAGACCAACCTTGCCGGAACTTTGGAATACACCTACAATCCTGTAGAGGAAATCCTGAACATCGAGAACGAGAACCGTACTTTCAAGGGCTATGTACGCAAGAATGGCGAGGTAGGTGTGCGCAATGAGATTTGGGTCGTTCCTACAGTAGGCTGTGTGAACGGTATTGCCGAGAAGCTCGTCGACCTGCTCAAGCAGGAAACCAAGTGCGAGGGCATCGACGCTATTCACGCATGGCACCACAACTTCGGCTGCTCTCAGCTTTCGGGCGACCACGAGAACACACGCAAAGTGCTTCGCGACATCTGTCTTCACCCTAACGCAGGCGCCGTACTCGTACTCTCCCTGGGTTGCGAGAACAATCAGCCAGACGAGTTCATGAAGATGCTGGGCGACTACGACAAAGACCGCATCAAGCTCTTGGTAACTCAGAAAGTGGAAGGCGACGAGCTCGAGGAAGGCATGAAAATGCTCCGCGAACTCTATGCTCAGGCCAAGGAAGACAAGCGACAGGAGGTTTCGGTCAGCAAACTGCGCGTAGGTTTGAAGTGCGGTGGATCAGATGGATTCAGCGGAATTACTGCCAACCCATTGGTAGGCGAGTTCTCCGACTGGCTCGTGGCACAGGGCGGAACTTCTATCCTCACCGAGGTGCCTGAGATGTTTGGCGCTGAGACCATCCTGATGAACCGTTGCGAGAACAAGGAACTCTTCGACAAGACAGTTCACCTCATCAACGACTTCAAGGAGTACTTCCTCTCTCATGGTGAGCCTGTAGGCGAGAATCCTTCTCCAGGCAACAAGGCGGGTGGTATTTCTACACTCGAGGACAAGGCTCTCGGTTGCACACAGAAGTGCGGTCGCGCTCCAGTCAGCGGTGTACTCCAGTATGGTGACCGTTTGGAGACAACGGGTCTGAACCTTCTCTCTGCACCAGGCAACGACCTCGTAGCTTCCACAGCCCTTGCTTCTGCCGGCTGTCAGCTGGTTCTCTTCACCACTGGTCGCGGTACGCCATTCGGCACCTTCGTACCAACCATGAAGATTTCCACCAACAGCAACCTCTACCGCAACAAGCCAAACTGGATTGACTTCAACGCAGGCGAACTGGTGGAAGGTACTGAAATGAAGGACTTGGTACGCAAGTTCATCGACAAGATTATCGCAGTAGCCAATGGCGAAGAAGCTCGCAACGAGTACAACGGCTATCGCGAAATCTCAATCTTCAAGAACGGCGTAACGCTGTAAATAAAGTGAATAAATAGACTAAAAAATGAGCAATAAAAAAGGATTACTGGCACTCTCGCCATTGTTTCTGTTAATACTGCTGATAGCTGTCTTTACCATCCATTCGGTAAGGAGCAACGGCTCGGGCGACAATCTGTCGCTTACGGTGGCTTTCATGATTTCCAGCATCTATGCTGTGGCAATATCAGGAGGACTGCCCATCAAGAAGCGCATCGACACCTACAGCCGTGGAGCCGGAGCCAGTAATCTGATGCTTATGCTCTGGATTTATGTGCTGGCAGGAGCATTTGCTGCATCTGCCAAGGCCATGGGAGCTGTCGATGCTACCGTCAATCTGGCTCTCAGCATCCTTCCTGCCAGCATGATTCTGCCAGGACTCTTCCTGGCGGCTTGTTTTATCTCTCTTTCCATCGGAACAAGTGTGGGTACAGTAGTAGCACTCGTTCCTATTGCTGCAGGACTGGCACTTTCGGTAGACGCCAACCTAGGGCTTACCGTAGCTGTCATTGTGGGTGGAGCCTACTTTGGAGACAACCTCTCCTTCATCTCCGACACCACTGTGGTGGCCACGCAGACGCAGGAATGCCGCATGAGCGACAAGTTCCGCATCAACTCACTCATTGTCGTTCCCGCTGCCATCATCATACTCATCGTCTACGCCATCATGGGAGCAGAAACCAAGGCTCCTACGCAGGTGGCAGAGGTAGAATACATCAAGGTGATTCCTTATCTCCTGGTTCTCGTCACAGCCATTGCCGGCATGAACGTGATGGCTGTTCTCACTATGGGAACTCTTCTTTGCGGAGCCATAGGCATCATCGAAAACCTCATGGGAATCCCGAACTCATACGATTTCTTCGGTTGGTTCTCGGCCATGGGAAACGGAGTCATCAGCATGGGCGAACTCGTCATCATTGCCATGATGGCTGGTGGAATGCTCGAAACCATCAGGGAGAACGGAGGCATCAACTTTATCATCAGCAAGATAACTGCTCACGTCAAAAACAAGCGGGGAGCTGAGCTCTCGATTGCTGCCTTAGTGTCGTTCGTCAACCTCTGTACGGCCAACAATACCGTAGCAATTCTTACCGTGGGAAATATCTCCAAGAAGATAGGCGACAAGTTCGGAGTTGACAACCGAAAGGCCGCAAGCATCCTCGACACTTTCTCGTGCTGCGTGCAGGGACTCATCCCGTACGGCGTACAGATGCTCCTGGCAGCAGGACTGGCGCACATCAGCCCCATCGACATTCTTCCCTATCTTTACTACCCCATGGCCATAGGCGTTGCGGCACTAATGGCCATTCTGTTCAGATATCCACGACATTACAGCTGATAAAGAAAAGAGGTTAGCTTAACTCTTTGATAACTTCTGAACTTACAAAATTAAATAATTACCTACACCCCTAAAAATATAGTAAAAGAATGGACTTTTTGCAGCGCAACCTTTTCGCCCAGTTACGTTCCGACAACTTCGGAGCCAAAGAAGAACTGGAGCCTATGACTGTCTTCAAAAAAAAGAAGATAGCCCAGATGATGAAGAATCTCAATGCCGTTCCTGCCGGAGCTGTATTGATGAACAATAATTTCCTGAACAGACGACTCATCAAGATTCAAAAAGAAGAGCGCCACTCCATCGACACCTCCATTGAGACGCTCTATCTGTTGCGCTTACTGGTAAGCAACATCAACGGAATTCTCGCCAATGGAATCAGTATAAGAGGTATTATCCAGTTGGGACAATACCTCAGAACAAGAGGCGACAAGGTTGACTTCATCAAGTTAGAATCCTGGCTACGCAAACTCCACATCCAGCGCATGGCTCAACTGGAGGGCAGCGTGCTCATCACCTTCTTCGACTTCGAAAAAGACGAGATTCCCTTTGTACGCAGAGTGGAAAAAGGCGCATACAAACTCACCCTACGCTCCCTCTATTACAACACGCAGGAGGCAAAAGATATCGAGTTCGAACAGACTGCCACTGGCTTTGTACGTACAACAGGAGGCACCATGCGCAAGAGCCTCAGACGAAGCATGCGCTACATAACTTATGCCCCCATTGAGACCATCAGCAACTTTACCCACAAGGTATTCCACTCGCTTTCTGAAATCGAAGAGTAAAATATATCTAAAAAATCACGCTCTTCGGTGGCAGATAGCATGTTTTTTAGTAACTTTGCAGTTATGAAGAAAATCATCATAACTATTATCACCACCCTACTCACCCTCAGCACCCATGCACAGTTCGTACAGTGTGAGGATACTTGCCAACATGTGCATGGCATCGACCTCAGCCACTATCAGGGAAATGTGTTCTGGGAAACCGTAGGCGACAACACCAAAATGGCGTATGTTTATCTCAAGGCTACAGAGGGAGGGACCAATGTAGACAGCAAATACAAACAGAATATAGACCTTGCCCACAGATACGGACTCAAGGTTGGTTCTTACCATTTCTACCGTGCTCGCATTCCACAGCAGACACAGCTCAAGAACTTCATGGCTCAATGCCGTCCAGGCGATCAGGACTTGCTGCCCATGATAGACGTCGAGACAAAGAGCGGAATGGACACAGAGCAATTCTGCGACTCCCTTTTCAAGTTTCTGTTGCTTGTAGAGAAAGCCTACAAGCAGAAGCCGCTCATTTATACCGGAGCCAACTTCTACGATCATTACCTTCTGGGCAAACTCGACAGCTATAAACTCATGATTGCGCAGTACACCAAGCGCACACCTGTTCTTAAGGACGGACGCGACTTCGAGATGTGGCAGTACACGGGTAAAGGCAGACTCAATGGAGTCAACGGATATGTGGACAAGAGCCGATTCATGGGCAACCACAGGCTCAGGGAAATCAGATTCCGGCACCGATAAACATTCACCTATCAATACAAGGACTCAACTTTCCAAGTATGCAAAATAAAAAAAGTAGTTAGAAAAGTTAAAACCAAATACATCTCAATACAGGATGTGTAATGGTCTATGTTAAGTGCGGAGACAAATGCCTGGCATCCCCAGCAAAAAGACAGTTGTCTTAACTCCCGGAAAATCTCATTTTAAGAATATACACTCAACTAAAAAACATAATAAAAATGGCGATTATAAAATGTCCAGAATGCGGACACCCCGTTAGCGACAAAGCACCCACATGTCCTACTTGTGGCGTAGAGATAGCTGGCAAGATTACCACTTGTACCAACTGCGGCACTGCATATTTCAGCAATCTGAATATGTGTCCCAACTGTCATTGTCCTAACCCAAGAAGCGTTTCCACTCCTTCTGTACCAACGACTCAGAAAGGAGCAACAACACCTCCAGTTCCTACAATTCAACCAGACACAGTCATTCCTCCTATTCCGGAATCACCAGCTGCCAACGAGGACAAACAGGTGAAGAAGTCCAACCGCACCATCTTGATTTGCTCGTTCATCTTTGCACTCATTGTTTGTGGCACACTCTTTTATTTCTATCACAACGCCAACGAGCAACAGGAAGAGGAAGCCTACGAATACGCCATGCAAAGCAACGATCCGGACGTTCTTCAGAGCTATCTCGACACCTACAAGGATGCCGACCAGGCTCATATCGACTCCATCATGTCGCACCTCAACGCCCTCAAGACCATAGACAACGACTGGACCAACGCCGTGGTGAGCGGTTCAAAAGAGGCAATAGAAGCCTACTTGCAGAAATACCCCAACTCGCCCCACAGACAGGAGGCATGGAACAAAATCGACTCCATCGACTGGCAGGTAGCCAAGAAAGCAGACACGGCTGAAGCCTATCAGATTTACCTCGACCAGCACACCGACGGATCACATATCGAAGAGGCAGAGAACGCCATGAAGAAAGCCTTGAGCCGCGACCTGCAACCCGAAGAGAGCCAAATGGTCAGCAGTCTGTTCCGCAAGTTCTTCCAGAGCATCAACTCGCGCAACGAGAACGGACTCACCTCTACCTGCGAAGATGTCCTATCTTCACTTTTAGGCAAGACTGCCGCCACTAAGAACGACGTGCTCACCTTTATGCACAAGTTGTATAAAGAAGACGTCACCAATCTGAACTGGCGCCTTAACAACGATTATCAAATCAAGAAACGAGAGATTGGCGACGAGGAATACGAGTACCAGGTAGTGTTCACTGCCCGTGAGGATGTAAGCCGCACAGACGGCAGCACCCAGGAAGGCACATTCAAAATTACAGCCACCGTCTCACCCGACGGCAAAATCTCATCTTTCAACATGGCTAAGATTGACCTATAGTCATACTTTCTTCTGGGAGTAACAACGTGCATCTATAAGGAGTAAGGAAGCTTATTCTTATCGGATGACAATGGCGTTCTAACTGGTGTTGACACCAAATAAAGTTAACTTAATGACCAGATTAAGTTAACTTCATGAATAGATTAAGTTAACTTCTTGTGCTCGTTGAACTAAGTTCTTGCGCCCGTTAAGATAGATGCGCCCTGAAGAACTAATACACAATCAAAATCATGTGCTTTAGCTCATCAGGGCGCAGTTTTTATTGAAGTAAAAAGAATGCAAAAGAAAGGGAAATGCTGGACAGAGAAAACTCTGCCAACATTTCCCTGCAGTAAAGGATGAAGCGCTTACTTCACCTTAGCACCCCAGTACTTCACGTACTTTATCTTTTTGCCCTGAGTGCCCGTGGGTTTATTCCACTTGCCACCCAGGATGAGGATAGTTGTCTTCTTACCAGCAGGCACTGCGTTAACAGCATCCTGAAGGGTCATGAAGTTGCCACGGCCTTCTGCTGACACCACATAATCGTAGTGACGGACATGCTTTCCGAGAGCAGGAACAGCCTTACCAATAGCATCAGCCAAGGCTCCAGCTATGATGCGCGCGCCATAAACATTATAGTGGGTATTGTCCATACGGCCCTTAGGAATACTGGGAACCTCGCCTGGCTTATACCACATATGCAGGCTGCGGCTCCCCTTAATACCGAGGGAAGTCTCTATGTCGTGCGTGATTTTTGTAGCATCAACAAAAGGAACATTCAACTCCTGAGCAACACAGCGTGGGGCTACGACATAGGCTCCGTGAGTGTCGATAAGGGTATCGCTGTTGATTTTCTCTTCTCCATCGAACACAGTCTTGCGAAGCTTCTCATCATCGTCATTCTTCAGATTCTCAGCATACCAGCAACGACGAACCACAGAGTTGAACAATACAGGAATGCCGCCTTTCTGACGGGTTTCCTCAACGAAACGACGCAAGTTGGCATCGAATGTTGACCCCGGATCAGTATGACGGTCGGGCTTAGGCTTTTCGTCGTTATGACCAAACTGGATGAACACATAGTCGCCAGGCTTCAGTCTGTCGAGAACCTTCTGCCAACGTCCCTCATTGATGAAACTCTTGGAACTGCGACCATTCACAGCATGATTGTCAACCAATATCTTGTCATCGAAAAATCCCTGCAACACCATTCCCCAGCCTCGCTCGGGATTGTCCTTGAAGTTAGATTTCTCGGCTGCAGTAGAGTCGCCAATAACAAAGATAGTTGTAATCTTTGTGCTCGACGTCATGACAAACAGCGTCATTGCAAGACATAATAAAAGTGATAGTTTTTTCTTCATATTTTTTTGTTTTGTTATTAGTTTTATTAGAGTAAAAAATCCATGACCTACTCACGCAGCCCATGGACATGAAATAGTTATGCCCTCACACCAGAGGGCTATGTAAAAAGTAATTTACTTATTGTTTTCAATGTAAAGGGCAATCGCCTCTCTCCTACTTCACGGTAGCAATCAGTTCCTCAACTGTTACGAGGGTCTGCTCGCCACTTTCCATGTTCTTGAGAGTCACTTTGCCTGCAACCATTTCATTCTCACCCGCAAGTACAACAAACGGAATGTTCTTAGCATTAGCGTAGCTCATCTGTTTCTTCATCTTTGCCTTGTCGGGGAAGATTTCTGAACGGATTCCTGCCTGGCGAAGCTTGCCCACGATGGGCAGACAGTATGCAGTCTCGGTCTCGCCAAAATTGATGAACAACACCTGAGTAGAATTGACAGCCTCCTTGGGATAGAGGTCGAGTGCATTCAGCACATCGTAGATACGGTCGGCACCAAAGCTGATACCTACACCGCTGAGACCTGGGAGTCCGAAGATTCCTGTAAGGTTGTCGTAACGACCACCACCCGTGATGCTTCCCATAGGTGTGTCGAGCGCCTTCACCTCAAAGATAGCACCTGTATAATAGTTTAATCCTCGAGCCAAGGTAAGATCGAGCTCTATCTCGTTGTTCAAACCTACGGTCTTCAACGTATCAAGGATAAAGCGAGTCTCCTCTACGCCCTTCAGTCCTGTCTCTGAACCCGCGAGTACCTGCGAGATGACCTCCAGTTTTTCCTCGTTAGAGCCAGAAAGTGAAATGATGGGCTGCAACTTCTCGATGGCTTCCTCTGAGATTCCGTCATTACGCAGTTCCTCGTTCACCTTCTCGAGTCCTATCTTGTCGAGCTTGTCTATGGCGACTGTGATGTCTACGATCTTCTCTGCCTCGCCTATCACCTCAGCAATGCCAGTAAGGATCTTGCGGTTGTTGATCTTGATGCACACACGTACACCGAACTTAGTGAATACGGTGTCAACAATCTGCATCAGTTCAACCTCGTTGAGCAAAGAGTCGGAACCAACAACGTCGGCATCGCACTGATAGAACTCACGATAACGACCCTTCTGTGGACGGTCTGCTCGCCATACAGGCTGAATCTGATAGCGCTTGAAAGGCAACTGCAACTCCTCGCGATGCTGTACCACATAGCGTGCGAAAGGAACTGTAAGGTCGTAGCGTAAACCCTTCTCACAGAGTTTGGCTGCCAACTTCAGTGAGTTGAGAGAATGAAGATCCTCGTCGCTCACCTTGTTCATATAGTCGCCAGAATTGAGAATCTTGAAGAGCAGCTTGTCCCCCTCTTCACCGTATTTACCCATCAGCGTCTGAAGTGTTTCCATCGCTGGGGTTTCTATTTGTTGAAATCCGTAAAGGGCATAGACTTCTTTAATGGTGTCGAAGATGTAGTTGCGCTTAGCCATCTCAACAGGTCCGAAGTCGCGTGTTCCCTTTGGAATACTTGGTTTCTGAGCCATTTAATTCTGTATGTTGTTTAAAGTTTAATGTTTAATGCCTAACGCAATGATTTACTCAGAAAGTAAACCATCAACACTAAACATTAAACACTATCAAATTATTTACGTACGATGGTCTGAGCACGGTCAGGACCGATAGAGATGATGCCGATACGTGTCTCGAGGAAATCCTCTACGAAGGCTATATAGTCCTTGAACTCCTGTGGGAACTCGTCCTCGGATGTAAACTGGGTCATGTCAGTGTTCCAGCCCTTGAACTCCTTGTAAACAGGCTCCACATCATCAATTTCGTAAGGGAAATCGGTTGTCACAGTGCCATCCTTCAACTTATAAGCCACACAAGCCTTGATAGTCTCGAAGCTGTCGAGTACGTCGCTCTTCATCATGATCAGTTGGGTAACACCATTCACCATGACAGAGTATTTCAACTGTACCAAGTCGCACCAGCCACAACGGCGCTCACGACCAGTCACCGCACCATACTCATGCCCCAGGTCACGAATCTTGGCACCAGTCTCGTCAAAGAGCTCTGTTGGGAAAGGACCAGCACCCACACGTGTGCAGTAAGCCTTCATGATACCATATACATTACCTATCTTGTTAGGACCGACGCCCAATCCGATGCAAGCTCCTGCGCAAATTGTGTTGGAAGAAGTGACAAAAGGATAAGAACCGAAGTCTACATCAAGCATGGTTCCCTGAGCACCTTCGCAAAGAATATCCTTGCCAGAACGCAACACCTTGTTGATTTCCACCTCGCTGTCTACCATACGGAACTGCTTCAGATATTCGACACCTTCCATCCAGGTCTTCTCTACTTCTGTGATATCGAAATCAGTATAACCGAGCGAAGCTATCTGCTTGAGGTGCTTTGCCTTATGAGCCTCATACTTAGCCTCGAAGTTATCCAGAATGTCGCCAACACGCAGACCAGTACGGCTCACCTTGTCGGTATAAGTAGGACCAATACCCTTGCCTGTAGTTCCCACCTTGTTCTTACCCTTAGAAGCTTCGATGGCAGCATCGAGCACACGATGAGTAGGCATGATGAGATGTGCTTTCTTAGAGATATAGAGACGGCTCTTCAGGTCGTGACCGCTCTTCTCAAGATCCTTGGCCTCCTGCATGAAAAGGTCGGGAGCCAATACCACACCATTACCAATGATGTTTACCTTGCCACCCTGAAAAATACCTGATGGGATGGAGCGAAGCACATACTTCTGGCCTTCAAACTCCAAGGTATGACCGGCATTAGGACCACCCTGGAAACGTGCAATGACATCATACTTAGGGGTCAATACGTCAACCACCTTTCCCTTACCTTCGTCGCCCCACTGCAATCCGAGCAGGACATCAACTTTACCTGTGTTCATTTTTATATATTGTTATTATTCAAGTTTCTTTACCATGTTCACTGACCGGCAGCCTTGCCTTTCAGCTTGTTCTGGCAGGCAGCACAGAGTCCGTAGATATAGAGTGCAAACTCATCACACCTGAAATCGTGCAACTGCGTCTGTCCAATGGCCTGAGTCACTAAAGGTGCGTCTATATCGGTCACACCTCCGCAAACCGTACACACTTGGTGCACATGATTCTCGCGCCCTAAAGACGCTTCATACTTAGTGCCTTGCGCCAATCCATGCCTTACGACAAGCTTCAACTCTACCAGGAGATGAATCGTATTGTAAAGCGTAGCACGGCTTACACGAAAGCCACTCTTTGATAAATACTCCCCCAATTCTTCCAGCGTGAAATGCTTGTCAATGCTGTACACAGCATCCAAAATAGCATAACGCTCAGGGGTTTTGCGGTGTTGACAGGCCTCAAGATAATCGTCCAAGACCTTCTTCACCCGAACCTTTACGTCGTCTGTCATAATACTCGTTAGTTACATAAAACGCACAAAGATACTTATTATTTACGACATAGAGGAAAATCTTATTTTAAAAAATCTAAATTACTCCAGTTAGGCTGCAAGAACATCCTGTTGCAACCACGAGATTCCGCTTCATTTCTTCAGTTCCTCCATTTTTCGGAGTTCCTCATAAATGCGCTGCACAGGCAGTCCCATCACATTGAAATAACTGCCCTTGAGACCCACACATCCCACGTAACCTATCCATTCCTGGATGCCGTAGGCACCAGCCTTGTCGAAGGGTTTGTAATGATCTACATAATAGTTGATCTCCTGCTCGTCAAGTTTTTTGAAACTCACCTCGGTCACTACGGAGAACTGACGTTGCAGCTCACGTGTAGTGAGACAAACGCCCGTCACCACATGATGGGTCTTTCCACTCAACATACGCAACATGCTGTAAGCCTCCTCTGCATCGTGAGGCTTACCTAAGATAACGCCCTTGCATTCCTGGTCGTTCAGAAAACCGTCAGATGGTGCTATCACCACCGTATCTGCAGTGAGAACCAACAAGTTATCATCACCTTCTTCAAGAAGTGATTGATAGGCATCAGCCTTCTTGCGAGCTATATACAGAGCCGTATCGTACGCATTCAGCGTATCTGGAAAACTCTCGTCTATACCCTGCATCACCCTTACCTCGAAAGGAAAGTCGAGTCCTGCTAAAAGTTCCTTACGGCGAGGCGAATTGCTCGCTAATATGATTTTATATTTCATTTATCTTATCTTCTTTAACCCGGAATTATGAACGTCCAAACATACTTATCAAACACCTTATCTCTCTACCATCCAAACGCCTTGGCATCGGCTAGCCATTTGTTCTGTGCCCGCAACACCTGTTCTATAATGTCGCGTCCCACACCTTCGCCTCCTTTGCGCGATGACACATAGGCAGAAATGCCCTTAATGTCTGGACAGGCATCGGCAGGACAGCAAGGACATCCGCAAAGGCGCATGATTTCGTAATCAGGAATATCGTCACCCACATAGATAACTTCCTCATCCTGCAGACCATAACGGGTCAGGAAATCCTTATAGGTAGTAACCTTTACAGCACACCCCATGTAAATATCCTCCACTCCGAGTCCGGCATAACGCTTACGTACGGCCTCGGTGGTGCCGCCTGTTATGATGGCGATTCGGAGCCCCAATTTTTGAGCCAACTGGATGGAATAACCATCCTGTATGTTGACTGAACGCAGGGGTTCTCCCGCGGCAGAAAGGGTAATGGTCTGTCGTGAAAGTACGCCGTCGACATCAAATATCACGGTCTTTATCTTTGTCAAATCGTAATTGATCATAATCGTATTCTGTTTACTTCTCCTCACTCATTCTGTGGATGTTCATACTCATACGCTCGTAGATGTCCTTGAGCAAGGGATTGTCGCGCAAGAGCGAAGACTGTGCACGAATAACATTCTGGTCGTACCTGACAGCAGGTCCTGTCTGAGCCTCCTGAGGCGTAAGCACATGCACCTTACGGGCTGTCTCATCGATAAGCGGAAGCATCACATCAAAAGGAATACCATGCTTCTTTAGAATATCATAACTAACTGCATAACAATGATTTACAAAGTTACAAGCGAAGACGGCCGAGAGATGCAGATACTTTCTATCCTCACTCGACAGCTGATAGATTTTAGTTGTCAACCCCTGAGCCAACTGCATCAGCACGTCGCGGGCATAGTCGTCATTGGCCTCTACGAAACAGGGAATATCATGGAAAGAAACCGTCTTCTCTTTCGAGAACGACTGCATAGGATAGAAAACACCATAATGAAGCGCCATGCCGGCAAACACGTCCATGTTGACCGAACCTGCTGTATGAAGAAAGACCTTCGTACTCCTGCCCGAACAGAGCGCCTGCACAAGATCGGGCAACACACTGTCCTTCACTGAGATAATATACACATCAGCATCCTTGCGCACCTTTTCGATTTCGGTAACAGGAGCTCCACCAGCAAGCGTTGCCAAGGCGCTGGCCGACTCCATCGTGCGACTATAAACCTGCAGGATATCGTGTCCTGCCTCCAAGAGAGCCTTGCCCAAATTAGTGGCTAACCGGCCCGCTCCAATCAATATTACTTTCATAATAGTGCAAAAATACTAAAAAGATTGGATATGAGAGGCATCATACTTGCTTTTTTAAAAATAATTTATTATTTTTGCCATGTGAACGAATGTTGTATTGATATTTATACCAAATCGAAAGACTTGCCAACTCTTCTCGAAGGCAACTACTTTCACAGCCGTGAGTTGTTTATTATCTACGAACAGACTCCCGGCTGTACTCCCTATATGGTTGTAGTTTCCAACAAAGAGGGACAGACTTTGGCGCAGCTTCTTGTGGCAGTGAACAGAAAGGGAAACTGGTTTCCTCCTTATATATATACACACGCGCACGCGCACGAGGAAGGAATCTATGCCAACGAAGCCTACAAGGAGGAGCTCTTCTGCAAAATGCTGCAGGCCATCACTCTGCGGCTCGACCGCCGACTGTGTCTGTATATTGAGTTCTCGGGCATCAGAAAGAAAATGTTTGGCTACCGCGCCTTCAGGCAGCAGGGCTACTTCCCCGTTGTCTGGCAGGAGGTTCACAACTCGCTCCACAGCAAGGTGCCCGAGGAAAGGCTCTCAGAGAAAATACAACAGCGCATCAAAAAGCTGAAAGACAAGGGTATCATTACCCAGACAGCAACCAACAGGGAAGACATCCACTCGTTCCATCAACTGCTGAAACGATACTACCGTTTCAAGCCTCGCCGACATATTCCCAACGAGCAATATTTCCAAGAAATGGCAAAGAGCCACAATGCCAAGATTTTCCTTACCACCTATGGAGGGAAAAACATAGGCGGCTGCGCCTGTGTCTACTCCGGAGGCAATGCCTACCTGTGCTACTTAGCCGCCAAAAGAAAGACCTATTCCATGCTCCACCCTGACACCATGGTCGTATGGAACGCCATACAGTATGCCTACGAGCACGATTATAACCACATCTACTTTATGGATGTAGGACTTCCCTGGCACAGGAATCCTTTCCGTGAATTCATTCTCAGCTTTGGCGGAAAGCCTGTCTCCAAGTACAGATGGTTCCGTTTCTACAGCCACACCATCAACAAAATCCTGTCATGGCTGTACAAGGACAAATAATTCGATATTATTTCTACAACTTCCAAACTTGCTAAAAAACGAACAAAGTTTTTTAAGACAAAAACGTAAAAAACAGCAGAAAGAAAAGGACACGAAAAAAGGGCTCCGCTATGCGTGCCCCATTCCTTTGTTAAGCAATTCGAGTCCCCGCTCCGTGCAGATTCCCCGAACGATGACCATAAAGAAATTGTCGAAGATGGTCTGCATGGAATACATGCGGTAAAGCTGAAGGTGCATAATTTCATTCATGGTGATGTGCCCCACATTCGAGATAAAAGGATAGTCAATATCACTACGGAACAAGCCCTCCTTCACCCCACATTCATAGAAGCGCATTCTGTCCTCCACTTCATGTTCGTGCACAGACTTCATGTAAGCCACCACACGAGGCATGTGCTGTATCTCCTCATAAAACTTGACGCCCACCTGCTCACATAACTCCATCTGCACCCGATAGAAATAACAAATGATATCAATCACATTGTGATTATTCTCAGAAGCAAATTGATCAAGCATTCTTCTAAGTTCCTCATCCTGAGCTCTTATACCAGCCAACAGCAGTTCCTCCTTATCGCCAAAAATCTCGTACACAGTACGCTTAGACACATGAAGCCCCCGAGAAATCTCATCCATTTTCACAGCTTTAATTCCCCTCTGACGAAACTCATTCATGGCGTATTCAATAATTTTGCTTTTCAATTCACGCCTATAGTCATTTGTTATGTTCATTGCAGTATTCGTATGTTTTCTTTCTTGTTTCGACTTTTTTTCTTCGCAAAGTTACAAAAAAAATCAAAGAAACCTACCATTATTCATTAGTTTTTTATTACCTTTGCACAAAAAATATGAGATTGTGCACAAAAAGCATAATTTTTGTAAGAATATAAAACTTTAAACCGCTATATAATTATGGTAAAAATTTCTAAAGAGGCAGCTCTCGCCTATCACGAGAACAATCGACCTGGCAAAATCGAGGTAAAGCCAACCAAACCTTACCACACCCAAACCGACTTGAGTTTGGCTTACTCTCCTGGTGTAGCCTATCCATGTTTGGAAATCCAGCAAAACCCAGACTCAATCTATAAGTACACAGACAAAGGCAACTTAGTGGCAGTTATCAGTAACGGAACAGCCGTACTGGGACTTGGCGACATTGGTGCCATGAGTGGCAAGCCAGTAATGGAAGGAAAGGGTCTGCTGTTTAAAATTTATGGTGGAATCGACGTGTTCGACATCGAGGTGGCAGAGAAAGACCCCGAGAAATTCTGCGAAGCTGTAGAGAAAATTGCTCCTACCTTCGGTGGAATCAATCTTGAGGACATCAAGGCTCCACAATGCTTCTATATAGAGGACAGACTCAAGCGCACCCTTGACATTCCTGTGATGCACGACGATCAGCATGGCACAGCCATCATCTCGGCTGCAGGTCTCAAGAATGCCCTTGAGGTAGCAGGCAAAAATATTGCTGACGTAAAGATCGTAGTCAACGGAGCCGGAGCTGCAGCCATCAGCTGTACCAAGCTCTATGTGGCTTTGGGTGCACAGGTAAAGAATATTGTGATGCTCGACTCCAAGGGCGTCATCACCAGCGACCGTGAGAACCTGACCGAGCAGAAGAAGCTCTTCGCTACCGACCGTCGTGATGTTCATACTCTCGAGGAAGCAGTGAAGGGTGCCGACGTATTCGTAGGACTCAGCAAGGGCAACGTCCTCTCTCAGGACATGATTCGCTCGATGGCGGACTCTCCTATCGTCTTCGCCCTCGCCAACCCTGTACCTGAAATCAGCTACGAGGATGCTATGGCAAGCCGTCCAGACGTATTGATGTCAACAGGCCGCAGCGATTATCCAAACCAGATCAACAACGTGATCGGATTCCCATACATCTTCCGTGGTGCGCTCGATGTTCACGCACGTGCCATCAACGAGGAGATGAAGATGGCTGCCGTACATGCCATCGCCGATCTGGCCAAGCAGCCTGTTCCAGATGTGGTGAACGATGTTTACCACGTCAACGACCTGACCTTCGGTCCTAAATACTTCATTCCAAAACCTGTAGACCCACGCCTTATCACAGAGGTGAGTGCAGCCGTAGCCAAGGCTGCTATGGAAAGCGGTGTAGCCCGCACACCTATCACCGACTGGGAAGGCTACAAGCAGCACCTGCGTGAGCTCTTAGGTCAGGAGACAAAACTCACCCGCAAGTTGCACGACACAGCCCGCCTGCACCCTCAGCGCGTGGTATTCGCCGAAGGCGGCAACCCCACCATGCTGAAAGCAGCCGTACAGGCCAAGGCCGAAGGTATTTGCCAGCCTATCTTGCTGGGCAACCCCGACCGTCTGAACCGTGTGGCTTCTCGCCTGAAGCTCGACTTGAGCGACATCGAGATTATCGATATGCGTGCAGACAATGAGCAGGGCCGTCGTGCCACATTTGCCAAGCACCTGGCAGAGAAGCGTGCCCGCGAGGGTTACACCTTCGAGGAGGCTTACGACAAGATGTATGAGCGCAACTACTTCGGTATGTCACTCGTAGAGCAAGGCGACGCTGATGCCTTCATCACCGGTCTTTACACCAAGTACTCCAACACGATCAAGGTGGCAAAGGAAGTCATCGGCATTCGTCCTGAGTTCAAGACTTTCGGCACCATGCACATTCTCAACACCCAGAAGGGAGTATTCTATATAGCTGATACATTGATCAACCGTCACCCCGACGAGGACGTGCTTACCGATATCGCCAAGTTGTCGGCTCACACCGTGAAGTTCTTCAATGAGGAACCTGTCATCGCCATGCTGAGCTACTCCAACTTCGGCACCGATGCTGCAGGTTCACCTGTCAAGGTTCACAAGGCTGTGGCAGAGATGCAGAAAGTTTACCCAGACCTTGCCATCGACGGCGAGATGCAGGTCAACTACGCACTCAACAAGCAATTGCGCGATGAAAAATATCCATTCTCTCGCCTCAAGGGCAAAGATGTCAACACATTGGTATTCCCTAACCTGAGCAGCGCCAACGCTTCTTACAAGCTCCTGCAGGCCCTCAACCCAGAAGCCGAGATCATTGGTCCTATCCAGATGGGGCTTAACAAGCCTATCCACTTCACCGACTCAGAGGGAAGCGTGCAAGACATCGTCAACATCACAGCCGTGGCTGTCATCGACGCCTACGTGGAGAAGATCAAGAACAACAAGCAGTAAGAGGCTTTTTAAGAGATTTTCTCTGGAGTTGAAGAAGTTAAGGAGTTAAGACAAATGCTTTAGTGGAATAGAAATTAAACACTAAACATTAAACATTTCCTCCAAAGTTGTTGGCTTTAACTTCTAACGATCGAAAGGAATGGTAACTTCTCACAAAAGACAACTTCTCTTAACTTGCGTACACCTGCAAAAAGTTGAAGAAGTAAAAAAAAGTGCAAGAGTCGTGAACAACGGCTTTTGCACTTTTTTTATTTTCTTTTTCATAACACTTATCAACTTAAAACTCGCTAACTTAAAATTATCAAAAAGGAGCCTAATGTAAACGATTGCATAATTTTTCAAGTTAAATTCTGTTAATAAAGTAAATTGTGCGCCCACACAGCAAAAACATCAAAAAATAAACAAGAAAAAGTTTGGCTGTATCAAAAAAAGGCCGTATTTTTGCCATCGTTATCCTGAAAACAATCTTTTTACCTTAAAAGGAACTAATACCTATTGAAGATTTGGAGCGGTAGCCTGTGAAGGTCATCGCTTTTTTTTTGTCTTTCGCAATTGTTTTTTAGCATCAGTTATATTCTTTAATGCAGTTTTTCTCTATTTCGCAAAAAATATCGTATCTTTACATTCCGAACACTCAAATGCCCCATTGGGGAATCACAATATATGAAAAAAGAAATCATCCATCGCATCAATCAATTAGGCAAGGAAGGCAAGCCCTTTCTCTTTGTCATCGACTATCAGGGCAACCAAGCTTTCATAGAGCCACCAAGCGTGCCTTTCTCTTAGACCAAGGCGCCATCACCAAGAAAGACCTTACTCCCGATGACCTCATGAAGGCAGACCACAATAACTTCCGCAAAACGATGCCTCAACTCCCCAAAATTCTTGATGTACGAAAGTGCAGTGAAAAGATAATCACTATTTAGAATCCGTCTAATCCCCATTTGTTGGTATTAGACGGATTCTAAATAAAGAAATAGGAAAAGAAGAATACCAATTTTTGAGTATTGTAAACAAAACAAAATCATTGTATCTTTGCAAACGCAAAAACAAGAACAACCCCAACTCTTAGGGCAAACCCCAACACCCCCAACCATGAGACGCAAGAAGAGAGAGTCTGAAACAAGATTCTATGCAAGAAGAAAGACTATAAAGATACAAAAACATTAAGAATGAAGAGAATTTATTTGATTATTTTAGGATGTATAGCCACCAGTATGCTGCAGGCACAGGAACTGAGCGGACAATATACTACAGAATGGCAATGGGACATGAACAAGAACACCAACTGGGTCAACCAGTTGCGCCTTGACCTGAGTGTTCCTTTAGGAAGCGACAGAAACACCATAGAGGCAGCCACGCTCCACCTCGCCAAGACCGGCGAAAGCGTCATTGGTGACTGGCAGGGATTCTCCAACATCGATGCCGACAACATGCTGGCATCCATTGCCGTCTTAGGCTTCATGCACCAGTGGAACTCGGGCCATCTGTTTATAGGTGTGAGGAATGTGAACGAAGACTTCTTCACATCCCCCATCACGGCGCTCTTTACCAACAGCTCCTGTGGCATTTTTCCCACGGTGGCTGCCAGCTATCCCATAGCCAACTATCCCTTTTCAGGACTCACCCTTTACTTCGACATCACCAAAAAGGGATGGACGTTCCGCAACAGCCTTTACAACGGCACAGGCTACAATGGCTGGACAGTCCACGACAATCCGTTCCTGATAAAACCCAAGACGGACGGCATCTTCAACATGTCGCAGATAGAGTACACCCATCGCAGCGGAGAATATTATGCCGGCATAGCTGTTCACACCCGACAGCAGCCCTTCGTCACGGAAGACGAACCTGCCTCGACAATGACTCAAACAAATGGAACTTCAGTAAATGGAACTATGACAGATGAGAATACGCCGAACAAAACCTCGACGGATGAGAATTCATTGGCGCGAACCACCTTTGCCTGGTGGCTCTATGGAGAGCAGAAGTTGTGGACATCGGGCGAAAAGAACATCTTGTGCATAGTGCAATATTCAGAGAATTCAAGCCGCAAGAACGCCTGCTACCGCTATGCAGAGATAGGCGGCGCCTATCTGGACGCGAAGAACGAGTGCGGCGTGTCGGGACAATACGCCCAATTCCAGCAAGGCGATGAATACTCGCTGGAACTCACCTGGAAACGACAACTCACCAAGGCCATAGCCGTGCAGCCTTCCTTCCAGTTCATCCACAACGACGACGGCAACTTCACCGCGCTCAGCGCCCGCCTCTATCTCAACTTCTGACGGGTTCCATTCCTGCCTATCCACTTGGGCAACACCAGTGTGCCCATCACCAAGAAGGGATAATAAAAGACAGCCCTCCAGAGCATGGCGGCAAGGATGGCAACCGATGCTTCGGGCAGATAGTCGGAGTAATACAGGCGGAACATCAGCTCAGCCACACCACTTCCTCCCGGCGTAGGACTCAGGATGGAAATCATCCACATCACCCACTGTCGGCACCAGGCCAGGAGCATGTTTCCATGGCATTGAAAAGCCAGCAGGATAGCCACGACGATGGCAAATCGTGCCAACCAAGCCAATGAAGTATAACCCATCAGCAGCAGCCAGAATCGCCATCCTTCCTGCCGGGCTTCTTCCGAAGCCAGAGTCATGTCGACAGAGAAATTCTCCACCTTGGGCAGGAATCGGCGCAGCACAGAAATCTTGCAACAAGCCTTCAGCACCCATCCCAAACTCTGTGGACGATGCAGGAGCAGCACATACAGAATGACTGTCCATACGGCTACAATAAGCGTGCTCACGATGAAGACCACCTGCACGCCGCCCTTGATCCATTCGTTGACAACATCGGCCGATACGCCCACGCCGTCAACCATACTGAAGAGCAGATGCGAGGGCACGAGGAAATACAGCAGACAGCAGCTCACGGCCAGAAAAGCCTCGTCGGCCAGTAGGGCAGCAAACATGGTGAAGATGCTTCTTCCCATCGTCACGCCCTCGCGGTTCAGATACACGAAAGCCAGTCCGCTACCGCCTACAGCCGAGGGAGTGACAGCCGAGGTGAACTCGCAAAGCACGTTGACCCGAAAGCTCTGCATGAACGACAGCCTGCGATGGCAGAGATGCTGAAACCGCAGACTGAGCATCAGGTTCTGCAAGGCGAAAAGTCCCACAGCCATTCCTACTCCGAGAAAGAATTCCGGAGACAAGTCGATACTGCTCAATGCATCCACATCGAACTCTCTGATCATCATTCCTGCGATAACCACCAGTCCTATGGATGCCGCCAACCACAAATGCCATTTCTTCATATCTATTCCTTCGTTATTTCACCGTCACTAAGGAGTTAAGAAAAATATTTTTTGTCAAGAATTAGAGAATTTGAGAATCTCTTGCTGATATGGAATTAATGAGATATTAGAGAATTGGCGACTAAAGCCACCATTTAGCTGCTGAAAGCTTGCTTGATATTCGAATCATAAGCAGCACTTTGTCGGTTGATTATCAATCGCAATGCTTCCTGTAATTGCTTTACCCTTCAGCCAGCGACCGTTGGTTCTCATTAAATCAAATGCGCAGATATGAATTCTCTAATTCTTGAAAAAAGATATTTGTCTTAACTCCTTAACAAAACATTGTCCTCAAAAGCTTTCGTCTAACTCCTTAATTTCTGGAAAAACTCCTAAATTCCTAAGAAATCTCCTGAGATGAATCTCTTGAATAACTTCTCTATTCTATAATAACGCTTAAATGACCCATCTATTTTGTTGTCGGTCAATTAAATGTTGATATCGGTCAGCCACTTCTTTGCCCTGCAGGTACAGGCAGCGTGCCAGGTTGCTTACTGTGAGCATAACTTTGATCAAAATGACACAGAAACAAGAGGGTGTCAAAAGTCAAATCCCTTTTTAGAAGTCATCCACACCCAACAAACGCTCGTGGAATGGTAGCTGAAGAGATAAACAGGCCTCGGAGAGAAAAGGGACACTGAGGGCTGAAAAGTTGTTTCAGTTTCAGTTGTTTCAGTTATTTTTAAGAGGGGTTCAACTTCCTTTTTTATTCTTTTTTCTTTACTTTATTATTATATAACTATTTAATATATATATAGTTATAATATATATATAATATAATAAAAATTGAAAAAATGAAAAATCGCAACCATCAAAAAATTAATTGAAACAACTGAAACTGAAACAGCAGACCACTTAGTTTCTTCTCTAAAAGGCTAATAATCAATTACTTAACAAAAAAACAAATAGATTAATATGAAGTATAATATCTCAAAAAAGACCGCTCCGAAGATGCCAAAACTGGGAAAAGGAACGGAAATTGTGTCGCTTTTGCTCTCACAGGCATCAAATGACATGCACGAACCTATCGTTCCGATGATTTTCCCTGTTCTCGGAGCACACGTCAGTGGAGCCAAATTCATGTATCCGACCTCTCGCGGAAGGAAATGTGCGGCATGATGGGCAATCTCGTGGCCGATTCGGGCTGTAATAAAGGACAGTTTACGAATATTTGATTATGATCCAAAAAGACATCTTCAATCACTTCCCTAACTGGAGAAAAAAAATTCCCCAGTTGGAAAAATAAAAAAAAACTATTTGCTTCGTCATCTTCAAAATCAAACACTAACCTTTTTAACTTTCGCAAGTTCAGAAGTTAAAGAAGTTATCACTCCCTTCGGTCGTTCGGGAAGTTATTAGTGTTAAAAATGTTCATTTTCTTTGTGGAATAAGAAAAAAGTATTACTTTTGCATTTGTTTTTTAAAGAAAAGGAAGATTGGCAGAGTGACCGAATGCGCTGGACTCGAAATCCGGTATACCCTTTTCCGGGTATCGGGGGTTTGAATCCCTCATCTTCCGCAAACCTAAGGTGAAACCATCATGAAAAAATTAATCATTTCCATACTCTTATTTTTGCCCTTGATGTCTGTTCAAGCGCAAAGTGTCCTCACACCCCAACAGCAGTTGGAGGAGGCTCAGAAAAAGCTTGAGGAAGCCAAAAAGGCGGTAGAGGAAGCCAAGCAGAAGGCGGAAGCTGCCAAGAAGAAGGCGGAAGCGGAAGCTGCCAAACAAAAGGCTGCTGCCGAAGCTGCCAAGAAAAAAGCAGAGGAAGAGGCTAAGAGAAAGGCGGCTGAGGAGGCAAAAGCCAAGGCCGAAAAGATACAGCAACAGATAAAGGAAGCTGAGGCTGAGACTGCAAGACTGAAGGCAGAGGCGGCAAGACTGAACGCAGAAGCCAATGGTGCTGCGGCAACAACAGCTGCTCCTGAGGCAACCACTGCCCCATCGGCTCCTGCAGCAACCACAGCGACTCCTGATCCTGCCACCACAGCATCGCAAGGCTCGGGATGGGTAATTCCTACGGCAACAAAGAAGGAGACACCTAAACCTGCAACTCAGGTTAACGGCGCGAAACTGAAGGAAGCCCCCAAATACCTGGAAGGCGCCATCACCTTCGACGAACAAGGCAAAATCGTGTTTGACACAGAGATAGAAGCCCCCGGCAAGAGCGCAGCCCAGCTTTACGACCTGGTGTTCGACTACATGAGCGGCCTGACTCAGGACAAAGAGAGCAAGGCAAGCCGAATGGCGCTGGTGAACAAAGACGAACACATCATCGTAAACACGATGGACGAATGGCTCGTGTTCAGCAACTCCTTCATCGCGCTCGACAGAACAGAATGCAAATATAACCTCATCGCCAAGATAACAGACGGAAAGGTGAGCCTGTCGATCAACCACATTAATTATATTTATGAGGAGGGAAGACAGACCGGATTCAAACTGCCAGCCGAAGAGGTGATCATCGACAAGGTGGCGCTGACCAAGAAAAAGAACGACCTGGCACGCATCTTCGGTAAGTTCCGCAAGAAGACCATCGACAGAAAAGACCAGATTTTCAGCGAAATAGCAGCTCTGGTGAAATAATTTTCGAGGGAATAGAACAGTAACAAACGCAATATGACAACAGAACAAAATAACAACAATGCTGCCGAAAACAAGGAGCAGCGACAGCAAGAGGCTCAGGAGAAGACAACCTACGCCGTGAGACCTCACCACCACTATAAACGACTGGACTACAGCGACCCGACCAACCTGAAAGTGCGCAACAAGCTGAACACGGCTTTCATCCTATTGGTCATCGTGGGCATCACGCTGTGGTACACAATGGACACACACACACCTGCCTTCGTAGTTCTGCTCGTAGGAGTAGTGGTGAAAATCGCCGAAGTATGTATTCGACTATTCAGAAAATGATGAAGAAAAGTAAAGTAATCCTTACGATAACTCTGTTTTGTGCTGCGACATCGCCTGTCGTGGCACAAACCGATTTTAGCAACAACGAGGACTCGATGTTTGCACCCGTCAACAACAGGAACGTCAGAACCGACTCATTAGGGTCGGACAAGGAAATACCCAAGGGACTGAAGGTGTGGACCATAGACGAGCGATTCGGCGACCGACAGGAGGCACAGGTGGACACCCTGCAGCACATGTACATGAACACCCCATTCACCTCGGGACTGAGGGGAGAATACAACTCGCTGGGCAATCTGGGTTCGCCCCGCATCAACCGTATCTTTATCGACCGACGGCTGGACCAGGGGCAGTTTATCTTCACACAGCCCTTCGACTGCATCAGCACGCCCGTCAGCGAATTCCACTTCACCAACACCTACTCGCCCATCACCAACGTGACGCTCAACAGCTGCGGAAACCGTACCAACGGCGAGGACGACTTCAAGGCGATGTTTGCCGTCAACGCGGGAAAACGACTGGGCATGGGATTCAGATTCGACTATAAGTACGGACGTGGCTACTACGACAGCCAGAGCACCTCGCACTTCAAGTACACCATGTGGGGATCGTACATAGGCGACAGATACCAGGCGCACCTGCTCTTCTCTACCCTGCACCAAAAGGCGACAGAGAACGGCGGAATCACCAACGACGACTACATCAAGCACCCCGAACTCTTCGAAGACACCTATGCCGAGAACGAGATTCCTACCGTGCTGCAGCAGAACTGGAACAGGAACAACAGCATACACGTGTTCTTCAACCACAGGTACAATGTGGGATTCAACAGAAAGGTGCGCATGACCGACGAGGAGATCAAGGCGAAGAAGTTTGCCATGGCCTCTAAGAAGGAGAATGCCGCCGAGGACGCCAAGGAGGAGGCAAGGAAAAAGGCTCGCCAGGAGGGCAAGAAGTTCGACGAGGATGCCTTCGGCAAGACACCTAAGTTTGCCGGACGCCCCGACGACGCAAAGATAGCGGGCGACGAGCCTGCTGCCGACAAGAAGGATGCCAAGCCGACAGAGCGCATCGCCGTGAACGGTAAGAGCGCCGCCGACAGTATCATGGCACAGGAGAAGAAGGCGGCTCAGGACACGGCCTGGATGAAAAACGAATACGTGCCGGTGACAAGCTTTATACACACCTTGAAGTTCGACAACTACAGCCGTACTTATATCGCCTATCAGACACCTGCCGACTACTATCTGAACGAATACTACACGGCGGGAAAATACGAGGGCGACTCCATTTACGACAACACCAAGCACTGGGAGATGAAGAACACCCTGGCGCTGGCTACGCTGGAGGGATTCAGCAAGTGGGCTAAGGCGGGACTGAAGGCTTTCGTAAGCTACGACCTGCGCCACTTCGAGTTGCCTGACACCGAGGGCGGCGTGATGAAATACAACGAGCACTCGGTGAGTGTGGGCGGACAGTTGAGCAAGCGACAGGGCAAGCTGCTGCATTATAATGCCGTGGCCGAAATCGGTGTGGCCGGCGAGGATGCAGGAACACTGGCGGTCGACGGCGACGTGGACGTGAACATCCCCTTCCTCGGCGATACATTGTCGGTCATCGGTAGTGGTTTCTTCCACAGAATCACTCCTTCGTTCTACTTCCGCAACTATCACGGTCGTCACTTCTGGTGGGAGAACGACCTCGACAAGATTATCCACACACGCATCATGGGAACGCTGAAGTTTGCCAAGACAAAGACGATGCTCAGAGTGGCTGTGGACGAGATAAAGAACTATGCCTACCTGAGCCAGAGCTACAACGTGACGGACAACAACCAGGCGGCACGTACGGGAGTAACGGTGCAGGCCAAGCAGAGCGGAAGCCCCGTCAACCTGCTGACAGCCCAGCTGTTCCAGGACGTGAGATGGGGAATACTGAACTGGGAGAACGTCATTACCTATCAGCACTCGAGCAAGACGGACGTCATCCCCGTGCCTGCGCTCAACGTGTACAGCAACCTGTATCTGAAATTCCCTGTGGTGAAGGTGCTCAACATCGACCTGGGTGCCGACGTGAGATACTTCACAAGCTATGAGGCCCCCGACTATTCGCCTGCGCTGAGTCAGTACACAGTACAGGACAATGGCGACAAGAATGTGAAAGTGGGCAACTACCCCATCGTCAACGTCTATGCCAACGTGCACATCAAGCATACACGTTTCTTCGTAATGATGACACACGTCAACAAGGGTTCGGGCGACAGGAACTATTTCTTCGTGCCCCACTATCCGCTCAATGGCAGCGTGTTCCGATTCGGTGTTAGCTGGAACTTCTTCAATTGATGATTGCAACAAATTCGATAAAGGCCTGGTTTTTGGCAGCGCGCCCCAAAACGCTGTCGGCTGCGGCTGTACCCGTACTGATAGCCATCGCACTCGCTATGCGCGACTGCTATCTGATGAAAACAGTTGGCGATACTGCACAGCCTCACATCCTGTACATACCAACCCTACTGTGTCTGCTCTTCGCATGGGTGATGCAGATTGACTCCAACTTCGTGAATGACTACTTCGACTTTAAACGGGGAAATGACGACGAGACACGATTAGGCCCCAAGAGGGCCTGCGCCGAAGGATGGATCACCGAACGCGCCATGAAGACGGGCATCATCGTGACCACGCTCCTTGGATGCGCCATCGGTCTGCCACTCGTCATCTACGGAGGAATGGCCATGATTTGGGTGGGAGTGGCCTGCGTAGCGTTCTGCTTCCTCTACACCACAACCTTCAGCTACCACGGCATGGGCGACATACTGGTGCTGCTGTTCTTTGGCATCGTACCGGTGTGCTGCACCTATTATGTCATCATGCCCGAAGGCTACAAGACAGTAAGTACTGAGGTGGTGATGGCCGCTATCGCCTGCGGACTGGTGGTGGACACACTCTTGGTGGTGAACAACTTCCGCGACAGAGACAACGACCGCAAGGCTGGCAAACGCACACTCATCGTCAAGTTAATCGACAGATGGGACGAGAAGAGTGCACTCTGGCTCTATCTGCTCTTGGGGTATGTGCCCCTCGCCATCATGATGGGCATGGGAATCCACGATGCCGTAGTGCGCGACACCTCTACCTTTGCCCTCCCCCTCTACGCCGTCTACGCCGGCATGCACCATACTACCTACCGGCAGCTGAAAGCCATCAACCACGGCAGGGAACTCAACAGGGTGCTGGGAAGTACGGCACGCAATATTTTCATCTATGGACAAATCGTTTTCCTGACCATCGTCCTGGGATTCGCATTGGAAATATAATGAGGAGAAAAAGCAATGATACAACAAGTAAGTATGGAAATCATGGAGTTTGTGGAAACACAGATTCTACCAAAATATACAGAGTTCGGTGAAAGCCACGGACTCAGACACGTCAACAGGGTAATCAAGAATTCTCTGGAGTTGGCACGCATTACGGGTGCCGACATCAACATGGTGTATGTCGTGGCTGCCTACCACGACCTGGGAATGAGCGGACCGAGAGCTATCCACCACATCACGAGTGGAAAGATTCTCATGGCAGATGCCCGGCTGAAGCGATGGTTCTCCCAAGACCAGATAAAGATCATGAAAGAGGCGGTGGAAGACCACAGGGCCTCGTCAAGCCGTCAGCCCAGAAGCATCTACGGCAAAATCGTGGCTGAAGCCGACCGCGACATCGACACCCACGAGATCTTCCTCCGTGCCATCCTCTATGCCAAGGAAAACAATCCCGGTAAAGACAAGGAACAAATATGGGAACTCTTCGCCCACCACATGGACGAGAAGTACTCAGTACATGGATACATCAAACTCTGGATTCCCAACTCGCCCAACGAGAAGGAACTGAAAATGCTGCGCGACATAATCGAGGACAAAGCGCTGCTAAGACAGGAATTCGACAAGATTTACGAGAGCATTCTCTGAAGTCAAGGAGAATTCAATGGAGTTAAAACAAAGGCTATCCTAACTCAAGAATTATTCTGAATGAGATATTTGATTCGAGCCAATAATTTTTAAGTCAAGAATTAGAGAATTTGAGAAGCATTCCTGACAAAAATAAAATATTCCAGCCTCTTCTTCCCCTTTATCTTCTTAACAAAAAATCGCCCTAAATGGTTACTATTTCAATTAAAATTAGTAACTTTGCACTCAAATATAAAAAAGATAAAGATTAGGATGAAAAAAATGTTATTTACGCTGCAATTACTGCTGTTCGCAGTTATTGCACAGGCACAACTGCTTAGCCCTGTAAAATTCACCAGTCAGTTGAAAACAAACGGGACTGCAGTTGCAGAGATTGTATTCAGCGGAAAGATTCAACCAGGATGGCACGTCTACTCTACAGGTTTGGGAAGCGACGGACCTATCTCGGCAACCTTCAACGTCAACAAAATGGAAGGCGTAGAACTCGTCGGCAAACTGCAGGCACGAGGCAACGAGGTGTCGAAATACGATAATATGTTCGGCATGAAGCTGCGTTTCTTCGAAGGAAGCGCCACTTTCGTGCAGAAGGTAAAATTCACTGCTGCTCAGTATGTTATCGACGCATACTTGGAATACGGAGCCTGCAACGACCAGAGCTGTCTGCCTCCTTCAGAGGTCAACTTCAAGCACACTGGCAAGGCGCCTGCCATAGACAGCAAGGCTGCTCTGGAAGCCAAGACCGACAACAAGCAGGACGCTGCAATGGCAGCCAAGGCCAAAGCCGACTCTATCGCCATGATGCAGGCTGCCTTGACCGACACCGCACAGCAGAACACCTTGGACAGCGCAGCCCTGGCTCAAGCTGCAGAACAGCTCGACACCAAGGCGCTGTGGCAGCCCGTAGAGAAAGAGCTGCAGGCGTTCGGAGGCGCCAACGACATAGCCAACCACTCACTCATCTATATCTTCCTGATGGGACTGGTGGGCGGACTCCTCGCGCTGGTGATGCCTTGCATCTGGCCTATCATTCCCATGACGGTGAGTTTCTTCCTGAAACGTGCCAAGAACGACAAGAAGAAGGGCGTTCGCGATGCCTGCACTTACGGACTCAGCATCGTGGTTATCTATCTGACTCTGGGTCTCGCCGTCACAGCCATCGCAGGTCCAAGCACACTCAACGCCCTGTCTACAAGTGCCGTATTCAACATCATTCTCTTCGTACTCTTGGCTGTGTTCGCCTTCTCATTCTTCGGATGGTTTGAAATCAAACTGCCCGACCGCTGGGGCAACGCCGTAGACAACAAGGCATCGAGCACCACTGGACTGATATCCATCTTCCTCATGGCCTTTACACTCGTATTGGTGTCTTTCTCGTGCACAGCACCTATCATCGGACTGCTGTTGGTTCAGACGGTGACATCGGGCGACTGGCTGGCTCCTACCGTGGGCATGCTGGGATTCGCCCTGGCACTCGCCCTGCCTTTCACCCTCTTCGCACTCTTCCCATCATGGCTTAAGTCGGCTCCAAAGTCTGGCTCATGGATGGAAACCATCAAGATCGTACTGGGATTCGTCGAACTGGCGTTCTCGCTGAAGTTCCTCTCTGTAGCCGACCTGGCTTACGGCTGGCACATCTTGGACCGCGAGGTGTTCCTGTCGCTCTGGATAGTCATCTTCGGCGCCCTGGGTCTCTACCTCATCGGTAAGTTGAAGTTCCAGGTGGACGCCATCGGAGGCGAGATAGACAAGCCTATGCCCGTGCCCTGCATCATGCTGGGTCTGTGCTCGCTTGCCTTCGCCGTGTATATGGTTCCAGGACTCTGGGGCGCTCCTTGCAAGGCGGTAAGTGCCTTCGCTCCTCCTATCAACACACAGGACTTCAATCTGAACACTAAGACCGTAGAGCCTGCCTACAAGGACTACGAGATGGGAATGGCTGCTGCCAAGGCTCAGGGCAAACCCGTGCTGATAGACTTCACAGGATTCGGCTGCGTGAACTGCCGCAAGATGGAAGCTTCGGTATGGACCGACGCCAACGTGGCTGATAAACTGACCAAAGACTACGTGCTCATCTCGCTCTATGTGGACGACAAGACACCTTTGCCACAGCCTATGGAAGTGACTTTCAACGGCGAGAAGCGCACCCTGCGAACCATCGGCGACAAGTGGAGCTATCTGCAGGCAAGCAAGTTTGGTGCCAACGCTCAGCCATTCTACGTGGCTGTCGACAACGACGGCAATCCGCTCACCGCAGCTTTCAGCTTCAAGGAAGACGTAAACGCATATCTTGAGTTCCTGAATAAGGGACTCGACAACTACAGAAAGTAAAACTCGAGTAAAACAAATAAAACTATGAACAGTAGAAAAGAAATTCCAGTCCTGTTGCTTACAGGCTATTTAGGCAGTGGAAAGACAACACTACTCAACAAGATTTTGGCTAACCAGAAAGGCATCAAGTTTGCAGTCATCGTCAACGATATCGGCGAGGTGAACATCGATGCTGCCCTCATAGAACAAGGAGGCGTGGTAGGAAAGAAAGACGACTCGCTCGTGGCTCTGCAAAACGGATGCATCTGCTGTACGCTGAAGATGGACCTCGTGGAACAGCTCAAGGAAATCGTCGACATGCAGAAGTTCGACTACATTGTCATTGAGGCAAGCGGCATCTGCGAGCCTGCGCCTATTGCACAGACCATCTGCTCGATTCCTACACTCGGACCACAATACGTCAAGAACGGAGTGCTGAGACTCGACAGCATCGTTACCGTTGTGGATGCTCTGAGAATGAAAGACGAGTTTGCAGGCGGCGACGACCTGATAAAGGACAACATCGACGAGGAAGATCTGGCGTCGCTCGTCATCCAGCAAATAGAGTTCTGCAACATCATCCTGCTCAACAAGGCTGCTGAGGTGGAACCCAAAGACCTCGACAAACTGAAGCACATCATCAAAGCCATACAGCCAAAGGCTGAAATCTTCGAGTGCAACTACGGCGACGTAGACCTCGACAAGATTGTCAACACACGTAAGTTTGACTGGGAAACCGTGGCCACATCGGCTGGATGGATCCAGGAGATTGAGGCAGAACGCAACGAAGATCATCACGATCACGACGATCACGATGATGACGATGAGCACGAGCATCATCATCACGACCACGACGATGAGCACGAGCATGAAGAACACGAGCATCATCATCATCACGACCACGACCATCACCATCATCACCACGACGATGAGGGAGAGGCTGAGGAATACGGCATCGGCACCTTCGTGTACTACAGCCGCAAACCTTTCGACCTGGGACTCTTCGACGACTTCGTGGCACGCAAATGGCCACGCGACGTGGTAAGAGCCAAGGGAATCTGCTACTTTGCCGACGAGAGAGACATGTGCTACGTGTTCGAACAGGCTGGAAAACAGAAGACCGTGAAGCAGGCTGGACAATGGATAGCCACCATGCCTAAAGACCAACTCGACGAGCTGCTGGCACGTGAGGAACAGCTCAGAAAGGAATGGGACGACAAGGTGGGCGACAGAATGATCAAGATCGTATTCATCGGTCAGCATCTGCAGAAAGAGGCCATCTGCAAGGAATTGGACAAATGCCTCGTGGATTAAGTCGACACACAGCAGAAAAATTACATAAATACGCAACTGAACTTCAGCAAGTTCGGAAGTTAAACACAACATAATACGCAACAAAAAGAAACAGCATGAAGATTGATTTTAGACCAGCTTTCATGAAAGACTTTGACGGTTGCTGGACGGTCATCAACGAAGCCAGAGAACAGATGATCAAGTCGGGACGTCACCAGTGGACAGAGCAATATCCTGCCTACAAGGACATCCTGGCAGACATCAACAACGGCAATGCCTATGTGCTCACCGTGAACGACCAGATAGCCGTTTACGGAGCGGTGGTGCTGAACGGAGAACCTGCCTACGAGTTTCTCGAAGGAAAATGGCTCACCAACAGCAACTATTACGTCATACACCGGTTCGCAACCCTGCCCAAACTGCAGAGAGAGGGATACGCACGCATTTTCATCAACAAGGTGTGCAGCCTGTGCGAAGTGGAGCACGTGCCCAGCATCAAGGTGGACACCAACTACGACAACCTGCCCATGGTGAGCCTGCTCTCGTCTATGGGATTCTGCCTTTGTGGAAAGGTGAGCTATGGTGAGAGAGGGCTGAGATTCGCCTTTGAAAAAATCACCATGCGGCCCAAAGAGCATAGATAAAAAGAAGAAACTCCAAATAATTCAGGAGAAAGAAATACAACGATGATCAGCAAGAACAAGATAAAATATATCAAGTCGCTCGAACTGAAGAAAAACCGCAACAAGGAAGGTAAGTTCGTGGCTGAAGGACACAAGGTGGTGGACGACCTCTTAGTGCTGCAGCCTGCATCGCTTATTGTGGCTACCGAAGAATGGCTCAAAGACAAAAGCATTGACCCAAGGACGGAAGTGGTCACGGTAAGCGAGGAGGAACTCAGAAAGGTGAGCTTCCTGCAGCATCCGCAACAGGTGCTCGCCGTCTTTGACCAAAGGGACAACAGAGACTTCGCTTCTGCCAACATCGACTTCAACTGTCTGAACCTCGCCCTCGACGGAGTGCAGGACCCGGGCAACCTGGGAACCATCATCCGCATCGCCGACTGGTTTGGCATAGAGAACATTTACTGTTCGCCCGAAACTGCCGATGTGTATAATCCCAAGGTGGTGCAAGCCACGATGGGAAGCATCGCCAGAGTGAAGGTCCTGTATGGCGACCTGATGACGCTGTTCGCCTCACTGCCTTCCGACGTGCCTGTCTACGGTACCCTGCTCGACGGTGAGGACATCTATGCACAACAGCTCGACAACCGAGGATTCATCGTCATGGGAAACGAGGGAAAAGGCATCTCGCCCGAACTCACCCAGAGGGTGAACCGCAGGCTGCTCATCCCCAACTTCCCTCCAGAAAGACCTACTGCCGACAGTCTGAACGTAGCAATAGCCACGGCCATCACCTGCTCGGAATTCAGAAGACAAGGAAGGAGATGAAACTAATGTTTTAGTGTTTAATGTGCAGAAAGGTTGTTATCCCACAATTAAACACTAAACATTAAACATTAAACACTAAGCATTCAATGAAACTATGAAGATAAATGATTTGATAAAGCATCGCAGTGTAACTGCCTGCATGAAAGAAGCTTACAGTCTGATGACTGGCAATGTGAAGAACCTGCTGAAAAGTACATGGTGGGCTTTTATGATCTATGCATTCATGGTGGCATTCATGGTTTACCTGCGCACACCCAACAAGATGCTTCACGACTGGGGCGAGGAAAACATGATGCTGTCGTTCTGCCTGCAGACGGTCGTTTACTTGGGTGTCATCGTGGCGGCTTTCCTCATGGGAGCAGCAGCATGGCGCTGGCTGACCGACAAGCCTTTTGGCAGAATGATGAAGCGGTTTACTACGATTTATCTCGCTTCGGCTGTCGTCAGTTTCGTCGTCACATTCGCCGCAACGTTTGCCCTAACTTGCTTTTACCTTACGGCATTTCTCACAGCCTCAGGCTCGGCTGCTACGGCAGATTCGACAGCAGGCTCGCCCTCGCTCCTCATCATCGTGCTCTTTGCACTCGCCATCGTCGCTGCCACCGCCCTCTGCATGGCGGTGAGTCTGCCTTTCGCCTATCTCACTCCCAAATACATGTTGCAGGAAAAGGGTGAGAAATTACGCCCCTGGAAATCATTCAAGTGCGGATTCCGCCACATGGGTTCCATTTTCAAGATGGGGTTCCTGGGCTGTCTTGTCATCCTGGTGGCAGGTATTCTGATCTACATTCCTCTCGCCATCCTGATAGGCGCACAGGTATCGGCACAGATGGGCACTCTCGAAGGCGACCCGGTAGGAACGCCCTCCTACTTCACCTTCCTCTTCATCGTTGTGACAGCTCTCCTGCTGTTCGTCTTCGCATACATCCTGCACTGGTTGTTTATCTCGTACATCTATCTCTATGGCAGTATAGAGAACGACGAAATGAAGAAAACTGAAATGCTAAATGCTAAATGCTAAAAATCATTCAACATAAAAAAGACATAGACATGAAACAAACCAGACTGCTATTCATCGACCGCGACGGAACCTTGATTCAGGAGCCGGAAGATGAACAGATTGACAGCTTCGAGAAGCTTGTCTTCACCAAGGGCGTGATGAGAAACCTCAGTTTCATTGCCCAACACACAGACTATCAGCTCGTCATGGTGAGCAACCAGGACGGATTAGGCACCGACTCCTTCCCGGAAAACACTTTCTGGCCTGTGCACAACTTCATCATCCAGACACTGGAAAGTGAGGGAATCCACTTCGAGGAGCAGCTGATAGACCGCCATTTCCCCGAGGACAACTCGCCCATGAGAAAGCCTGGCACCGGCATGCTGACCCACTATATTGACAATCCAGAATACGACTTGGCCAACAGCTATGTCATCGGCGACCGTGAAACCGACGCTCAGCTGGCCGAGAACCTGGGATGCAAGAGTCTGATACTGGGCAAAGACGGCATGGACTGGGACAAGATAGCCGAAATTCTCTTTGCCGGCGACCGCATCGCCGAGGTAAAACGCACTACCAAGGAGACTGACATATATATTAAGGTGAACCTCGACGGTTCGGGCCACTGCGACATCTCCACAGGACTGGGCTTCTTCGACCACATGTTGGAGCAGATAGGAAAGCACGGAATGATGGACCTCACCATCCACACCAAGGGTGACCTCTACGTGGATGAGCACCACACCATCGAAGATACAGGCATCGCACTGGGCGAATGTCTGCTTCAGGCATTGGGCAACAAGAGAGGCATCGAGAGATATGGCTACTGTCTGCCTATGGACGACTGCCTGTGCCAGGTGGCTCTCGACTTTGGTGGACGCCCCTGGCTCGTTTGGGACGCTGAGTTCCATCGCGAGAAAGTAGGCGAAATGCCCACCGAGATGTTCAAGCACTTCTTCAAGAGTCTGAGCGATGCTGCCAAGATGAACCTCAACATCAAGGCAGAAGGCGAGAACGAACACCACAAGATAGAAGGTATCTTCAAGGCACTCGCACGATCACTCAAGATGGCAGTGAAGCGAGATATCTATCACTTCGAACTGCCTTCATCGAAGGGAATGCTGTAAAAAAAAGAAGAACAAGCAAAAAGAATGCTGTAAAAAAATGCCAAAAAATTTGGCTGCATCAGAAGAAAGCAGTATCTTTGCAAATACATAAGGGTCGTTTCGGTTAGATTGGGATACTCATCACATTACAAATTATGAAACCGAGAAGACTTCTCTTGCCCATGGCGGGCCACAATAAGCCGGACTTCGTTCGGTGAAGCTGCAAAGCCGGTGGATTACAAAAGCGGGGGGCTCTCAAACTTATTGCTAAGTTCGGAGTTTCATCACATCATCGGGCGACCCTTTTCTTTTATTCTTAGAACTTTGTCATTGAATACTCTCATCATTCTTTGAATAATATTCAACATCATAGAAACATTCATCAACATTTTAAATTCATACGAATATCACATCATGTTTAGCGGAATCATAGAAAACATGGCTACTGTCGTGGCTGTGAAAAGGGACAAGGAGAATATCGACCTTACACTGGAATGCCCGTTTGCTGGCGAGTTGAGTATCGACCAGAGTGTGGCGCACAATGGAGTATGCCTCACGGTCGTGGCTTTAGAAGGCAACACCTATACAGTTACTGCCATGAAGGAAACACTCGACCGTTCCAACCTCGGACTGCTGAAAGAGGGAGACAAGGTGAATGTGGAACGTTCTATGATGCTCAACGGCAGGCTCGACGGACACATCGTACAGGGACACGTAGACCAGACTGCCACCTGTATTAACAAACGTGATGCTGATGGGTCCACCTACTATACTTTCGAATACAGACTCGACCGCGAGATGGCTCGCAAGGGCTACTTCACTGTCGATAAGGGTTCGGTCACTGTCAATGGTGTGTCGCTCACTGTCTGTGAGCCTACCGACAACACCTTCACCGTGGCTATCATTCCCTATACTCACGACCACACCAACTTCTGCAACATAGAAGTGGGAACCGTTGTCAACATCGAATTCGACATCCTGGGCAAATACATCGCACGCCTGCAGGCTGTTTCGAAAGACTGATAAATCTCTCTATCCTCACTCTGCTTAAAAGGCAAGGCAAGGCAAACAAAAAGGGATTTAAAAACAAAGGGATTTAAAAACAAAATGAAGTTAGCTTCACTCGTCATGGAAGCTAACTTCATTTTTTTATTCCAGATACTCGGTCTTATCCTCGATGCCGGCTTCGGCAAGAGCCTCCTTGCGCTCTACACACGTACCGCACTTTCCGCAATGCTTCTCGCCACCCTTATAGCAACTCCAGGTCTCAGTGTAGTCTATTCCCAAACGCTTGCCTATACGGGCAATGTCCGCCTTGGTGATGTTGGTATAAGGAGCTGACACGTGCACATCGACAAAGGTTCCTGCCTGGGCAGCCCGGTCGATGGCAGAGATAAACTCCGGACGGCAGTCGGGATAAATAGTGTGGTCGCCTCCATGATTGGCTATCAACACCTTCTTCAGGTTGTTGCTCTCAGCTATGCCGATGGCAATGCTCAGCATGATGCCGTTGCGGAAAGGCACCACCGTCGACTTCATGTTCTCGTCGGCATAATGTCCTTCAGGAATAGCATCGGCGCCTTCTAAGAGCGAGCTCTTGAAATACTGATGCATGAAACCCAAGTCGATGGTGATGTGCTTGATGCCCAAACGCTCACAGTGCATCTTGGCATAAGGAATCTCACGCTCGTTATGGTTGCTGCCATAGTTGAAACTGATACCCAAGGCTATCTCGTCTTTTTTATCGTAGAGCAGCGTGATACTGTCCATACCGCCGCTCACAATGATTACAGAATCCTTCATTTTGTATTTGAATTTATTATTTATAAAATTATATTGCAATCCAATATTAGCAAAATCTGCGTAATCCACGAAATCTTCGTGCACACTTATCCGAACAGACAGCGGAGCGCCTCTTCCACCTTCCTCACAGGATGGATGGTGATGCTGTACTTCGACCTGTCGAGCGAATGATAGTTGTTACGGGGAATGATGATGTCGTGAAAGCCCAACTTCTCGGCTTCGGCGATGCGCTGCTCGATGCGGCTCACCGGACGAACCTCACCACTCAAACCTACTTCGCCAGCCATACACCAGCCAGCCTCGATAGGCGTGTCCACATTACTGCTCAATACGGCGGCTATCACACTGAGATCCATCGCCAGGTCTGTGACACGCAGTCCGCCTGCTATGTTCAGGAACACGTCCTTCTGCATCAGTTTGAAGCCTACCCTCTTCTCGAGCACAGCCAAGAGCATATTGAGCCGACGCTGGTCGAAGCCCGTAGCCGAGCGCTGTGGTGTGCCATAGGCAGCGGTAGATACAAGCGCCTGTGTCTCGACCAGGAAAGGACGGACACCCTCGATGGCACTGCTGATTGCCACTCCCGACAAACCGTCATGATCGTCAGTAAGCAAGAGCTCCGAAGGATTGCTCACCTGTCGGAGTCCACCCTGCTGCATCTCGTAGATACCTAACTCTGAGGTACTTCCGAATCGGTTTTTGATACTGCGCAGGATGCGATACATATAATGCTGGTCGCCCTCAAACTGAACCACCGTGTCGACAATATGTTCCAGAATCTTCGGTCCGGCCAAGGTTCCCTCCTTATTTATATGTCCGATAAGGATGACAGGAATGCCGCTGGTCTTGGCAAACCTCAACAAGGCAGCTGCGCACTCACGCACCTGTGAGATACTGCCTGGCGAGCTCTCCACCTCGTCGGTGGCAATCGTCTGTATGGAGTCTATTACCACCAGTCCGGGAGCCTGTTCCTGTATATGCGTGAAGATTTTCTCCAACGATGTCTCGCAAAGAATAGACACATTGTCGAGCGAGGCCCTGCCAGCAGCACTCTCATCGCCCACCGATGCAGAAGCAAGTCGGTCAGCACGCAGTTTAATTTGATGGGCACTCTCCTCGCCGCTCACATACATCACTTTCATGTCGGGCAGATGAAGAATGGTCTGAAGTGTGAGTGTACTCTTTCCGATGCCCGGCTCACCACCCAGGAGCGTGATACTGCCAGGAACCAGTCCTCCACCCAGCACACGGTTCAGCTCACCATCGTGCATATCAATGCGCGGCTCATCATGAGCAGAAATATCGCGCAGACGGACAGGCCTTGCTCCCCCATCGCTGTGATTGCCTCCAAACATCGTGGCAGCACCTCCATGCCGCATGCTCATGCCAGCGTTGCGGGCAGCCTGGGAGCCCGTATCATTGGCTATACGAATCTCCTTGAACGTATTCCATTGTCCACAACTCGGGCACTTGCCTATCCATTTCGACGACTCCTGACCACAGTTGCTGCAAACATAAGCTATCTTGTCTTTTGCCATATTCTGATGAGTATTAAAATCAAGGACAAAGGTACATTATTTTTTCACTTTCGCCAAATATTCGCCACACTTTCACATCAAAAGGTTATATTTTGCAAAGCCGATATTACATTACCAGCCTCTTTGATAAAAAAAATCCTTAAAAGAACACCAAAATTTGCAACATTCAGTTATTTTTCATACCTTTGCCTACAGTTTCAGCAGAGTCGACTTCAAATGAGTAAAACGCCTAAAAGGCAGCACCCATGACAGTTGGCACAAAGTCTAAAACACAAGTCCTGTTCATCATTGTCATGGAGAACAATAAACAGACAGAACGAACGAGACAGATTACAACAAAGAACATTCTATTCATAATATAGAGAGAAATTAAATAACTAATAATAAAAACGTTAGGTAAAATGAAAATCGAAGATTTTAACTTTGCCGGTCACAAGGCAATCGTACGCGTTGATTTCAACGTGCCATTGGATGAAAATGGTAATGTAACAGACGACACTCGTATCCGCGGTGCCCTTCCTACATTGAAGAAGGTGCTGGCCGATGGTGGTGCTCTTATCATGATGAGCCATATGGGTAAGCCAAAGGGCAAAGTTAAGCCAGAACTTTCTCTTTCACAGATTGTAAAGAACGTATCCGACGCTCTCGGCGTAGAGGTGAAGTTTGCTAAAGATTGCGGCAATGCTGATGCAGAGGCTGCTGCGCTGAAGCCAGGTGAGGCTCTCCTGCTCGAGAACCTTCGCTTCTATCCTGAAGAGGAAGGCAAGCCAGTAGGCGTTGAGAAGGGTACTCCTGAGTACGATGCTGCCAAGGCTGAGATGAAGGAACGTCAGAAGAAGTTCGCTGCCAAGTTGGCTTCTTATGCTGATGTATATGTAATGGATGCCTTCGGTACTGCTCACCGCAAGCACGCTTCTACTGCTGTCATCGCCGACAGCTTCGACAAGGACCACAAAATGCTCGGTTTCTTGATGGAGAAAGAGGTAAAGGCTGTTGACGCTGTACTCGGCAACATTAAGCGCCCATTCACAGCTATCATGGGTGGTTCTAAGGTTTCTACCAAGATCGGTATCATCGAGAACCTCTTGACAAAGGTTGACAACCTGATCCTCTGTGGTGGTATGACATACACATTCTCTAAGGCTCTCGGCGGCAAGATTGGTTTGTCTATCTGCGAGGACGATAAGCTCGATGTAGCTCTCGACGTAATCAAGAAGGCTAAGGAGAACGGTGTAAACCTCGTACTCGGTACTGACTCTATCTGCGGTGATGCTTTCAAGAACGACTGCAACACACAGGTTTGCCCATCTAACAATATCCCTGACGGCTGGGAGGGTATGGACGCTGGTCCTGACACTCGCAAGGCTTTCGCTGCTGCCATCAAGGGTGCTAAGACTATCCTCTGGAACGGTCCTGCCGGTGTATTCGAGTTCGACAACTTCGCTGGTGGTTCTAAGGCAATCGCTGAGGCAATCGCTGAAGCTACTAAGGAGGGTGCATTCTCACTCATCGGTGGTGGTGACTCTGTAGCTTGTATCAACAAGTTCGGTTTGGCTGACCAGGTTTCTTACATCTCTACAGGTGGTGGCGCTCTGCTCGAGGCTATCGAGGGCAAGGTATTGCCAGGCGTAGCTGCTATCGAGAAGTAATTCATCAGAATGGAGATTCGTACACATACAATTCTTGATGGATGAACTAAGAAATATCTATCTTGTTTTGTTGTGACGAAGTATTGATTTATTGGATTCAATAGGTTACAATATATCAAACACTTTCAAGTCGGGGACACCCTTTATACGTGTCCCCGATTTTTCCATTTTTATTCACCCCAACTAAAAACCCAAAAATAAACATATTTTCATTTAGAAGATAGATCAATGGATTGGATTATCAACCTTTTTACGAACACCGAATCGGTGGCTCACATCGCCCTGCTCTATGCCATTGTCATAGCAGTGGGCGTGTATCTGGGCAAGATTAAGATTGGTGGCATTTCACTTGGCGTTACCTTCGTGCTCTTTGCCGGCATCCTGGCAGGACATGTAGGCTTCACTGCTCCCAAGGACATTCTGACCTTCATACAAGACTTCGGACTCATTCTCTTTGTCTTTATGATCGGTTTGCAGGTAGGTCCGGGCTTCTTCGAAAGCTTCAAGAAAGGCGGTGTGACGCTCAACCTGTTGTCGACGGCTGCGATATTCCTCAATGTCTGTGTGATGTTCGCATGCTATTATCTCTTCTTCGACACCAGCAACCCCAACAACTTGCCAATGATGGTGGGTACACTCTATGGAGCCGTCACCAATACGCCAGGTCTTGGTGCCGCCAACGAGGCGCTGCTCAGCGTCTTCCCCAATGGTGCCCCAAGCATTGCCAACGGTTATGCCTGCGCTTATCCACTCGGTGTGGTAGGCATCATCGGTGCCACCATTCTCATCAAGTACATCTGCAAGGTGAACACCGCGGATGAGGAGGAGAAACTAAACGAAGAAGACGCAGCCAACCCACATGCCAAGGCGCACAACATGCACCTTCGTGTAGAGAATACCTATATCGCAGGACGCACTCTCCGACAGGTTTCCGAGTTCCTGAACCGCGACATCGTATGCTCACGACTGCTCCACAATGGCGAGGTGAGCATTCCTAACAGCCAGACTACCTTCGAGGTGGGCGACGAGCTGCTCGTTGTATGCGCCGAGGCTGACGCCGAAGCCATCAAGGCCTTCATCGGTCCTGAGATAGAGGCCGAATGGGATCGCGAGAAAGATGAGGTTCAGCACTTCGTGTCGCGCCGCATTGTCGTTACACGTCCTGAGATGAACGGTAAGACTCTGGGCAAGATGCACTTCTCGAGTGTGTATGGCGTCAACGTCACCCGTATCTCACGCCAGGGAATGGACATCTTTGCCGGCCGCAACCACCACTTCCACGTGGGCGACAAGATTCTCGTTGTAGGTCCCGAGGAGAATGTAAACCGTGTGGCTGAAATGATGGGTAACTCTGTGAAGCGACTCGATGCGCCTAACATCGCCACCATCTTCGTAGGTATCATGATTGGTATCATCTTCGGCAGTCTGCCTTTCGCTGTTCCAGGAATGCCTGTTCCGCTGAAGTTGGGTATTGCTGGCGGTCCGCTGATCATCGCCATCCTCATTGGCCGTTTCGGTTATCACTTCAAACTGGTTACCTATACCACCACCTCTGCCAACATGATGCTGCGAGAGATAGGTCTTGTGCTGTTCCTTGCGAGTGTGGGCATCAAGGCTGGTGCCGGTTTCTGGGACACTGTGGTACAGGGCGACGGTATCAAGTATGTGTACACAGGTTTCCTTATCACCATCATTCCTATCCTTATCGTGGGCACCATAGCCCGACTGAAGTACAAATTCAACTACTTCACCATCATGGGTATGATAGCCGGAACCTATACCGACCCACCAGCCCTGGCTTATGCCAACGCTTCCTGCTCTAAGGAGGCTCCTGCCGTGGGTTACTCTACCGTTTATCCGCTGAGTATGTTCCTCAGAATCTTCTCAGCCCAGATAGTGGTACTTTTCTTCTGCGGAGCATAGCGAATCATTTGCTAAGCAAAGACTCTCCGACAGCAGAAAGTTCACTTACTATATTTGAATTTTTATAAACGAAAATTTATAAATTATAAAAGAGGTGCACATTTAAGAAAAAATGTGCACCTCTTTTGTTGCTTATTCCAAAAATCTTTGTAACTTTGAGGCTGTAAGAATACCTATTGATACACCAACCTTCAAAAAGAGAGAAAGCCTATGAAGAAATTTGGAATCCTACTAAGCCTGTTGGTCACTGCCACCTTGTCCACTTGGGCACAAGGAGCTAAAAGCATCCGCATAACGGAGGTGATGCCCAACAACCAAGCCAGTATCGTCGACGAGTATGGTGCCCACAAAGCATGGGTAGAACTGTCGAACACCTCGTTTACTACTTATAATATCCGTGGAATGTTCCTTACCACCGACCGACGTGTGCTCGACAAGAACATGTCGCCCGAGGAACGGCGCAAACTCATGTCTCCCCTACCCAACAATGAGCCGCGCACAACCCTTGCTGGCAAGAAAAGTGTGATCATCTACGACCGATACCTCTGGCAGGAAGACTCAGAGAAGACGTGTCCCGACTGTTTTCCCAAGGGCAAGGGACACTTCAGATGGCTGAGCGAGGGCAATGGTCCTTTCCATTTGAAACTCGGACTGGTGCCTCTCAAGGAAATAGCGGATGCCTTCCACGAGAAGAACAACTGGATAGCTCTTTACGACGGCAATGCTGTCGACCTGATAGACTCTGTCAACATTCCCTGGATGGCAGCCGACCAGTCATATGCCCTCAGCAAAGACCTCAGCAGCTGGAAGGTTTGCGCAGCCAAGGATGTCACTCCGGGCTATCTTCCACAAGACACAGGACTCAGCAAGCCACAGATTCTCAAGACGACCGACCCTCATGGCTTCGGCATTGCAGCCCTTTCCATGGGCATTGTCTTCTCCTGTCTGGCCCTGCTCTTCGTCTTCTTCTGGCTCTTCGGTGCCTATATGAAGCACAAGCAGCGCATCGCACGTGCCACAGAGAAACACGCCACCTTATTATATAAGACGGGCAAGAAGACCATCGAGCTGACCACAGAGATCGGTCATAAGACCAACGTGATGCTGAAGGAAGGCCTAACCACCAAGGGCATTGACAAGGAAATCTATATGGCTGTCATATCGCTGGCTCTCAAAGAATACTTGGAGGATGTGCACGACATCGAACCGGGCATCATCACCATTAAGCCCAAGCAGACGAGATGGAACGAACCGAGATTCAATAATAAGTGAAGAGTAAAGAACGAAAGGTAAAGAACGAAGAGTGAAAAATTCAACAGCTTTACTGATACAAAATAAAAATATTAAAGAATAAAACTATGGCAAAATACCAATATAAAGTAAAAGGCGTAGACTACGAAGTAGAGATACAAGATATAGAAGGCAATATCGCCAATGTAACCGTCAACGGCATCCCCTTCGAAGTGGAGATGAAGCAACCTGTCAAGGCTGGCAAGCAGAAGTTCCGCATAGCGAATGAGGCTACTGATGACAAGGGCGGAGTATCGTCTACCGACAGTGCCAAGACTAACCCAACAGGCAGTTCTGCCTCCTCTGCAAATGCCGAAGCTGCTGCCAGCAAGAAAGCCTCAGCAAGCGCTGGTGGCAAGCCTGTGGTAGCTCCACTGCCTGGCACCATCAACGACATTAAAGTAAAGGTGGGCGACAAGGTGAGCGCAGGAGATACCGTAGTGATTCTCGAAGCCATGAAGATGCAAAACAACATCGAGGCTGAGACTTCGGGCACCGTCGCAAGCATCAATGTCAACAAGGGCGATGCTGTCATGGAAGGCGACACCTTGGTAACGATTGCTTAACCCCAGAGAGCATTGCTCTTGCCAAGAATCCATCAACATAAACCCCAACTTAACGAACAACTATTATGGATTTCATCATACAGAATTTTCAGGAGTTCCTGACCTATACAGGCTTTGCCAATGCCACGGCAGGAAACCTCATCATGATATTGGTGGGAATCGTCTGCATCTGGCTCGCCATCAAGAAAGACTTCGAGCCGCTGCTGCTGGTGCCCATAGGTCTCGGCATCATCCTGGGCAACATTCCCTTCCGCACCGATGCCGGACTGGAGATAGGTCTCTACGAAGACAACTCGGTGCTCAACATCTTCTATCAGGGTGTGCGACAAGGCTGGTATCCCCCACTCGTCTTCCTCGGCATCGGAGCCATGACCGACTTCTCGGCATTGATTTCCAATCCGAAGTTGATTCTCATCGGAGCCGCAGCCCAGTTTGGCATCTTCGGAGCCTACATGATAGCCTTGGCTTTAGGCTTCGAGCCCAACCAGGCAGCAGGCATCGCCATCATCGGAGGTGCCGACGGCCCTACAGCCATCTTCCTGTCGAGCAAGCTAAGTCCTAACCTCATGGGAGCCATCGCCGTGTGCGCCTATTCCTATATGGCACTGGTACCTGTCATCCAGCCCCCGCTGATGCGACTGCTCACCACGAAGAACGAGCGTGTCATCAAGATGAAGCCAGCCCGACAGGTGAGTCAGACCGAGAAGATACTCTTCCCCATCATCGGCTTGCTGCTCACCACCTTCATCGTGCCCAGCGGTCTGCCGCTGTTGGGAATGCTCTTCTTTGGCAATCTGCTGAAAGAGAGTGGCAAGACCACACGCCTTGCCAAGACTGCAGGCAGCAGCCTCAACGACGTGATAGTGATGCTCTTGGGACTTACCGTAGGCTGCTCCACCCAGGCTTCAGAGTTCCTTACCCTCAACACGGTAAAGATCTTTGCCCTCGGAGCCTTGGCGTTCATCATCGCCTCAGCCAGCGGAATACTGTTTGTCAAACTGATGAATGTGTTCTTGCCAAAGGGCAAGAAGATCAACCCACTGATAGGAAATGCCGGAGTGAGCGCCGTACCTATGAGCGCCCGTATCTCCAACAACCTGGGTTTGGAATACGACCGACACAACTTCCTGCTCATGCATGCCATGGGACCTAACGTGGCGGGTGTCATCGGTTCGGCCGTAGCCGCAGGAGCTTTGCTGGGTTTCCTCAACTAAACTCCCACTTCATAGCCTGTCAAGCCTTCGCTTGGGGCTCTGTCTGACTGAATTCTTTCTTGCTCTGTTAAGCTTCCTCTTCGTCAGCCAACTGCTCAAGTGAGTGCTTGCTGCTTCCATCAAAACAATGGGTGCACACCTGGCACTTGGGCAGTCCGATAGCCTCTATGAGCTGCTCGATGGTATTGAACTTCAATGTGGTCAATCCCAACTGTCGGGCTATCTCTGCCACCATTCGCTCATATTCAGGTGAGCCTGTGGTGGCATATTTGTCAAGGTTCTTATTCGCATCGCCCTCAAACTTCTCGATGATGCGGCGTGTGATCAGCTCCATGTCGCTCTTGGAGGAGGTGAAGTTGATAAACGGACAACCGTAAACCAATGGAGGACAGGCGATACGCATGTGGCACTCCTTGAGTCCTGCCTGTTCGAAGAGCACCTTCACATTGTCGCGCAACTGGGTGCCTCGCACGATACTATCGTCGCAGAACAGCACTCGCTTGCCTTTCAGCATATCCTTGTTGGGGATGAGTTTCATCTTGGCCACCAACGAGCGCATGGCCTGGTTGGAAGGTGTGAACGAACGTGGCCAGGTGGGAGTATACTTGGCGATGCAACGCTGGTAAGGCACTTGCTTGCCGGCAGCATAACCCATCGCCATACCTGTGCCCGAGTCGGGGATACCGCTGCAGCAGTCCACCTCCACTCCGTCGGTCTTAGCCATGTTGAAACCATTCTTGAAGCGCACTTCCTCCACGTTTCTGCCCTCGTAGGTAGATGTAGGGAAACCATAGTACACCCAAAGGAATGAGCAAACCTGCATGCGCTTGTTGGCAGGACGTATCTGCTCCATGCCGTCGGCTGTGATCTTGACGATCTCGCCCGGACCTACATTATACTCCACCTCGAAGTCGAGATTAGGAAACGAGGTCGACTCGCTCGAAGCCGCATAGGCGCCTTCCTTCTTACCTATTATAATAGGTGTGCGTCCCCAGCTGTCGCGTGCACAGATAATGCCGTCCTCGGTCAGGATGAGCATGGTGCATGATCCTTTGATGTGATGATATACATTTTCGATACCCTCTTTGAAGCTCTTGCCTTGAATAATGAGCAAGGCAATGAGCTCCGTAGGGTTGGTCTTGCCCGACGACATTTCAGCGAAGTGCATGTTCTTGTCGAGCAGGTCCTTGGTAAGTTCCTCTATATTCAAAATCTTGGCCACCGTACAGATGGCGAATCTGCCAAGATGCGAGTTCATGATGAGTGGCTGGGCATCAGTATCGCTGATGACTCCGATACCCGATGTGCTGCCTTCGAACTTGTCGAGTGATGGCTCAAACTTGGTGCGGAAGTAAGAACTCTCCAGGTTGTGGATGGACCTTACGAATCCCTTCTCCTTGCTGAATGTTGCCAAACCGCCTCGACGTGTGCCGAGATGTGAATTGTAATCGGTGCCGTAGAACAAGTCTGCGACACAACTTTTCTTGGATATTGTCCCGAAAATGCCTCCCATAAAATTTTATGTTAATGTGTGTATGAATCAAAATTCCGATGCAAAGGTAATACAAAATTTGCGATTATGGAATATTTATGTATAAAATGTTACTTTCTTATTGCACTTTTTTTCTAATAATCACGCTAAAATCTGCCGAATAGCTTAAAATGAGCTATTTATGAGTTTTTCACCTCAATAGAGGTTATGATTTGGCAATAGTTCTAACTTCTGTGTTATACATAAGTTTGCTTGTCAAACAACTCTTTTCGCAAAGGTTCAACAATTAAGTGGATTAACGAAAATCATATCTATTTTTTAGATTTTATTTTCAGTTGACGTTCGCTTTACCCCAATCCAACCATTGTAAGTTCTTTATGCGTAATTATTCGGTTCCAAAATGTTAAAAAATGAGCTATAAGATACATTTAAGCACCAATTGTTTCTTATTTATGAAACATTATACCTATCTTTGCAGCAAATTGAGAATGTATGGCACAAAATATCTTCCGACTTGTCTTGACTGACGAGGCACAAGACTTTATTGAGAGTTTACCCGAAGCGGTATCTTACAAGATTTACTACAACATCAAGCGTGTTGTAGGTGGAGAACGTAACAAAGAACTTTTCAAGAAGTTGGAAAATTCGGAAATATGGGAGTTCCGTACATTATACAACAAAACTGCTTATCGCTTGTTTGCCTTTTGGGATAAGGACAAAGAAACTCTTGTGATTGCCACTCATGGCATCATTAAGAAAACTCAAAAGACACCGAGTAAGGAAATAGCGAAAGCAGAAGCAATAAGAAAAGAATATTTCAAAAATAAATAATTATGGCACAAATGAATCTTACCCCATTGGACGATGTGCTCGACAAGCACTTTGGGAAAGTTGGCACTCCAAAACGTGATGCTTTTGAAAGTGATGTGGATGAAGCTTTGCATGCATACCGTTTGGGAGAAGCCATCAAGAAGGCTCGCATAGAACAGAACTTGACACAAGAACAACTTGGTGAGCGTATAGGTGTGAAAAGAGCGCAGATTTCTCGCTTGGAAAGAGGTTATAGTATAACAATACCTACTATGCGAAGAGTATTCAAAGCTCTTGGTGTGGTAACTGCAACCATTGATTTGGGGATTGCAGGAAAAGTAGCATTATGGTAGATAAAAAGCTATGCATGTGGCTTTAGAGTATTTGAAACTAAAGCCATATGCATTGCTTTCCTTTGACAATAGTCGTGTATCGGTACCTAAAATAATAATTTAAGACAGAATTGTCTTTGATGGTATTCTGTATTCAGAACACCATCAAAGTCAAGAAAGATGATTTTAGAAAGTTTCTTTGCCATAAACGATCTTTGGAATTTTATGTTTCTTCATTTCTTTTTCATTGTTCACCATATTATATAAGCACATGGCTGCATAGTAGGCATTTGGATGTTGTGGAAGCATCATGAAAGGCAGGCGATTGTCCCATGCTTTTACTGGTGTTCCAAGAATCATACTCCAAGGGCGTTCATACAAATAGAACTCTTGTTCGAGAGCCTGACTTTCTACTATTTGCCCCGTCCTTTTGGTTTTAAACTTATGTGCAATAAATACCCATGTTCCTCGCACCCACATAAAACCATTTTTGTATGGGCACGGAGTGACGTGACGATATGCTTTAAGCAAGGCATAGACTCTGTGCAATACCGTGGAGTTATTATTTACCTTTGAATCTTCGTCTTTCTGTTGCAAGCATGCCAAGACATCTTCCCAAGTGCTGTTCTTTATATAAAACAGCAACGTAGGCAAAAGCGGCTCTGTCAATTGGTTAACAAAGCCCTCACTCAATATTCGACCTGCATTCAAACGAACGATCTCATGAAATCTTCTTTTTGCTTTAGTTCCCAGCCTTGTTTTTCTTATGCACATTAAACTGAATGGAGGATGCTTCACTGCTTCTATCTTTTGCAACGGATTGTTAGAACAATCAACGATTGTAAGCAACGGATTCTTTCTGAGGTTGATTCTTTGCAGCCTATTTCCATGTACATCAAGCACTGAGAGATATTCTTGCCTGTTTAAAAGCAATTGTTTCAACATTTGATTTGGGCACAATAGATGCGTCAATCCCTTACAGCCGGAAACGTTTATTGAGCATATTGCCTTGTGAGAAACAATATGGAATCCCGTCAATACGTTCTCCTCGTCTGTTTTTATTGTAATACAGTAATAGCCTGGCGATTGATATGAATGTCTTACCTGTCCCCAGTCATCCACTTTCCATTTTACTGATTCAGTTTCACCATCACCCCATTCAATTGTGACTATTGCATTTATCATGACCTTTAGCAGAAGAACCATGTCGTTACATTTTTGGCAAGTCGCAAGTGTCAGACAGTCAACTATAGGGTTGAGTTTCTTCTTCATCTGTCTAAAAGCAATCTCCAATCGAAGTGGAAACAAGTCTTTCGGCTTATCTCCCCTGTAGAAGCTGTACTTGCTATACTCGCTACAATCTATATTTTTAAGATAGTAATCCATCGCCTCCTGATAGTTATGCCTTTTCTCTGCCATTCTTCCCAACAGGTATTGGGCTCTGTTTCCCCAGTTGTAGCCGCTATCAAGTTCTTTGTAGTATTGTGCCGCTTTGTCGAGATTTAGCTCTACACCTTCTCCATAGGTATATAGATGAGCAAGTTTGTAGGTGATTTCTTGCTTCATCGCCCAATCATACCATTCGGTTGTCTGCATTTTCTCATGCAAAGCTTTAAATAAAAGAAACGCCTTGGAAAATTGACATTTATCGAAGTAGTAAAGTGACACACGCTCCATGGAAAGAATGTCGCCTTTAGCCGCAAGATGCTCCAACACTTCCAAAGCCAAACTGTTACCTTCCTGAAGATGGTAGAACAGAGGAGAATGGAAATTGCGCCAGTAGAAAGCGTCATTGCGAACAAATGGAGAAAGCGGATTGTAGGGTTCAGTTTGTGCAGGATGATTCATCAAGTGTTCAAACCAAGGATGGCGCATCATGTCGGCAAACGTAGGTTGTTTGCCAAAGATGTTTTCGCAGACAGTCTTTGAACATTCCTTGCATCCCTTTCCTATCACAAAGTCCAGCAGAATCTCCTCCACCAGATAACTATCAGGCTCTCCTGTCAATTCGAGAAGATAGGACAACAGCTGTCTCACTTCGCTTGAATCCTTTGAAAAGTTCAACTGACTGACGGTGTTGTAGAACAGTTCATCTTGGAGGAGAATTTCACCGCTAAGGCTTTTGTCTCCGTAAGCATTAACAACAAGAATCTGACGAAGTATCATATTGAATGTAGGAATACGCAAAGTAGATTTATCCAACTCTTTGTTTGATTTATCATTAGTCATATCTTTGAAACTTTAATTGCTTAACTGAGTGCAAAGATATGGCGATGGTGTCCCACAAATTATGACACGTCGAGACTAAGATTAAATTATTTTGCTTTTTATTGCCGATTCAGAATACCAATGGCTCTCATTGCCAATTCTTCTATAAGACCATCGTAGGGATTGGTTAAAATGAAATGAGGAAGTTGAGATTCCAATATAACATACTCATCATCAATAATGACATACGGAACCTCTTGCATATTATTCTCATGAAGCCACGAAGCTATTTCCGCCCCTTTGCAATGAAGCATAGAAGTATCAAACACATCCAAGTCTGTCGAGAGCAAAATGTTATCACTGATAGCAGACGGAGTTATACCTATTACTTTTCCTGGCAATTGTCTGTCTTTCCACATGTCTTGCATTGCCTCCAAACCGAGATATTTCCATGAGGATTCTATTACGATGTCCGCATGGGTCATATCTACTATGGTTTGCAGTTGTTTCACGGCTTCTGGGTCAAAACAAGTTCCATATTTGTCTTGCCACGCTTTCCTTTCATACAGTAATTGTCTTTGATGGTGTTCTGTGTTCAAAACACCATCAAAATCGAGAAATATAATCTTAGAATGATTCATCTATTTATTGTTGAAAATATCATCGAGACGCTCCTTCATATCATCAAAGATGGCATGATAATACTTCCATTTCTCTGCATCTGTGATACCCTTATCTCCATCCTTGGTCGCTGTAGGATGGTAAGTCTTGTAAGCAAGGCTGATGCCTTCAATATCAAGTTTTGCCACTGCGTCAACATCATTCCCAGCCAAAGGTTTTGGTGAACCATTTACGGTGAAGTTTTCACGGATGTAACCATAATATTTATTTTGACCAGGACCAGTCAAAAAGATAAGAACATCGGGCTTCAAGATCTCTATCTCTTGTGGGATGACATGAAAGTATTTCTCCTCTAACTCATGTATTTTTTGATAAACTCCATCACGTCCTCCTAAAGACAATTTTGATATGTTGTTCCAAAGGTATGCCACTTTCTTGTCGGAATACTGTTCGCCGAGAACGAAGTCCTTGATACCCGATATGATGCCATTAAAGCCCATGTTGAAAAACTTATTCTTAGCCAAATGATTGTCTGAATCTTTAAGGAAATAATCTCCCCTATAGTTGTCGGAATAGAATCGTTGGTAGAGTTCTACGAAATCGTCCGACTGTATTTGAGTTCCATCATCCGATACAGGTATGGGCCAATTGAGGGCTTCTTGTCCGAATACCATCACCTTCAAGTCGGCATCAGTCCACCAACTTTCGTCAACATAACCTCCTTGGTTATTATGCTCCAATGCTACACCCAGCATAAAAGGTGCCTGCACCTTGATGTCTTGGGCATCCAACTGTTGTTTCAGTTCATTCCATTTTGGCTCGTATAAGTTAGCCAGTTGTTTTGTTAAATTGTTCATAATTAATATGGTTTATAATTAAACTTTTGGTTCGTACAAGTATAGAACCTCTACAAAAAACTTTTTATCTATATATTTTTGTTAGTCGTTTTCATATAACTCCCACATGTCACTTACCCAGCCTTTCATTGCCAGACGTAAAGATTGTGGTTCCAATACCTCTATCATATTTCCAAAATGTAACAGTTCCATGATGAAATCATAGGTAGGACGCAATGTCAGTTCGAAGTCTGCGTAGTCCTTGCAGGTGAATATCTCTTTCTGCGTAGGATGCAATGGCAGAGAACGAAGATAATGCTGATGTTGTCTATTTGCCCGAACCACAATGCGTTGCATTGGGATGGTCTCGTCTGTTACTATTCCATAGAATGAGGAAAAATAGGCGTTTGCAGCAAAATTCTTGGGCATCGTGAAATGCTCTTTGGTTTCCTCAAAATTTTCCAAACGGTCAAGCCCATAGATACGCAGATTGTTATCAACGAGATTCTTCGCCAATAAATACCATCTTTTTTGGAACATCTTTAGGCTGTAAGGTTCTACAGAAAACGTATGAGAGGAGCCATGTATAAAACTCTTGTATGTCAGCGTCACCACATGGTTGTTCTTCATCGCCTCTATGATGTCTGTCAAGTAGTTACGGTTGGATGGTATTTCTTCAACAAGAATTCTGTCTTTCAACTGAGTGCTTTGCGACAAGGTATTAGCTGTAGAATATGTATCAAGTAGCCAACGGATGAGCCCACCTTTACTCAAACATTCTGGATTGGAGATGTAATACCGGTAACCGCCTTTTAACCGGCATTCAATGTTCACACCGAGCATCATCAAAATGTTTCCTTTCCATCGGTCGAAGGTTTGCCGCGGCAAAGGCTCTCCATTGCTGATGTTCTCGTCATGTATCCACTTGTCGTTGAGTTCTTTCAGCGACAACCCCCTATCACCTTTGTGATAGAGTGTTCTTAAAATCCAAAAATATTTCTCCAATGCAGTCATATTATGAATCTTTTTATATGGAAAACGTACAATACTCTTCAATATTGTTTGAAGTCATATCTTATTTATTTCGGCTGCAAAATTACGGCTAAGGTGTCTCAATTTATATGACATGTTTAATAAATGAGTGATTTCGAAGCAGATTTTCCAAATTAGGACAAGAATCTTGGAGAGTAACCCAAAAGGTTGTGAGTTACTCAAAACATACCTTGCTGTGTCTTTATGGACACAATGTTTTGGGAAGAATAAATCTAATACCATTGAAAACACTGCGGTGGTTCGCCCAGTGGCTGGAGGCGCAAAGCCTCCAAGGACAGGCTCATTTTCTCGCCACTAAAGGATGAAAAACGAAAAATCCCGATGAATGAGTTTCCATTGAATATCATTCATCGGGAAGAACAAAATGTATTCCTGCATATCATACGTTTTATATGTCATACGATAAAAATGTAAAACGTATGACATCAATGCATATATGTTTACACATTTCTTTGTATGGATACTTCTTGATCAAATTGCAACTGTACTTCCATACGACAGTGAACCGCCAACGACAGCCACAACCCTTGAAACACAAAATAAAAGCATCATTCTGCTATCTCTTGCTTTTTTAGGCGTTCTTTTTATCAAAAATGCATTCTTACATCCACTCCACACTGTATGGGATTGCCTCTCTGGGCAAAGTACTGCTTGGTGCCTGTGGCAGCATTGTCCACGGCGAAGGTGTTGAAGCGGGTATTGCTCAGGTTGCGTCCCCACAGACTCACCACCACCTTACCCATGTCGGCATCGATATGTGCGCCTGCCACGGCATAGAACTTCTGCGCATAGGTGTTGGCGTTGTCCCAGTAGGTCTTGCCCTGTGCGTTGACGTTGGCACCGAGGGTGACGCTTCTCAGCCAAGGCTTTTCCACGTCGAAGCGATAGTCGGCCGAGGCTGCCAGGGTGTGCTGTGGCACATAGGGCACGTACTTGTCCTCGTAGCTCACAGCCTTATCGCCCTCACCGTCCACATACTCGTCGAACACGGCACGGGTATAGCCATACGACAGCATCCAGTCTAAGTGTCCGTCCACGACCTGTCCCTTGGCCGACAGCTCCAGTCCGCAGGTATGGCTCTTGCCGGCATTCACCATCATACGTCCGAAACCATAGTTGCCCGCCATCACCGACAGTTGCTGGTTTCTCACCTTCATATAGTAAGTGCTCACATCCACATGCAACTGGCCGTCCATAAGGTTGAGATGCGTTCCCGCCTCATAGTTCCACGAGGTCTCGGGCTTGTAGGCGATGGTGTGGTTCACGTTGTCATAGTCTTCCGGTGTATGGGGCACGTCGTAGCTTCCTCTCATGGCCTGCTGGCGGTTGGAGTTGAGTTCGGTCTGCAAGATATCGCTGAACATCTGTATGTTGTAGCCTCCTGCGCGATAGCCTTTGCTCAGGGTGGCATACACGTTGCTGCCCTTTGAGCCTAAGCGGTAGCTCAGTCCCAGCTTGGGCAGCAGCTGCTCGAAGCCATCGTGTGCCTTGCCGTCGAGCATCGAGCGCAGCGTGTTCGTGGCCTTTGAGCCCATCACGTTGGCATTCATCTTCATGTATGCCATGCTCTCATAGTGTATCTTGGTGAGCATATAGTCGTAGCGGACACCGAGGGTGAGTACCAGTCGTGGGGTGATGTCGATGTTGCTCTCATGATAGAAGCCGATGTTGTACTGGGGTGTATGGTAGGTTCCGGGTGCTCCCATCTCCACGTTCATGCTCACGCCTCCAGCCCGCTCTATCATCTGTGCAGCCAGTGCGAGGGCCTGTTCATGGGTCATGCCGGGACGCATCATGCGCTGGGCCATAGCCTGCAACATGGCGCCATACATCTGCTGCTGTATGGCATTGCCTATGGGAGTGGTCAAGGCAGAGTCGAAGAACACGGGGCCGTTGGTCTTCAGCCATTGTGCCGAGAAGAAGGCTCCCGCAGCCCAGTGCCACACGCCACCTACGGGTTTGCGACTCTTCAGCGAAAACTCCTGTGTCATGGCGTTCTGCAACTGGTCCTGCATCATGCGCATATAGTCAGCCTCCAGATAGTCCTGGTCCATGTACATGTGGTCTTTCAGATACTGATAGCTCGTGGTGGATGCCAGCGAGAAGGTGTTGGCATCGTAGCTCAGCGTGAGTCCGGTGATGAGATTGTTGCGGCGATAGCTGCCTGGGAAGGTCGATGCTGGCTGCTCTGCCTTGCCCGTATTCAGGTCGAGCGATCCATAGGGGAAGGCGCTTTGGTCTACATACTGATAGTCGGCCGTCACATTCACCTTCCATCCCGAATGCAGTCTGCCGGTCAGCATCAGCTTTCCGCCAGCCTCCTGGTAGTCGTCAGCCCTCTCGCCCGTGGTGGTATTGCGGAAGAAGCCTGTCTGCGCATTGTAGAATCCGCCCACCATCAGGGCTACGTCCTCTCCTAAGCGCTGATAGTGCGAAGCCTCAAGATTGCTGTAACGACGGCTGCCATAGCCTATCCTCACGTCGGTGCCCTGATAGTCGAAGGCATTGCGCGAATAGAGTCTCACCAGTCCGCCCTCGGTATTCTGTCCGTAGAGTGTGCCCTGCGGACCTCGCAGCACGTCCACACGACTCAGCTGATAGGTGTGCAGATTGAAAGCCGACTTGCTCATCACGGGTATTCCGTCCACATACACACCGATGGCTGGACTGTTCACACGGCTGCCTATGCCTCTCACATAGACTGCAGACGAGAGACGGCTACCATAGTTGGGCATTACGAAGTTGGGGATATACGACGACAGCTCACGCAGGTCGCGGGCTCCCAACCTGTTCATCTCGAAGTTTCCGAAAGAAGTGCTGCTTAGTGGTTGCTGACGCAGGCGGAAAGCCTCCTTGGGTTGCGACACGACGATCACCTCGTCTATGTCGTACACCTTACTGCTATCCACCGAAATACTCTCTGCCTTGCCTGTTGCTGCTGCCAATATCATGGCAACGCCCATCATGATTCTTTGTGACATGTACCTTTACTTTTTTTTCTTGTATTATTTTTTTCGTTGTTTTCTGTTTTCGGGTGCAAAGGTACGAAGTTTTTCTGCACTGTGCAATCCCCATTTATATGGAAAATGAAGGGTTAGCTGGTTCAGAAGTCAGAGAAGTCAGAGAAGTCAGAGAGATCAGAGTTTCTTGAATCCAGAGCCACCACAGTATTGACAGGTGATTTTTCCACCGCAGACTTTACACGGAGTACGATCCTTGGAGTTGGAAGTGGCTTTGCCCGGATGGTTTTTGCAAGACTGGCATACGCCTTTGCCATTGCATGCAGTACACCTGGTAGCGGTCTTGGTAGAAGCAGAACTGCCAGCCGCTGCCGTACTTGCCGACGAGGCTGCACCTCCACCGCCCGAATAGGCCGCACCAGACGACTGGTTGCTGCTGCCAGTGATGTTGGAAACCGTGGTGCCCAATGCACCCAAGAGAGCTGCCGCAAAAATTGCATTGTTGCGTTCGCGCTCTTCCTGCAGAGTCTGACATTCCTTGCACAAAGTCAACATCTTGGATTTAAAATTAGTCTCTACGTCTTCCGAGACGCCTGCACACACGACGATAGATTTCGACTGAGGAGAAAAATACATGCCGTCGGCCAGATAGTCGGTCCTCTTCAGATAGTCCATAGCAGCGAGCACATCATTGTATTTCTTTAATTCCCTGTAACATTCCAACTGCATATATTTCAGCTCATAAGCGAACATTCCGTTTCGATCGTTCATACCATCAATATCGAATGCCATAAACTGCTCGATACAGTGCAAAGCCTTACGGTATTCGCCCAAGGCATAATACCTTTTGGCATCTTGCACCCACACATTATCCTTATACAGTTCTCTGTCGTCCGACACCTTACTCGTGTAATAATAATGCTTCCACCGATCCATATAGTCGGCATACTCCATGCTTTTTGCATTGGCGCTATCCTTACGGCAAAGGTCGGCAACCTGCAGAGAGTTCAAAGCATTGATATCGATAACCGAAAAGAAATATTTGTCGTCGAGCGAAGCCAAAACGTTCGAATAACCAAAAGACTCTTTGATATTAGACAGGGCACTGTTCAGAAAAGGCTGATAGACGATTCCGTCGAGACTGTAGGCAAGAACATTTATCACACCCCTGTTCACATTATACAATTGGATGGGCTGAGTTTCCATCATCATATTGCGTATGGCAAATACGGAGTCGTTGTACCTGCACAAGGGCACCAATTCCTCAGGAATGGGCAAAGGCTTGCCCAACAAGTCCCACGACTTCGTCTGTCCCTGTATCCACGTGCCATGCAGGATGGCATTGTCTTTCTTTGCCATCTTAAGCACTTCTTTCGGAATGTCTTCACGATACTTGTAGGCAGCTTTGCGCAGCCGCTCTTTATCCTTCTCCAACGAGAACGAAAGAGCATTCACCAGCGACTTCGATTTAGCTTTGTCGTAGGCTTTCTGATAGGCACTCTGTGCTGAGGCACCAGCACAAAACATCATGCAAAACAAAGCCAAAAGGCTTGTCATTTTCTTTTTCATAGGCTTTTTATCATTTATTGAATGTATGACAAAGATAGCCAATTTCTTTGTCATCTGCAAACGCCTTTCGGCCCAGACGGTTTCAAAACATCAGTAAAGATGCCTAAGCGGACAAATTCTGTGCTTATCTGGTCTAAAAAAAATCCCCCAGACCCTGGGTGATTGATATAGGGTCTGGGGGAAAAGATACTGAGGGCTGCCGATTACTCTGCATCGGTGCCTTCTCCGCCTGGAGGATTGGTACCACCCGTGGTGTCACCGCCCGAAGGAGTGCTGCCGCCAGTAGTATGAAGTTGTAGATTCTTTAAATTTACTATAAGATAATATCGGCAACTAACATTTCTATATCTTTTTCTAACAATTTCGCCCCTGACAGTTCTACTTACAGAACTATCGGGGACGAATTTTCTTTATATATCCACTTTTCACATCGGCAAGACCTCATGCTTCTGCCGTCTCTCTCCACCGGCTGCATCTGGTTGAAGGTTATAATGAGTACTCAAAAAAAAACACAGAGTAGCCTTACGACTACACTGTGGGACTTAATATATCAACTCAACTTTCACAGAGTTCGGAACTTACCGTTGCTTTACTCGAGAACGAACAAGGCTCTCAAGCCATCGTCTACACCCGAGAAAACCATGAAGGCAAGACTCAGGAGAACAGCTGTTACCATGACAATGGCGATACCCAGCACGGCACAGTCGGTTGTGATAAGAGGCAGGAAAATACCCGAATGTTCTAAATCATGCCCTATGAGCATAAATGCTTACGATTTGTATCCCCATACATTCTATTTCCCCATTCTCGAATGCAGCAGTAGCAAAATCCTCGGCTTGAGCCTCATCCATCGCCGCTACATAATAGGTCAACATCTCCCCCAGTTCCGTTTCAATATCAACATAAAAGTAATCCATAGACAACAATACTATTTATTCGATTCTACATTATTATTATTAAACATATCATTTGGTACAGAATTTCTTACCAAAGCCACCCTATAAACATCCATCATTCGTTTTCTGAGATGCATCGGCGCAATCACTTCCAAAGAACGGCTTCGAGACAACAATGCCATCACAAAGTCGTTGGTAATCTTGACATGCACAGAAATCTTGAACACTTTACCATCATCCACTAAAACCCTCTGAGTATGATGCAGCGGCATTGCCTTCAAGAAATAGCCATCCCTATTATCATATTGCAAGATAACCTCCTCTACGGGCAAACTCTCATCATTCCAAATGCCATAACAATCACGATACATCCCATTCACATCAATATCTACGTTTCGTTCAAACAGGGTATCATGCACCACCAGATTGCGGATTCTATCAATGCCATATGCCTTTAGCTGATATCCATCTGCATCATAAGCCAAAACATACCAAAGTTGGTTAGATTCCTTGATATAATGAGGCAAGATATTCTCTTTCGTTATCACCTCACCTCCATGTCGATAAAGGACATATTGGAAAGAGATGGTATGCTGATTCCTCACCGCATACATCAGTTGAGGCATATACTTGCTGAAGACAGCCCGATGATGCTCTGGCAAAATATACGACCTCATGTTAGGACTTTCATCCACGGCATTGAGCAATTCGAAGTTAAGGAGCATTTCAGAAAGCCTATCCTCCCTGCTCGAAAACCTCTCATTGATGCGATAACTATTCGTTGCCCTATCAAAGGAAATTTCTATATGAAACAGCATTTCTATGTCATTGATGTCTCTTTGCAGAGTTCTTTCTGAGATAGGAGCATCCACATGGTCATTAATATAACTCAATAGTTCATGTACGGAAACACAGCTGTCCCCATACTGACCATTGGTTGCATAAATCTTATTGATGATAAGCAACATTCGACGAATGCCATCTATTTGTCTTGCCATAACAGGAACTGTTTACTTCTTACTTATCACATCTCAGTTCATGTACTCTTTGTAAAGTTGCGGCCTTACTGCCCTCCACATTAAGAGGAGGCAAAAGACTGTCGATTAAAAAAGATTCCAACTCATCATTCTTATCATTGGCAAGATAAGCAAAAAGCAAATTACGCTCCATCCATGCGGTCAAGCTATTTTCATCTTCCGCACCAAACTTCGTTTTCTTATTGATTTGGTAATTTTTATCACGAGGAATCTTCTGATATCCAAACAAACTGCCCAAAGTTTTTCTGAGCGTAGAATTACCTCCATTACCATGCAGATGATTTGTCCATATTCGTCTTTTCAAATCAGAAGCTATACCTGTATACAACACACGATAATCCACTCCGTGCAAAGAGATTTCTGTATATTTGAAATTACCCAAAACGTCAGGAATATTACAGCCAGCCTTTAACACCACGATATAATTGCCTTCCACGGCAGGAAGTTCTGCTCTTTGCCCTTTTGCTGAGTCAAAGAGTGTAAACTGATCTAACAATCCTTTTATATCCATATTTTTTATCTTTATTGTTTGACATTCCAATTAATACTGCAAAAATAAAAAATCTCAGCGACAAAACATGTCTGCGAGAAAAATATTTTCTTTAGACTTTTAAAAATAGCCCATATCATGCAAGCAATAGCACTACAAGATATGGTGAGTCAGCCATCAGAATGCTCCACGATATGTGGAAACTCAACAGCCCTATTGAAAACTTCCAAATAAGAAAAATGTAGCTATGATGGTACCAGAAGATATAGGTTAAACCTATGATACAGGAAAATGCATACTCAAAAAAAGCCCCACAGAGTAGCCTTACGACTACACTGTGGGACTTAATATATCAACTCAACTTTCGCTGAGTTCGGAACTTACCGTTGCTTTACTCGAGACCGAACAAGGCTCTCAAGCCACCGTCTACACCCGAGAAACCCATGAAGGCAAGACTCAGGAGAGCTGCTGTTACCATAACAATGGCGATACCCTGCATGCCCTTAGGAATGCGAACCAAAGCCTGCTGCTCGCGGATGCCGGCATAGACAATGAGCGCCAAGGCAAAACCAAGAGCTGTAGAGAAGGCGTAAACCACACTCTGAAGCAGATTAAAGTCTTTCTGAATAACCAAGATGGCTACACCCAGCACGGCACAGTTGGTTGTGATAAGAGGCAGGAAGATACCCAATGCCTGATAGAGAGCTGGCGAAACCTTCTTGAGGATTATCTCCACCATCTGTACCAAAGCGGCTATGACAAGGATGAACGAAAGGGTCTGAAGATACTGCAAACCGAAAGCATCGAGCACGTACTTCTGAACACACCAGGTGATAATGGTTGCCAAAGTCAGGACGAAGGCAATGGCACCACCCATACCGATGGCGGTATCAATCTTCTTCGATACACCCAGGAATGGGCAGATACCGAGGAACTGCGACAAAACAATATTGTTGACGAATATCGCAGAGATAAATATCAATAAATATTCCATATATTACTCCTCCTTATTTCTTTACCTTATTAAATATTGCAATGATGTAACCCAAGGTGAGGAAGGCTCCTGGAGGCAAGATGAACACCAGAATGTTGGTGGTCTCTGGCAAAAGAGTTACTCCGAAGAGGCTGCCTGAGCCGAGAATCTCGCGTGCACAACCCAGAATGGTGAGACCGAGGGTGAAACCTAAACCTACACCGATACCGTCGAACAAACTTGCCACTGGCGAGTTCTTGGCAGCAAAACTCTCCGCACGACCCAGGATGATACAGTTAACCACAATCAGTGGAATGTAGATACCTAATGCCTGGTTGATGCTGTCGGGTGCATAGGCGCTCATAAACATCTGCAGAATGGTTACGAAGGCTGCTATCACAACGATGAATACAGGGATGCGAACCATATCGGGAGTGATCTTCTTGATACAGGAAATCACAAAGTTGGTACAAATCAGCACCGCCATAGTAGCCAGTCCCATGGAGAGACCGTTGATGGCGCTGGTGGTGGTTGCCAAAGTAGGACACATACCAAGGAGCAACACGAAGGTTGGGTTCTCCTTGATAATACCATTCATTAAAATCTTAATATTACTCATAGTGGCTTATCCTTTCTTTACTTTTGTGGCACCGCTCTTACCGTCTGTACCCTGCTGGGTATAGGCTGCGTATGCCTGGTTAATAGCCTTGAGGAAAGCACGACTGGTAATGGTAGATGCCGTGATGGCATCAACAGCATTGCCACTCTTGTCGTCCTTGCTCACGTGCAGGTTGCCATCCTTTGGTGTCTTGCCAATGATGCTGCCCTTGCCGTCTTTCTGGAACCAAGTGCTGGCCTTGGCACCAAGACCTGGAGTCTCTGAGTGCTGAAGAAGGGTGTAACCCAATATCTTGCCCTCTTTGTCGAAACCTACCAGTACCTTCAGGTCGCCACCAAAGCCGCCTGTGGTGCTCTCTACAGCTGCTCCGAGAGAGTTGCCGCTCTTGTCGGAACAAGCATGAACAATAAAGGTAACCTCCTTGCCGTCTATAGTCTGCGGTACCTCTTCTGGGGCAGCCACCTGCAAGTCGTCGGTTCCCATCACGCTCTTGATACCAGCTGCCAATGACTGCTCTGCCTTCTGAGCGATAGGACCTGATGTGATATGGTTCACATAAGCGAGCACTGCACCTACAACGAGTGCCACACCCACCAATACGAGAACCATGTTCTTCAATGATGATTCTAATTTCTGCATGTCTCTATCCTCCTTATTTCTTTGCAGGCTTCTCACCGAAGCGCTTGGGTTTAACGTATGTGTTAATAAGAGGTGTGAACGCATTCATGATGAGAATGGCGAACGACATACCTTCTGGATAGCTACCCCAGTTGCGGATGATGACTGTCAGCAGACCAATGCATACACCATAGATGAGCATTCCCTTGTGGGTCATTGGTGATGTGACATAATCGGTGGCCATGAAGATGGCACCCAACATCAAACCACCGCTGAGGATAACTGCAAATGGATTGGCATATACAGGGTTGGCCAAGTGCATCAAACCGCTGAATACAAACACGGTAGCAATGATGCTTACAGGAATGTGCCAGGTGATGACCTTCTTCCAGAGCATGTATGCCAAACCGAGCAAGAGGGCGATGGCACAAACCTCACCCGTTGTACCGGCACCGAAGCCCTCGCCTGTAGCACCAAAGAGAAGGCTCAGAGAGTCGGGCAACTGCTGAAGCACAGAGCTGTCGCCTGTCTTGATGGCTGTCTTCATGATAGCCAGAGGAGTGGCAGCTGTTGTGGCATCGGTATAGCTGAGCAGCTGTCCAGCCACAGGCCATGAGGTCATCTGTGCAGGGAAGCTGACGAGCAGGAAGCAACGACCTACCAAAGCGGGGTTGAAAGGATTGTTGCCCAAGCCACCAAAACTCATCTTACCCACACCGATAGCAAACAAGGCACCGATGATGATGATCCAAAGTGGAAGGTTGCTGGGCAGGTTCATGCCGAGCAAGAGACCGGTAATGATGGCAGAACCATCGAGCAGACTGGTCTCGGTCTTGAGAATATATTTTGTGATAGCCCACTCAAAGAAGACGCAGGCAGCCACAGAGACAAGCAGTACTACTGCCGAACCCAGGCCGAAGAAATAGAAGGAGGCCAAGATGGCAGGTACGAGAGCTACGATGACTCCGTACATATTCTTCTCCACCGACTCGTTGCCATGGGCATGTGGCGATAATGAAACGATTAATTTACTCATTTTTATTTCTGTTGGGAAGTTTACGATATATTACTTCTTTGTGTTGCGAGCACGGATAATACCCATCACTGCTGCCTTACCACCGATGATGTTGTCGAGGATAGGACGATGAGAAGGACAGGTAAACTGGCATGAACCGCAGGCGATACAAGAGGTTACCTCTTCTGCCTCCAAACGCTCATACTCCTTCATCACACTCAGTGTGGCAAGCAAGTAAGGCTCTAAGCCCATAGGACAGGCCTCCACACACTTGGCGCAACGGATACATGGCTCAGCCTTCTTGCGGTGAGCGTCGGCATCGGTCAGGACGGTGATGGAGTTGGTGCCCTTGGTGACAGGAACATCAAGGCTGATCACAGCCTTACCCATCATAGGACCACCTGCCAAAACCTTGTTGTCGCCCTCGGGCAGACCGCCACAAGCCTCTATCATCTGAGAGAAAGGTGTACCCATACGAACGAGGAAGTTGCCAGGATTCTTCACCTGCTTACCAGTAACTGTGGTGTAACGCTCGAACAAAGGCTTGTTCTTCATAACTGCCTGATACACAGCAAAGGCAGTACCTACATTCTGAACGATTGCTCCAACATTGACAGGGATAGCTGGAGGAGCAGGAACCTGACGGCGGATAACGGCATCAACCAACTGCTTCTCACCTCCCTGAGGATATTTCTTAGCCAAAGGCACAATCTCGATACGTGAATCGCCGGCTGTCTTTTCCTCGAAGAGCTTGATGGCTGCAGGCTTGTTGTCCTCGATACCGATATAGCCCTTCTCTACCTTGGCAGCCTTCATCAGGAGGTTCAAACCTACAAGAATCTCATCGGCATGCTCCATCATAAGACGGTAGTCGGCTGTGATGTATGGCTCGCACTCCACACCATTGATGATGACACACTCGGCCTTGGCACCTGGAGGAGGACACAGCTTGATGAAGGTTGGGAAACCTGCACCACCCATACCTGTGACACCAGCCACCTTGATGCGGTTGACGATTTCTTCGGAAGTGAGCTCTGGATGAGATGCTATCGTCTCCAACTTTTCAGAACGGTCGATACTCTCCTCCCACTCGTCGCCTTCTACATTGATGATAATACAAGGCTTGCGGTAACCGGTAGCGTCGATAGACTGGTCTACCTTGAACACAGTTCCCGAAACAGAACTGTAGATAGGAGCACTGACAAAACCACCAGCCTCAGCAAGCAGAGTACCTACCTTCACCTTGTCGCCCTTGGCAACAACAGGCTTTGCAGGAGCACCGATGTGCTGACCAAGAGGGAAAATGGCCTGCTTAGGAAGGGCTGCCACCTGAGTAGCCATCTCGGCTGTAATCTTATTCTCTTCTGGGTGAACACCACCTATTCTAAATGTTCTCAATTTCATGCTTGTTCCTCCTTCTTTACAGGGAAATTAACTTTCACGAGAGCACCTGTTGGGCACTCATCAACACACTTGGTACACATGCGACACTTGTTGAAGTCGACATAAGCTACATTGTTCTCAATGGTGATGGCATCAAACTTGCAGACTTTCTGGCACTTACCGCATCCGATACAAGCAACGCTGCAAGCCTTCTTGGCTACTGCGCCCTTGTCGTGATTGACACACTGAACATACACACGACGACCCTTAGGACCCTTCTTGCGAAGCTCAATGATGTGGCGTGGACAAGCCTTGGCACAGGCACCACAGCCAATACACTTCTCCTCATCCACCTCAGGAAGACCTGTCTCGGAATTGATAGAGATGGCACCGAACTGACAGGCAGCCACACAGTCGCCACAGCCCAGACAGCCAAAACCGCAACCTGTCTCGCCTGCTCCACAAGAGTTCATAGCTGCACAGGTATGCAAACCATCATACTCGGCGATGCGAGGACGATGCTCGCAAGAGCCATTACAACGCACTACTGCCACCTTAGGATCGGTGTTGGCCACAGCGATACCCAAGAGATCGGCTACCTTGCCCATCACGTCGGCACCACCTACAGGACACATCAGTCCTTCGATGCTGCCGGCATCAGCTCCCTTGACCAAAGCTGCTGCCATACCGGAACATCCGGCAAAGCCACAACCACCGCAATTGGCACCAGGCAGAATCTCGCCCACCTGACCTAATCGAGGGTCCTCATCGACGGCAAACTTCTTGGAAACTACGAAGAGAACCAATGCGGCAATAAGCGCAATGGCACCGAGCACCAAGACTGCAATCATAATAAAGTTCATAATCTTTGTATTTGTTTTAGTTATTAATATTATTACTTTCCATTGACCTATAGAGTTTTACTTCTCGATGGAGAAGCTGAGTCTGCGTTTCAGCTTGCCACGAAGCAGATACAGACATACATAATAAGGTATAAGTATGCCCAAAGAAGAAAGGGCTGCCATACCTTCTGAGCCTGAAACCTTCAATACTGTCACCAAGGCTACAACCATCAGGACCAAAGGCAGAAGATAACCATACCAGCTGGCACGGAAGCCGACACTGGTATCGGCCAAAACTCTGACCGAGTCGCCAACATGGTATTGAGAAGCATCTGATGTGGTAACTTCCACCAACTTCTCCTTGGTTTCGGAGGCATTACAGTGGGAGGCTACCTTACAAGCGCTACAAGCCGATGACTGGAGGATGCGCACACGTACTGTTGTGCCATCGACGCCATCGACTACACCGGAATGTTTTATCTTATTGCTCATGCAGTAATTCTTGTTCTTGTATCTTTTTGTCAACCCTGTTTGACTTGCTGTTTTGCTAAGTCGAGTTTACAAAGCCATTTTCAATGCAAAGATAATACATTATTTATAATTGGCAAACAAAAATATGTTTTTTTCAAAAAAAAAGAAACGCAAACGTTTTCTTTGTTTGCGTATACTCTATTTTTTCAGGATCAAAGGCAACTACGCTGTTCCCCAAACAGTAATGAGTAATTACTTGAATACTACAATATGTTTCAACCTGTACGGTTGGCACGCCCAGAAGATCCAGAAGCTCTCCAACAGCACGCCCTGAACCAACGGTCACCGGCCGAAGGGAAAGGTAAAGGGCAGAAGCTCCCCAACAGCACGCCCTGAACCAATGGTCACCGGCCGAAGGGAAAGGTAAAGGGCAGAAGCTCCCCAACAGCACGCCCTGAAAGGGCAGAAGCTCTTAGCCCAGGGCAGCGCCCTGGGTATAATAGCAATCAGCAATGCGCCCTGTAAGGGCGTATTGGGTAATTTCAACCGTACAGGTCGAATTGTTTTCTGTAAGTTATAAATTGTTTTTCCTCTTGTTGTAAATTTCTATTCAAAAGGCATTAAATCTCTGTTCAAAGGCTTTGAACGGACATTCAAAGGCTTTGAACGCACATTCAAAGGCTCTGAACGGACATTCAAAGGCTCTGAACAGAACTTTCAAAGGCTCTGAACAGAACTTTCAAAGGCTCTGAACAGAACTTTCAAAGGCTAAAAAGAACTTTTACTTTGTGAACCAGCAAAAATTCAATGATTAGAACTTCTTGAACTTCAGACGGAGGGTCTTGGAGCGAAGTATCATTCTGCTTCCACTAAGAGCCTCTTTGGCAAAATGCTCCTCCAACTCGTTGACACCATAATAGCGCAAAGGCTCTACATCGTCGACGGGAATATCGCCACCATCCTCGCCATTGTCCTGGTGCCAGTTGTTCTTATAGGCCTTGCCCAAGAAAAGGCTGTCGCCAGTCTGCTCGAAACGGAAATAATAACCCAGTCTTCCTTCGCGGTCGAAATCAGACACACTGATGAGCCGGTGCTCTATGCCCCAGAAGAAACGACGGTTGGAATAATCGCCCGTCTTGCCAGTTGCCAAGGTATCAATGCTCTCAAGGTGCCAATAGCCATCAAGATCGCCATTGTCACTCGACTCGAGAGTACATGAGGAAAGTGAGCCCAACGCCATCAGTAGTCCTGCCACTGCTGCCACACCAAGAGCAGCAATAGGATGCTGTCGTTGCGTATTCGACTTCATATTTTGTTTTTGATTGTTCTTTGTCATGCTGTTATTTCTATCCATTCGTTACTTCTTCTTTTTACCAAAATCCAGTATGCCCGACTTGCCCACGGTGAGCTGGAAACCTGCATTATGACCCAACATCTGATCGCTGCCGAAGTCCATGGCATAACCGCCCTTGGCATGCCAGCCATGAGCAAAGCGATAGTTGGCCTCGGCAAGGAAGCTCACATTGTGATGGGGCTTGGTGAAGGGCTCCTGATAGGTTCCCCAGCCTTTCTGGTAGGTGGCCAGCACGCGATAACCCAGACGGGAAGTTGGCTGTCCGTCGAAACCAAGATGGAAGGCTACGAAGCGGTTGTCGTGCACATAGAGGTCGCCATTCTCATTATAGATAGGCGAACGGTAGAGCGGATTGCCCATCACCTGTCCCCAATGCTGCCAGCCTGGATAGTTGCCGTGATTATAATAGTCGTCCATTCCTGCCAAGTGGTCGGGAATGTTCATCGTATGGTCGTGATTGAAAGGTCCGCTCTGATACTTGGTATAGAGATACTCGAACACCACATTGCGAAGCCATGTGCCGTGAGGAAGATTCAGTTCGGCACCCAGCATGATGTCCTTCAACTTATAACGGTAGTATCTGTTCTTCTTGCGGTCCTGCCATTCCTCACCCTCGCCATAACCGTCGTAATCGAGGAAAAACATCTGACTGTGATCCTCGAAGAAATGATCGGCATAAACACCGATATGCCAGGTGTCGGCCTTGTAGTTGAAACGCATCAGCCAGCTGCCCAAATGGTTTCCCTCCACATTGGCATAGGCTCCATCAGTGGCATCAGCACCACTGGGTATGAAGGCATGAAGGAAATCCTTAAAGCCCTTGCCCGTAGGTATCTGCACCATCTCGCCATTGGCTCCACGATGATAGACATTGCCACCAAACTCGGCAGCCATCTCTAACCCCAGCTCAAGGCTCCAGGGACAGAAACGATCCTCGTTGCCGATACGCAGGAAACCAGCCTTACTGTGATAGAGTACATGCTCGGCATACTTGGTGCGACACTGGGTGAAGTCTTTCTGCCAGTTGTCGTCGGTCATCATACCAAAGGCCACATGTCCCTTCAGCTGTAACCAGCGTCCGAAGGCAGGAATAGTCCAATATTCGGGCAATGCCAACCGGACCTGTGGCACAGGACGGGCGTTGATACCCAATGTCTGACTGCCGCTGCTCAAGGTCTGGTTCTTCAGTTCCAAAGGATATTCCTTGGCTCCCACACTCAGTACACCATGCAGCCAGCGAGCCTCAACAAAGGCTTGCTGCACCACCACATGACTGGTGTAATGAAGCGGAACAGCCACATCGGCACCATAACCTATTCCCCATCGGCGTGCAGAGTCGAGAGACAAGGGGCGAACAAGACTGCCTCGCAGATAACCATTGGTCGACGAAAGCGAAGAGAGGCCATACTTGTTGGCATTGAGCCACAACGGCGTCTTGCCATGCGAGAAAGACCCCTGCATCTCGACTTGATAACGAACGTCTTTGCCAAGGTCGAGCTTTCCCGCCTCGGCACCATCCTGCCAGGCATACTGTGCACGAACCGAAAGAGGCAGCATCGCAGCTGCCGCTAATATAATAAGGTGTATTTTATTCATCCTCTTGAGATATCTAAAATCGGGTAAAGATTAATATGTTTTGCAAAAATAGGAAAAAGTTTACTTTCAGCCAAGCAAAAGGCAAGTTTTCATCGATTTCTGACCCATTTTTATGCCATAAGACGGTGGTTTAGGGATTTTCCCCTGCCCATTTAGGGAAAAACCTTTTCTTCGACCAGCATTTTGACCTATCTTTGCAACGTAAAACAAAAAGAACAAGAAACAACAACTCTTTAAAACGATACGATTATGAAGAAGTTTATATTAGCTATGGTGACACTGTTCACAATGACAGTTTCTACCGCATCGGCCATGAGTTACGAGCAGGCTCGCCAGCAGGCTCTCTTTCTGACCGATAAGATGGCATACGAGTTGAATCTTACCGACGACCAATATGAGGCTGCATACGAAGTGAACCTGGATTACCTCATGGGGGTAAACACTTACGACGACCTGTATGGAGCATACTGGAGACAGCGCAACGCCGACTTGAGCTACATTCTCCTCGACTGGCAATACAGAGCCTTCCTGAATGCCACTTACTTCTATCGCCCACTCTACTGGAACGGAGGCTACTGGCATTTCGGCATCTACGCAAGATACCCTCGCCGAGACTACTTCTTCTTCGGACGCCCTCACTTCTACACCGTATACAGAGGCGGACACAGCTGGCACAGGAACGGAGGAAGAAGCTGGTACAGCGGACGTACTTATGGCAGGCCACATCCTGATGGCGGACCAAGAATGGGAATGAGAGACGGATTCAACCGTGGAGACTACGGACGAGGACAGAGTTTCGGCAACATGACACGCCAAAGCAGCACACGCACCACCGTGACACGCGATCGCCAGACGGGAAACAACCGCTCATTCGGTAATGCTTCAAGAAACAACAACCGTACTTTCGGTAATCCATCGAGCACACCTAACCGCTCTTTCGGCAACAGTTCAAGAGACAACAACCGTTCTTTCGGAACACCTTCGAGCACTCCTAACCGTTCTTTCGGAAGCGGTGCAAGAAATTTCAACCGCTCTTTCGGAAGTAGTTCAAGCAGTCCAAGCCGCTCTTTCGGCAACAGTTCCGGCAGTTCTAACCGTTCTTTCGGCAACTCAAGCAGAGGCGGATCTTTCGGCGGTAACCGTGGAGGCTCATCCAATCATGGTGGCGGCTCTTTCGGTGGACGCAGATAAAACAAATATAAATAAACAAGCAGGAAAAGCAAATAAGTAGATATATCAAAACTAAAATAGAAATATGCGAAACGTTTAAACAAATTAGAGAGTTAAAGCGAAGAGAGGTGTAACCGTTATCGGCACACCTCTCTTTTTTGTTTGTTTACGGATTCATCTTTGGTTTGAGCCAAAAAGTCCTATTTGGCCAATACGATTGTCTTAAACCAGTCTTTCAAGACACCAGCATACTGGTCTTGAGAATCGGACAGAAGAATAAGCACCTGAGAGCCATCAGCCAGTTGCGGACCAAGACACATCCCTTCATAATTGGCAAAGGAACGTCCGAGAAGGGTAAGCCGGGTTGACCACTGAGTTAGCAAAGTCTTCCTGACATAAGGAACGTCATCACTGGCAAACGAAGCCGACATAGGGAAGACCTGTTCCTCGGCAGGATTGACGAGATAAAGCTTGCATTGGCAGGAAGCACCTATCTTGGACTTGGGCACATACACCTCACGCTCCAACACGAGAAGCTGTCCATCAGGAAGCACACACAACTCGCTCACTCCCATGGCATAGGTATGAGGCCGCTTGCGAATCGCAGGCGCATCCATCCGGTAAGCATATGAAACTGCTATAGGATGCCTGACGGAACCAAACATGGAAGAAGTGTCGGAATGCTCGCTCCAGTCGAAAGCAAACAGGCGCAACCTGTTGGCTTCTCCATTCTGCCATGATGCAGGCTCGCCGTCATTACGCAAGGTACTTTCAGAAATGCTCCACAGAAGATGACGCACAGAATCATAGGCAAGTGACTCATAGCCATAATTGGGATGAAAATCGGAAGGAGAATGAGTCGATGACCAAACAAAGTCTGCCGGCTTCTGCTTCCTGACATCCACCGACTCGCCCACACGAAAAGCACAACGGTCATTATTCATTCCGTATACAGGATATTCAGCAAAACGGAACAAGCCCTCGCTGACTGTAACAAGAGTAGAATCAGACACTCGGGCTATCGCCTCGTGGTCTAACCCTTTCTCACGAACCGTCTCACTGAAGCCCAGGTTCTCGACGTGCTCCAACTCTCCCGACACAGGATTCAACTGTATGCGAAATTTGAAGAACAAGGCGCTGTCGGATTTATCGCTCACCACAGCATAGATGTCGTCATGCAGATGCGTGATACCACTATAGTTGCCAGCTGCCACCATCTTGGGAAATGTTTTCTGAGCATTCTCCCTCACGACATGCCAGGCTGAAGACACAAACACTGCCTGAAAGACTTGGGCTGTAGCCACCAAACCGAAAAAAAGAGAAGCGCACATCAGCACACCTCTCTTATATATATGATGTTTTACCATTACTTATATGTTTTTACTGCCAGTTTCTGTCATTTCGTCCACATCGAATAAGTCAACACAAAATCCATAGCGAGTTCAAAATCAACCCGTGCTGTCTTACCGCTCTTCAGGTTCTCAACATCGCAAGCCCAGTCGGCCATCGTGTCAAAAGGCTTCACGCGCATATCCTCGAAGAGAAGATTCTCTTCCGAGAACAACTTGAACACCGTTTCCTTGGCACACCAATGCACCAACTTGGCATCCAAGGAGTCTGCCCGTTCGTCTTTTCTGAGAAACTTGGAAGCGATGCGCTCTACCCTATCACTCATATACTCAATGTCCACGGCCACCTCTGATTTTTTCGACAAAATAAGGGCAGCATAGCCTTTTGTGTGAGAGATGCTGACATGATAGCCCCTGAACAAAGGCTTGCCCTGCCCGTTGTGGGTAAAGTCGCCAGCATGAGACAGCAACCCCTTGGAAGCTCCATTGACCCGTAGCATCTCATACATTAATGCACGAATGGCAAGAAACTCAAGTTTCCTGCCATCATTCTTGTATTTATCATCCAAAGAGGAACGATAAGGCAAGAGATGAGGATAAAGGTCGAACAACTGTTCGGGCGACTCATCCATCTGCCATAATCCTAAACTCACACCAGGATATACTTCACGTATGTTTACTACTGCCATCTTTGTTCACACTCCTCTTTATTTGTCATCACCATTTTTATTTGTCATCACCATGCCCAGAACTGACAGGATGCACAGTCACCTTGATCTTACTGATACGGCGCTCCTCTATACCCATCACTTCAAAGGAATAGTTCTTATAGTCCAGTTTCTCGTGCATACTGGGGAAGTCGCCCTTTATCTCCAACAATAGTCCCGCAAGCGTATCGGCATCACCCTCCACCTCGGCAAACTCGTCGTCATCGATATTCAGTATACGACAGAAATCGGCAAGCAGAGTCTTTCCCTCGAATACAAAAGTATTGTAGTTCAACTTGGAGTAGAACTTCTCTTCCTCATCATACTCGTCATTGATTTCGCCTACGATCTCTTCCATAATATCCTCAAGAGTCACAATACCGCTGGTGCCTCCAAACTCGTCGACCACAATGGCTATATGAACCTTGTTCTCCTGGAACTCGCGAAGCAAATCGTCGATTTTCTTGGTCTCAGGAACAAAATAAGGAGGACGTATCAAACTCTGCCAACGGAAACTGGCAGGCTTATCCAAATGGGGCAGCAAGTCCTTGATATACAGAATACCGCGGATATTGTCCGTATTGTCCTGATAAACAGGTATACGACTGTAATTGTTCTCTACGATACACTTCAGCACCTCAGCATAGGTGCTCTGTATATCCAGATCGACAATGTTCTGACGACTTGTCATCACCTCCTTGGCAGTCTCGTCGCCAAAACGGATAATGCCCTGAAGCATGCTCTGCTCGTTCTTGATATCGTCCTTGTCGGTGAGTTCCAGAGCCTGTTCAAGCTCATCCACACTCAGTACATGATTCTCTTTCTTCATCACCTTCTCGGCAAGCATTCCACTCTTCAAAAGAATGGTTTCTATAGGCCAGAAAATTTTACGGGCAAAGAGAATGGCATCCACACAGCGGCGACAGAAACGAAGAGGATTCTGACGGCAGTAAACCTTTGGCATGATTTCACCAAAGAGCAACAGAAGAAAAGTGAGAAACACCGTCATGATCAAGAACTCAAGCCAATAAGCCTTGGGACCGAACTTGACAATGCTGACAAAAATATTACTCAGCAACATGACAATCATGACGTTGACAAAGTTGTTGGTAATCAAAATCGTTGCTAAAGTACGCTCAGAGTCCTCGCGCAACATCTGAATCTTTCTGTCACTCGGATTCTTGCCATCTTCCAGTTCTGCCACATCTGAAGGCGACAAACTGAAAAAAGCTATCTCTGAACCACTGGCAAAAGCAGAAAGAAAGACCAAAGCTACCGCCAACAATCCAGCCAACATAACGCCTACAGTAGGCGACTGGACTGTGACATCGCTAAAAGCCTCGGTTATGGTCGATATATCCAATGTTGTATAGTATCTTTAAAAATTAAAAAGGTAAACTGTCTGAATCCGAAGCGGGTGTCTCCTCTGCCTTGGTCTCGACATTAGGGGCCGGTGCATCCGTATGAGCAGAAGCCGATTTGGGGGTAAGCATCTCCATGTTGTCGACATAAATTTCTGTCACAAAGCGACGTTTGCCCTGCTTGTCATCAAAGAAGCGATAGCGTATCTTGCCCTCTACATAGAGTTTGTCGCCCTTGTGGACATACTTCTCTACTATCTTGGCAAGAGTGCGATAGAACACAAGGTTATGCCACTCGGTACGATCGGGAACCTGCGTGCCATTGGCCAACGTATACCCCTTCTCGGTAGTAGCCAAAGTAACCTGAGCCACAGCCTGGTCGGCATCATAATAACGCACGTCAGGCTCCTTGCCTACATTGCCTATCAACATCACCTTATTCATAAGCTAAAGTGTTTTATTTCCACATTCCCAAATAACGGAAATGATAGTTCTTTCCCTTTACAGATGGAAATTGACTGCGAGAATCCACACGCTCACGCAGATGCTCTATAATTCTGTCGTAGCAATCCTGTCCCGACATTGCCTTGACATTGGCTACGAAATGTGTGTCACGATATTCAAACTTGCCTGTAGCAGGAATCAATACCACACGCTTAAAGTCCAAGCTACCCTCATACCATCCCGGACGCTCCTCCACAAGACGATTGAAAACATTGTCATTCATCTCGCGCGCTACGGAAGCAGGACGAACAGCTTTCTTATCCTTAAAATCCTGCATATTGGCAGCAGCAGTCTTGATAACAATAAAATAAACGCGGGGACGTACCTTATAACGCTTAGGATAACAAACATCACTTGCTGCATATTCCCGAATATCGGCTTCCAAATCGGCATCAACACTAATCTCAGGAATACTTTTTAAAAAATCTATTGCTTGGTCTGCATTTGATACGAATACCTCTCGATCAAAATATCGTAAATATAAATTCATAAGTTAAGTGTATTTTTCTGAAAATAGAAAATAAAAAAAGAGCGGAAAACGGGACTCGAACCCGCGACCCCGACCTTGGCAAGGTCGTGCTCTACCAACTGAGCTATTTCCGCAACAAAAAAATAAATGGTGAAGAGGAGGAGACTCGAACTCCCACGACACAATTGTCACTACCCCCTCAAAGTAGCGCGTCTACCAATTCCGCCACCTCTCCAACATTTCAAAAGACTCTGAATACCGTGCCCAAGACAGGACTCGAACCTGCACGTTGTGAAACACACGCACCTGAAACGTGCGCGTCTACCAATTCCGCCACTTGGGCTTAGAAGTCATCCTCCTGTTTTGGTTCATTCAGAAAGTCGAGCGGAAAACGGGACTCGAACCCGCGACCCCGACCTTGGCAAGGTCGTGCTCTACCAACTGAGCTATTTCCGCAGTAAAATCCATTTGTTAGGAGCATTTCTCTAAATGCGGTTGCAAAGGTACGGCTTTTTCTGGAACCACCAAACTTTTTCGTAGTTTTTTTTCAAAAAAAGCACTCTTTAGTTTACTTTTTTTACAAAAACAGCCTTTTTGCTGCATTTTAAAGCTAAAAAGAGCGCTTTTTCCTACTTTTTTGATGTTTGCTTAATCCATCCTGTTTTTATAATCCTCATATCCAAATTGGCGCAATATTTCCATTTCTCCGTCGGGATGAACGATGCCAATGGCGGGATGAGAGATGCCATTAAAGGTGTTTGTCTTCACTGTTGTGTAGTGAAGCATGTCCTCGAAAATCACATTCTCACCGATTTCCAACTCATGATCGAACTGCCAATAACCCATAAAATCACCACTCAGGCAGCTGTTGCCTCCCAATCTGTAGACATGATCACCATCGGGTGCCTTCATCATATCGTCTACCTCTATCGTCCTGGCATTTCTCACTGCAGGCATATAGGGCATTTCAAGACAGTCGGGCATATGACAAGTGAAGCTCACATTCAAGATAGCAGTACGGATGCCGCTATTCTCCACCACATCAACAACCTGTGAGACCAAAGCACCGGTTTGCCAGCCAAAAGCACTTCCAGGCTCCATGATAACCTGGAGGTGAGGATAACGCTGATGAAATCCCTTTATTATATTAATAAGGTGTAACACGTCGTAATCGGCACGAGTCATCAGATGCCCGCCACCAAAATTAATCCATTTCAACTGTGGGAACCACTTGGCAAACTTTTCCTCGATATGTACCAAGGTGCGCTCGAAGACATCTGCCCCACTCTCGCAATGACAATGACAATGGAAACCTTCTATATCGTCGGGCAACTGATCGGGCAACTGATCGGCTGTAACGCCAAAACGACTTCCGGGAGCACATGGATTATAAAGCAACGTACCCACTTCGGAATATCCAGGATTGACACGCAAACCACAACTGATCTCAGGATTTACCTCCCTCACCCGCTCATGATAACGGGCGTACTGCGACAAGGAATTGAACGAAAGATGGCTGGAGCATCGGGCTATCTCGTCGATTTCGTAGTCGGTATAAGCCGGAGAATAGGTATGAGCCTTGCTGCCGAACTCCTCGAAAGCCAACCGCGCCTCACTCAACGAGCTGGCTGTAGTGGAATGAATATACTCACGGAATATAGGAAAAGTTTTCCATAAAGCATAAGCCTTGAAGGCAAGAATGATTTCCACATCCGCACGCTCGGCAACGCTCCTGATAAGCGACAGATTATTACGAAGACGTTCCTCTTCCAAAAGATAAATTGGAACGTGAACTTCATTAAAATTAGCTAAATTTATGGTCATAACTTGATAAATATTAATTTTCGAGTGCAAAGATAGCTTTTTATCTCTGATAAAATTGCAAGTTACCATTTTTTTTAATACTTTTGCATCACAAAAGACACAGACGATGAAATTAGTAATAATGACAAAGTCCACATTCTTCGTGGAAGAAGACAAAATATTGGCCTCATTGTTCGATGAGGGTATGGACAGCTTACACCTGTTCAAACCCAATACCTCGCCCATGTATTCTGAGCGGTTACTCACCCTCTTGCCGGAAGATTATTACCGCAAGATAGTAGTACACGATCATTACTACCTGAAGGGGGAATACAATTTGGCCGGTATTCATATTGACGATCCACTGGCACCAGTGCCGGATGGATATAAAGGAAAATTCAGCCGTTCTTGTTCCGACCTGACAATGCTCAAGGAGATGAAGAAGAAATCCAACTACGTTTTCCTGAAAAATGTATTTGACTGTATAGAATTCAAGGACGAGAAGTCCACATTCTCTATGCAGCAACTCGAAATGGCAGCCGACAAGGGGTTGATAGACAAAAAGGTCTATGCCTTGGGAGGCATGAGCCTTGAGAACCTGCACATAGCAAAACGCTTAGGATTCGGAGGCGTCGTTATCTGCGGTGACCTATGGAACCGTTTTGACATTCACAACGAAAATGATTTCAAGGAACTCATCGGGCATTTCGAAAAACTAAGAAAGGCTATCAGTTAAAAAGAATATTATCCACTATAACACAAGAAAAAAAAGAAATGAGTGACAAAAACTCTTTTTTGGTATTCTCCGGTACAAACTCGAGATACCTTGCAGAAAAAATCTGTGCAAGTTTAGGTTGCCCTCTCGGTAACTTGGTTGTTACCAAGTTCTCTGATGGTGAATTTGGCGTTTCTTTTGAGGAATCTATCCGCGGACGCGACGTATTCCTCGTACAAAGCACCTTCCCTAATTCAGACAACTTGATGGAGCTGCTCCTGATGATTGATGCTGCCAAGCGTGCATCTGCACGCCACATCATCGCAGTAGTACCTTACTTCGGTTGGGCAAGACAGGACCGTAAAGACAAACCTCGTGTAAGCATTGGCGCCAAGCTCGTTGCCGACTTGCTGAGTGTGGCTGGAATCGACCGTCTGATAACAATGGACCTCCATGCCGACCAAATTCAGGGCTTCTTCGATGTACCAGTTGACCACCTGTATGCATCTGGTGTCATCCTGCCTTATCTTCAGAGCCTGCATCTCGACGATTTGGTCATTGCTTCTCCTGACGTTGGTGGTTCTAAGCGTGCCAACACATACGCCAAGTATCTGGGCTGTCCATTGGTTCTTTGCAACAAGACCCGCGCTCGTGCAAATGTTGTGGCAAGCATGCAGATCATTGGTGATGTAAAAGACAAGAACGTCGTCATCATTGACGACATGGTTGACACAGCCGGAACCATAACAAAAGCTGCCGATATCATGAAAGAAGCTGGTGCAAAAACAGTTCGTGCCTGTGCTTCTCACTGCGTGATGAGCGGCCCTGCTTCTGAGCGCGTACAGAACTCAGCACTCGAGGAGATTGTCTTCACCGACTCTATCCCTTACACAAAGCGTTGCGAAAAGGTAAAACAACTCACCATTGCCGATATGTTCGCAGAAACTATTCGCCGAGTAGAGGACAACGAAAGTATCTCTTCTCAGTATCTCGTATAAAAGAATCATCAAAATTCTTCACCATAGAGCCTTCCTTGTTTTTGCAAGGAAGGCTTTTTTATGGCTATTACAGATAGCCTATTACAAAGGCTATTATAGAGGTTGGTGCACGCCTATTACAGAGGCACTAATATGACAGTCGACCAAGAGACAGTCATTATAGGCGAATGGGAAAAAAAGAGAATCCCATGCTTCTCATAACGAAACATGGGATTCTTAAAAAACTATTGCTATATTGCACTTATCGTATTAGTCCAACCACTTTACGTAGCAGAAGTCCTGACGATGAGGCAACTTGTCGTTCTTAGGATACATACGAATAGCTGTCTTGAAAGAACCTGCATTTACTGGCTCTATCTCAGCCTCAAAGGTAAAGTTGTTACCCTCATGACCCTTCACCTTGAATGGATAAACAGCATAAACCTGCTTGCCATCCTCTACCTGATTTTTCAGAACTACAAGCTCAAGACCTACAGCGTCGTTCAAACCCTGCTCGTCGATGACATACTGAATCTTGTACTTCTTACCAGTCTCAACACCATTGGCCAAAGCATCATTCTTTGAAACTACATGGATAGAATCCCAACGCTCGGCAACAGACTCCTTCCACAACGCAATCTCCTTAGCGAGAGCATTGTCGTTGGCGCTCAACTTCTTGAAACGAGCAGCCTGCTTGTTGTAGAACTTATCATAGTAGTCATCCAACTGACGCTTCATGGTGTAATGAGGAGCTATAGTTGCAATAGAGTTCTTCACTACCTGAATCCACTCCTTGCTGTAACCCTCCTTGCACTTGTTGTAGTACATAGGAACGATATCATTCTCCAACATATTGTAGATAGTAGCAGCATCCAACTGATCCTGATAACCCTGGTTCTGGTAAGTACGCTTCTCAGGAAGAGCCCAACCGGCACCCTCACGATAACCTTCTACCCACCAACCATCGAGAACAGAGAGGTTGACAACACCATTCATCTCTGCCTTCTCGCCTGAAGTACCAGAAGCCTCCAATGGACGTGTAGGAGTATTCATCCAAATATCAACACCAGAAACCAGACGGCGGGCCAAAGTCATATCGTAGTCCTCAAGGAAGATAATCTTACCAAGGAACTCAGGACGCTGGCTGATCTCGAAGATCTTCTTGATCAAGCCCTGACCAGCACCATCAGCAGGGTGAGCCTTACCAGAGAAGAAGAACAATACAGGATGCTCTGGGTCGTTAACGATCTTAGACAGACGGTCCAAGTCGGTGAAGAGCAAGTGAGCACGCTTGTAAGTAGCGAAACGACGGCAGAAACCAATCATCAAAGCGTTAGGATTGATACGCTCGAGCAAAGATACTACACGAGCAGGATCACCCTGATTCTTCAACCATGTCTGTGTGAACTTCTCACGGATATAAGCTACAAGCTTCTTCTTCAATGCCATACGGGTATTCCAGATTTCTGCATCTGAAACATTGTAGATAGCATGCCAGATTTCCTCGTTGCTCTGATCGTTCATAAAGTTCTTGTCGAAATAGGTATCATAGAGCTTGCGCCACTCTGTGGCTGTCCATGTTGGGAAGTGTACACCATTTGTTACATAACCCACATGATTCTCCTCTGGGAAGTAGCCCTTCCAGATGTTAGAGAACATCTGCTGGCTTACCCAACCGTGCAGCTTACTTACACCGTTAACCTCCTGGCAAGTGTTGCAGGCGAAGGTAGAGAGGCAGAAACGCTCGTTGTGATCGTCTGCATTCTCACGGCCCATACCAATGAACTCGTCCCAAGAAATGCCGAGGCGCTGTGGATAGCCACCCATGTACTTGCCGAAGAGAGCCTCGTCGAAGTAGTCGTGACCAGCTGGTACTGGAGTGTGAACAGTATAGAGAGAAGAAGCGCGAACCAACTCGAGAGCCTGGTTGAAGTTCAAGCCGTCCTCCTCGATATAATCGCAGAGGCGCTGCAGGTTGCAGAGAGCAGCATGACCTTCATTGCAGTGGTAAATATCCTTCTTGATACCAAGTTTCTTCAAAGTCAGGATACCACCGATACCCAGCAGAATCTCCTGCTTCAAACGGTTCTCCCAATCACCACCATAGAGAGAGTGAGTGATAGGACGGTCGAACTCAGAGTTCATATCATTATCTGTATCCAGGAGATACAACTTGATACGACCTACGTTCATCTGCCATACATAAGCATGAACCTGATAGTTTGTATAAGGAACATCTACGACCACAGGATTGCCATTCTCATCCAGAACACGCTCCAAAGGAAGAGAGTTGAAGTTCTGAGCATCATAATTGGCAATCTGCTGGCCGTCCATGCTCAAAGACTGCTTGAAGTAACCATATCTATAGAGGAAACCAACAGCACACATATCCACGTTGCTGTCAGAAGCTTCCTTCAGGTAGTCACCAGCAAGCATACCCAGACCACCAGAGTAGATCTTAACCACCTGGTTAATACCATATTCCATACAGAAGTAAGCTACAGAAGGACGCTTGGCGTTAGGTTTTACATCCATATAATCACGGAACATCTTGTAAACCTTCTTCACCTTTGCCATTGTCTCCTTATCCTTGACGATAGCTTCCTTGCGGTCATAGCTCAAACGCTCCAAAAGCAATACAGGGTTGGCATTCACCTTTTCGTAAAGTTCTGGATCGAGGCTCTTGAACAAGTCACGAGCCTCATAGTTCCATGCCCACCACATATTGTGAGCGATTTCATCCAAGCACTTCAACTCCTTAGGGAGGCTTGACTTGATAGTTGTCTCCTTCCATTGAGGAGCATTTGCGTAATCTGCCTTAATTTTCATTGTGTTTTGTGTTAAAGTTTTTTAGTTACGTACTTCGACCTTGCGTAAGGCAAAATCATAAGCTTTATAATAATATTCAATAAAATTGCTCCACAAAGCTTTCTTGGAAAGCTTGTCAGCATTAGCCCTACTTTTCTTTACTTCAGCTGCATTGAAGTTGGAATATTCAGCAACTGTATCCTTGATAGCATCTGCCACCTCTGAATAGTTGTAATCTGTGCGACGTATCACCTTCACGCCGTCTGAAATCTCGCAATAACCACCCTTCTCGCTATTAGCCCACAAGCCAAAGCCTGCCAAATCAGTAGTGATACAAGGCACTTTGAAAGCTACAGCCTCCAAGGGAGTATAGCCCCATGGCTCATAATACGAGGGATAGATACACAGATCGTTACCAAGAACTACATCATAATAGGTCTTGTTCACGATTCCGTCATCACCGGTAAGATAACAAGGCAGAAAGATTAATTTCACCTTATCGTCTTTGCGATTCTGCATATCGAGGTACTTCAGCATACCCAGCACGTTGTCATGGCTCATATTCTTAAGCCAATGGGTTACAGCCGGCACTTCGAGCGGCGTATCATATTTCTTGCCACTGTCAAGACGTTCTCTCAAATCGGCACGGGGTTCACCCACCCAACCAGGAACATCAATGAAAGCAAGCACATTCTTCTTAAGCTTCTCGTCACGCAACAATCTGTTCATTGCCTCGATATATACATCGACGCCCTTGTTGCGGAACTCATATCTACCACTGGTGGATACGATCAGCGTATCATCATCCAAATCGGTACCCATCAACGCATTCGCCACATCAAGCAGACGCTTACGGGCCTCCTTGCGCTTCTTGGTAAAAACAGCACCCTTTGGTACAAAACTATTGTCAAATCCGTTAGGCAAGACAAAGTCTACTGGCTTGTCCAACAGTTCCTTGCATTCATTTGCTGTGATTTCACTCACCGTTGTGAAACAATCCACATTCCATGCAGTCTGCTTCTCTATCGAATGCTTACTCTGCATGTTGAGCTCTTCAGCCATCTGATCACCGTTGTAAGCAAAAAGATAATCGTAAAGAGGCTTGTTGTTACCTGCTATACTGCGCCCGATACTGGTAGCATGGGTTGTAAAGATGGTTGCTATCTGTGGAAGGTTCTTCTTGATATACAAAAGTCCAAGTCCTGTCATCCACTCATTACCATGATAGATAACTTTCTTGTCTTCACCCACAACATGCTTATAGAAACTCTCTACTACAAGAGCAGCAGCATAAGAGAACATAGATGCTTCATCATAATCTCCATAAGCATGGAGACTGTCTACTTGGAAGTTCTCCCACAACTTACCATAAATTTCGTTCTTTATAGCATAATAAGGAGTAAAATCTACTAATATTGCAACAGGCTCACCAGGAATATTCCAGCGACCCACTTTAACTTTCAGCCCTTCTTCGGCAGCCTGCTTTTGCCAATCGGCATAAAGCGCATTATCTCTCGAGAAATAAGGATTAACCTTGTCCCTCCAACAATCAGGACCAATGAAGATTAGTTGATCCTGCAGTTTTTCTTTTAAAGTCTTTGCTCTCGTAGATAATACAGTATAAATACCGCCTACTTTGTTACATACTTCCCAGCTTGACTCAAATATATAATCTGGAAATAATTTTTCTTTTCCCATAAAATATCAATAAACACCGCAAAGATAATTAAATAATTACAAAAAAACGAATTATTTGAAAAGATAATTCAAAAAAAAGATT
>OLQO01000077.1_pt1 | contig 102206 bp, 73 predicted proteins | sample 1672281 | NCBI WGS metagenome assembly OLQO01 (sample SAMEA3136667, study PRJEB25190) | human gut metagenome | biome: human gut; feature: human-associated habitat; material: faeces | place: Austria | collected 2013
ACTTCTATGATACTTCTTGTAAAATAAACGAAAAAGTATCATTCTTGTATTGTGCAGTATATCAGATGTTTATAAGGATATCGTACTAAATAATGATACTATGATACTTTTTTCCGCAAAAAACATTTATGCGCAGGCAATTATTTTCAATACCTCTTTCATATTATATTTCCTTCCAATCAACCAGTCCCTTTCCCATATCATCCAGTTCTATGGCAAGAGCAATCACTTTGCGCTTATCAGCCTTGAAAGGTTCGGCATACTGCTTGGCTTTCATCTGCTCCGTGGCAGCATCCACGCCACCGTTGTTGCTCAGTTTCAGCTCCAGCACATAGATGAAGTTGGTGGTTTCTACCACCATATCAATTCTGCCCGTAGCAATCATCTTTTCTACTTCCACACGGCAGCCGATGGCATTAAAGATGGTGCTCAGAATCAGGCGGTAGCGCTCCTCCATATTCATGCTGGCAAGCTTCTTGTTGCTGTAGGGCACATCCGCAATGAGCGCCTTCAGGCATTTCATAGCTTCAGGAAGATTGCCAAGCTGAAGAGCAAGAAACAGACCAGACTGGGTAGATTGGATATCACCATTGCTTCGCAGCGTAAGTGCCGGTAGCACCGTTTCATAAAGAGCTTGCCTTACCTCAGAATTAGGAAATCCTAAAATATAAACTCCCATCTGGTAATCCTTAATGGTAAGATAACCAGACTGATAGAGGAACAGTTCAGCTCCTCCGCCTGTGACATCCGATGTCTCTATGGTTTGGCGAAGAATGGTGCACGGATTAAAATTACCCAATTTGAGTTCCATGTCATCCACAAACTTAGGCAACAGAGAGGTTGCCCCCGATGAAGCCCAATAGTTCTTCAGATCTGAGTCTGCCAAGGCATTGATGAGACTGAACGGATTGAATACATCCACCATATTGCGGCGACTGAAATGATAGCCGTCATAATATGCCGTCAGTTGTGCTACAGCTTCATCGAATGTCCAGTCTTCGTATTCTGCCAATTTGTTGATTTCCGGCTTAAAATCGCGCAGCACCTCTTCTTTCGTAATACCACAGATGGCTGCATATTCCGGCTCAAAGCTGATGTTGCTCAGATTGTTGAGTACAGAGAAGAGAGAGATTTGCGTAAACTTGGTAATGCCGGTGATAAAGACAAACTTCTCGTATTTGTCATCTGCCTTGAGAATGGCAAAAACTTCCCTATAGATAGAGGTGCATGCTTCATGCTGCGGAGTCTTCCAGGAATGCTGCAATGGAGAATCGTATTCATCAATGAGGATGGCAACTTGCAGGCCAGTCTGTTTGTAGGCGGTTTGGATGATAGTGTCAAAGCGGTCGGCAAGCTGAGCTGTAGGTTTAGGAGTAATGCCGTATTCATCCTCTAATCTGTCGAAAGTTATGTCGAGATAAGAGCGCAATGTCCCCGGCTCTGCACCCGCACGACTCATATCCAGTCTGATGACAGGTCGCTTCACCCATTCCGTCTCCATCTGCATAATCTTCAAGCCCTCGAAGAGTTCCTTCTTACCCATGAAATAGGCTTCGAGCGTATCGACCAGCACTGATTTACCAAAGCGGCGTGGGCGGCTCAGGTAGTTGTACGTTTTATTTCTGTTGGCAAGTTGCCAGATGATATCTGTCTTGTCAACATAAAGGTATCCATCCTTTCTGATTTTCTCGAAAGACTGGATACCTGCTGGTAATCGTCTATCGTTTGTCTCTACCATATCTATCGTTATATGAACTTTTCCGCAAAATTACGGTTTAATTTTCATATCAGCAAGAGATTTCGGGGAAAAGTTACTGAAATAGTTGGGGATTCCCAGGTTTTATAAGGTGAAGATGAGACTTCCAGAATGGGAGCAAACTAACGAATTTCTTAAAATATCGTAAGTAAACAACCGTACTTTCTTAAAAAATCGCCAATAAACGGCTCTTTTTCTGATAAAAATAGTATCTTTGCACTATAATTGCATTTTAACTATAAGAAGACAATGAAAATAACAATTATCGGAGCAGGTGCTATGGGCGGTGCCATGGCAGAAGGACTCTTGCAAAGCGAGAAGTTCATTCCATCAGATATTACAGTATCTGACCATAACCAACCCGTATTGGACCATTTTGCAAGCAAGGGTGCCAGCGTTACACTCGACAACCAGTTGGCTTGCCATGGCGCAGACATCGTATGCGTGGTAGTTAAACCATGGTGTGTAGAGAAGACATTGAAGGGCATCAAGGATGCACTTGACTACAAGAGTCAGAAACTCGTAGTAGTTGCTGCTGGTGTGCCATCAGCCAACATCAAGGAGTGGTTAGACAAGGAAGGTATCACTCCAACCTTCTTCCTCGTGATGCCAAACATCGCCATCGCCTACAAGCAGTCGATGACCTTCATCACTCCTATAGATGCATCTGCCACAGAAATCCAGCAGATTACAGATATATTCGATGAATTGGGCGAAAGCCTCATCATGGAAGAACGTCTCTTCCCTGCTGCCACAGCCATGTCGTGTGCCATCGCCTACGCCATGCGTTATGTAAGAGCCAATGTGGAAGGCGGCGTAGAGATGGGATTCAAGGCAAAGGATGCCCAAAAGATTGTACTCCAAACCGTAAAAGGTGCCGTAGAGTTACTTCAAGAAACAGGCGAGCACCCCGAGGCTGCCATCGACAAGGTTACCACTCCTGGCGGTTGCACCATCAAGGGCCTCAACACCATGGAACAGAATGGATTTACCAACGCGGTCATCAAGGGTTTAATAGCAGGAAAGAAGTAAACTTTCTTGTCGTTTTCGGACAAGAGGTACATATCACAACCAATAAAAAAGAGACACCTTATTATATTAGGTGTAATAAAAAAGCTGCATAAGAGTAAAACCTATGCAGCTTTTCTTGTTTGTTTTTACGCCCCATACACACAGGAAATACAATATTTCCTTACTTTCATACGTAGGGACAAGCTCTTATTTCACTTCAGGCAACAAGCAAGGGCGTACCTTGGAAGTTACCTTAGCCTTCTCATTGACGATAACTGTGAGTGGCTTGGTGTCGGCAGCATTCTTTGCCACCATCACCTTGTAATCACCAGCCTCAACCTGCCACTGACTATCAACCTCATTGAAAGAAGCCAGGTTCTTGTATGGGATGTCGATAGTAACTGTTTCCGACTCACCAGGCTGCAATTTCTTAGTCTTGGCAAAGCCACGGAGTTCCTTGGCAGGTTTATCCATATCCTTGCCAGGAGCTGCCACATATACCTGAACAACTTCCTTACCAGCTACCTTACCAGCATTCTTCACAGTCACCAGGACCTTGATATTGCCCTGTGCATCCTTCGTTACCACAGGTTTGCCATACTTAAAGGTAGTATAGCTCATACCATAACCAAAAGGAAAAGATACAGGCACATTCTTAGTCTGGTAATAACGATAACCTACATAAACACCATCATTATACTCGGTGTAATCCACATTCTTCACGTTACCCTTGCTACCGATGCCCTTGCCCATAAACATACCAAGCACATCATCAACCTTGACAGTCTCAGGGTTAGGGAAATCAGCCTTAGAAGGAACATCGTTATAACTTACAGGCCATGTCATAGGAAGACGACCAGAAGGATTCTCCTTACCCGCCAAGATGTCAGCAACACAGTTACCACCCTCCTGACCAGGCAACCAAGACAACAATACTGCATCAGGACCAGCAATCCAACTCTTGGTCTCAATAACGCCACAAACATTCAAGATGACAACCACCTTCTTACCGGCCTTATGGAAAGCGTTGCAAACGCCAGAAATCATATCCTTCTCCTCCTTAGTGAGATTGAAGCTATCAGAAACCTTTCGATCCAAGAACTCACCAGACGACTTACCAATAGTGATGATTGCCATATCGTTGTTTTTGACGGCAGCAGACATATTCAATTCAGCAAGGCTCATCTCAGGGATGAAGTGACCAGGCAAGAAAGCCTCCAAAGGATTCTTTGGCTTTGGCAAGTTCGCCTTTGCCTTTGGAGCATACTCTATGTATGCCTTATGGATATCGCCATCCACCTGATAGCCAGCATTCTTCAAACCATCTAACAAACTTACCACATAAGCATGGTTAACATTGCCAGAACCAGTACCACCAGCTATGAAATCATAAGAAGTATTGCCGAAGAGAGCTATGTTCTTAATCTTCTGAACGAGTGGCAATACATTCTTGTTATTCTTCAATAACACCATTCCCTCGGTAGCGGCATTGCGAGCCACCAAAGCATGTCCCTTCAAATCAGGGTTGTTGTCGGCAACATACTGCTTGAAACGAGGAGTCTGCATGATATACTCCAAGATATGGCGTACATTGCGGTCGAGGATTTCCATCGACAGGCGACCATTGAGCACAGCCTTGCGAATCTCCTTCACCTGGTCTGCCTTACCTGGCATCAACAGGTCGTTACCCGCTTCCATCTGGGCAGCTGCGCTAAGACCACCAAACCAGTCAGTCATCACCATACCCTTGAATCCCCACTCATGGCGAAGAATCTCTGTTATCAAGTCACAACGCTCGCTCGACATCGTACCATTGATGAGATTGTAAGAAGTCATCACTGTCCAAGGCTGAGCCTCCTTGATAACGATCTCGAAAGGTTTCAAGTAAATCTCACGGAAAGTACGTGGATTACCGATAACATTGTTACGAGTACGATTGGTCTCCTGGTTGTTCAGTGCGAAGTGCTTCAACGAAGTACCAACACCATTACTCTCGATACCATTCACCATAGCTGCACAAATGGTACCAGCCAACAATGGATCTTCTGAATAATACTCAAAGTTACGACCACAAAGAGGATTACGCATAATATTGGTAGCAGGTGCCAACAAGACATCTACGCCATAATGCTTCACCTCGTCTCCCATAGAGGTACCTACGGAATACACCAAGTCTTTGTTCCAGGTAGAACTCATCACAGTACCCACAGGGAAGTGGGTACAGTAGAATGTCTTGTCGGTATTCTTGCGCTTAGGGTCGATGCGAAGACCAGCAGGACCATCGGCTACAACCGTAGCAGGAATGCCCAGACGCTCAATACCATTCACCTGACCTGCGGCACCCTGTACCAACTGACCTTGGTTACCAATGGTAGCCTCCATCTGGCTCTCATACTTACCCGTAGAACCTACCACCAACTGAATCTTCTCATCGAGAGTCATCGCATTGATGACATCCTGAATAGGAGACACACCCAACTTTGGGTTCTGTGCTTGCACTACGAAAGTCGCAGAAAAAAGCACACATGAAGAAACTAATAATTGTTTTATCATTGTCTATATCTTATTTATTAAATAATCTTTTACAAAACTCTTACTTGAAAAACTTATTTTATCATTTGAAAATCTTCTGTGCGAACTCTGTAAGATACACACGCCAGTTGCGCCAAATATGTCCACCTTCTGTCTCCATATAAGTGTATTTATACCCTTTCTCATCGAAGTAGCGACGCAAGTCTGCACTGCTCTTGTAGAGGAAATCGGTCTTGCCCATACCAATCCAATATAACTTTGGCTTGTTCTTAAACAGAGTAGCCAACTGTGTCTTAGCCTCCTCATTCCCCTGCAACTGCTTGTAGAAGTCATTACGGAAATCGCCAGTAGTACTTACATGCAAACCTGCAGAGAAGAGCCCGATGTAATCAAACTTGGTAGGGAAACGACGAGAGATATCAAAAGAATGACCACCTCCCATAGAGAGTCCACAGATGGCACGATGAGCCTTGTCCTTAGCAACCTTGTAATGGCTCTCCACATAATTCATCACATCAGGGAAACTCTCATCCATGGTGGCAGCTGGCTTGGCACCTTGATAGCCATAGAAAGAAGGAATGTATTGACCTGCCGACCACTCACCTGGAGCAGCCTGGCAATTAGGATTGCCATTGGTCATCACCACGACCATAGGCTTAGCCTTACCTGTGGCAATCAAATTATCAAGAATATGCTGTGCACGACCTAAAGTAGTCCAAGCATCCTCATCGCCACCAGCGCCATGGAGCAGATAGAGTACAGGATAATCCTTGCCCTTGTCATAACCTGCTGGAGTATAGACCGTCATACGACGCTGCATCTTGAGTGTAGGACTATCATACCACACCTTAGACACATTTCCGTGAGGCACTTCGTTAACGGTATAGAGGTCACCACAATCACCTTTCTTGTCTGAAAGAATGAATATATTGGTTTCTGAGGTAATATCACGAGTGATATACACGCTTCCCGGGTCAACGATCTTCACTCCATCCAAAAGAAAATTGTAAGAATACAACTCAGGGGAAAGCAATTGGCTGGTAAAAGTCCAAACACCCTTTTCATCTTTTTTCATATCAGCTACTCCTGGAGCGTCATACTTTCCCAATGGTGTATCAATGGTTTTCGGTGCCAAGAAATCACCAGTAACCTGCACCTTTTGGGCATTAGGAGCCTTCAAGCGGAATGTTACGGTATGGTTGGCATTCACCTCGGGTGAGATAACAGGAGCATTGTCAAACAAAGCCTGTTGGGCAAAACTGCTCAAGTTTAAGAGTAGCGCAACAGCCAAAAATGTGAACTTTTTCATTGTTATGAAGTTTAAATGTTACTTGAATATTTTCTGGGCGTACTCGCTTAGATAGATGCGCCAGTTGCGCCAAATGTGTCCACCCTCTGTCTCCATATAGGTGAAAGGATAATGATTCTTCGTCAGTTTCTCGCGGAATGCAGTATTGTCCTTGTAGAGGAAATCTGATTTTCCAATGCCAACCCAGAAAAGTTTTGGCTTGGCGGCAAACAAGTCTGCCAACTTCTTGTCGAAATTGTCGTAGATGTACTCATTGCTTCCACCGGTCTTTTGTTCCTTGCCTATGGCTGCGGAGAACAAGCCTACATAGCCAAAGGTCTTAGGATTGTTGATGGAAATGTAAAGGGAATGGAAGCCACCCATAGACAAACCTGCTATGGCACGGTTCTGACTATTTGCCAAAGTGCGATAACGGGCATCCACAAACTTCACTACCTCAGGGAAAGATACCTCGAAAGAGCCCTCCATGGTCTTAGGCAATCCCAATGTAGGAACTATCAGATTATCCGAAGTCTGTCCTGGAGCTGCCTCCTGAGAGATATTGCCATTGGTCATGACGACAATCATTGGCTTCGCCTTGCCTTGCGCAATGAGGTTATCGAGGATTTGCGAAGCACGTCCCAAATCCATCCACGCTTCCTCGTCGCCACCGATGCCATGCAAGAGATAAAGCACAGGATATTTCTGCTTGCTGGTCTCATAACCTGCGGGAGTATATACTGTCATACGACGAGTAAGGCCAGCTTTGGCATCATCATACCAGACCTTTGATACGGTTCCATGCGCTACCTTGTTGACCTTGTAGAGATCTGCCTTTCCCCCACCTATCAAGAAATAGTTGGAAACGTTGGCGATGTCACGCACGGTATAGACGTTGAGATGGTCGGTAACACTGGCGCCATCCACCATCATTGTATAGCTATAAAGCTCTGGTGCCAAAGGAGCAGTGGTTGTAAAAGACCACACACCCTTCTCATCCTTCTTCAAATCGGCTACTCCAGGCATATCAAACTTACCCATCGGGGTATCAACTTTCTTGGTTGGCAAGAAGTCACCTGTTATCTGTACTTTATGTGCCTCTGGTGCCATGCAGCGGAAAGTAACGGTCTTGTCTGCATGAATTTCTGGCGACTGTGGCATTTGCCCTCCGAAGAGGGCTTGTTGTGCCGAAACACTACCACATGCCATACATAATGTTATTGCTAATATCGAAAATCTTTTCATTGGATATAACGTTTTACTTTTTATATTAATTACCCAAACTCTATTATCTTTTTCAATAACTGTTGATTATTCAAAAACTATTGCTTGATTAAAGGTATCTACCTTCCTATTCAAGGCATTACTTGGCGATGGCAGCAAACTTAATCTTAAATGATCCTTTACCAGCCGCTCCATCTACACCACTCTGGGTTTCAAGGTCAGCGCCCTCGAATGAGAATAAGTCTTGTCCCTCTGCATCCTTAACGGTAGAGATAATGATCTTACCTGCCGTGATGTATCGTGCGACACCAGCCTCATCCACGAAGTAACTACCACCTATGGCATTGTATTGAGGGAAAGCATAACCATTGCCCATCAACCAAGGCTCTGAAGCATTCCCTTGAATGGTATATTCACCAGCCAAGTCTGTATTATGACCGAGCTGATTGGCATTCACGGCTTCCAGATAAGCAGCAGGCTGACCTTCTGGATTTTTGATAGAGATGATATACTTGGTAGCATTAGGATTCACGACAGGAGCACCTGTTGACCAATCGACAATCTGAGTTGGAGCGATAGTAAGAGTATAGCCCGATGCCTCTGGGTCATCTACTCCCACAACGAAGGCAAGCTCTCCTACATAATTCAACTTCACTCGCTGACCGGCGGCATTGGCAAACAAACCGTTCAAGTAATACTTGCCCCCGATAAGAGATACGTCGATGTCGCCACTCTTCATTACCTCACCATTCACCTTGACCACACAAGTTTTGTTAGCCACGGTCTCAGCTACGGTATAAGAGGCAGCGGGAAGAATCCACTCGGTACTACCAAAACTAATCTGAATGGCAGTTCCCTTTACATCTTTTATATCTACATTGAGCGCCTTGATACCTTTTCCCAACTTAGTGGTAGGCTGCACGGTAGCCTCTTGCGATGTATAATTCTGCATATCTGCATATACTCCCTGCATACCATCAAGAGCATCGTTATCGCAGGCTGTGAAACACAGCCCTGCAATAAACAGACTAAATATTGAACCTATATATTTTTTCATATCAATATCATTTAAATATCAGTTAATTAGAAGATTACCATCCCGTATTCTGCTGGATATTAGGATTCAATTCTCTTTCCTTCAAAGGAATAGGAAGCAACATGTGCTTGTCTTGGAATCCGAAAGTAGAATTGGAGAAATCCCAACTTACGCCCTTGGATGAGTAGTTAGGAATTTCCTTACCCTGTGAAGCCAAGGCTTTCTTGGCATCACCCCAACGTACCAAGTCCTGGAATCGGGTACTTTCCAGACAGAGTTCCAAGCGCTTCTCCGTCTTGATGTCGTCCAAGGTAACGCTGAGCAAAGGAGTCTCCTTGGCACGTTCACGAATCTCATTGATATCTTTCAGCGCTATGTCTGTGTTGCCAGCCTCCAGGTTTGCCTCAGCAGCCAGGAGGAGAACTTCGGCATAACGCATAATCTTTCGGTCGGTATATTGAAATCCCTGGAAGTAGGAGGCATCCATGATGTTGTCACTCTTCAATACGCGGTTCTTGAAGAAGAGGTAGCCTTCACATCCATAGATGTTCTGACCAGGATTCAACTTCACACCGTATGCTGTCATCTGATCACTGTTGAGCAGGGTCTTCTGCAAACGATATCCATTCTTGCCCTCTGCTTTTACAAATGCATCATAGAGAGACTTGCGAGGATTCAAGAAACCGTAGGTTCCCTGAGCCACTTCGTCGGCAGCCTTGCCTTTGAGCGTCATATTGCCAGTACGCCATCCTTGCATCAGGAAGGTCATGTCCATCTGGCTCCAAGTCTGCTCCTGGTCGTTACGCCACTGCAATTCGAGCATAGACTCACAGTTGTTGTTGTTGACGGCATGAAACTGCATGTCATAGTCGCCACGGAAGAGGTCGTACTTCTTGGAATCCACCACCTCATTGAGTACGATTGCTGCCTCCTGATACTTTTTCTGGAAGAGATAAGCCTTGCCCAAATAAGCCTTTGCCACTTCCTGGGTAACACGCATACCCGTCACCTGATCGTCCTTGTTCTTCTTGGAAGGCAAGGCATTCATGCCGATAGCCTCTTTCAAGTCTGACTCCACAAAAGCCCAAAGTGCCTCTGGAGTACTGTTTGGCTGACGGTACTCATCTGTACCCAAGAGATGATCTACCAATGGAGCTGTACCCCAAAGAGTAACCAGCTCGAAGTTTGCCCAAGCACGGAAGAACTTTGCCTCGGCTATGGCACGCTTCTTGACTTCCGTATCATTAGCCACCTTCTCTATGATGAGGTTTGACTGATAGATGACGCCATAGAGACCCGAGAACAGACCCTCGACATTGCCGTTGCTAGAATCGAAGGTATATTCATTCAACTGCTCGTATGAGTTGTTGTCGCCACGACTACCACCGCCACACCAAGCATCATCCGAAAGCATATTCTTGGTAAAGAACCAAGTATAATACAATCCCTTCACACGGCTATACATGGCAGCCACCGCCTGCTCGGTCTGCTCATTGGTCTTGTAGAAATCATCCTGACCACCCATATTGCCATGCTTTGCTATATCGAGTCTGTCTTCACAACCGGCAAATAACACTGCCACAACGAGAAGCAGACTATATATGATATTCTTTTTCATAATTTCTTAATGTTATTATATATATAGAATATGTATAGTGTTAGTTATATGAACCTCCAGACTTTAGAACTCCAAGTTGAAGCCCATTACTACCTTCTTTGAGGTTGGATAACCGCCTTTGTCGATACCCATACCCACTATATCATTGGTAGAAACCTCAGGGTCGAAGCCTGGGTACTTGGTGATGGTGAAGAAGTCATCGAGAGACACATAGAGGCGCAAGTTACTGATTGCTACCTTCTTGAGAAGAGTCTTCGGTAAACTGTAGCCCAACTGAATCTGCTTAATCTTGAAATAAGATCCATCATATACCATTGCGCTGGATGTAGCATACTTGTCCATATTATTGGCACCAGCACGTGGCTTGCTACCATTAGGATTGCTCTCCGTCCAACGGTCGTCATAGAAGAGTTCCTTCATCTTGTTGACCATAGGGAAGTCGGTACGGTTGATACAGTTGAATATCTTGTTGCCTGATGCACCAGAACCAAATACTGCCAAGTCGAAACCTTTGTAAGCTGCGGTCAAGGTGATACCATAGGTGAAGTCTGGAATGGCACTACCCAAGTCCATCTTGTCATCATCAGTCAAATCACCACTATCGTTCAGGTCGGCAAAAGTTGGATCGCCCGTCTTTGGGTCTATACCTGTAAACTGATAGCCACGGAAGTAATACACAGGATAGCCCTTCTCGAAGTATGTGAGAGGCACATTCATAAAGGTAGTACCCTGCAAACGAGTCAAAGATGGGTCGAGATAAGTAACCTCGTTCTTCAAGGTAGCAAGGTTGCCACGTACACTATAGCTGAAATCACCGATGTTATCTCTCCAACCAAGTTCAAACTCGAATCCCTTGTTGCTTACGTTACCAGCATTGATAGGAGATGTGGTGCCGCCGATAACCAAAGATGGAGTGGTACCACTCACGAGCAAGTCCTTGGTCTTCTTCACGAAATAGTCCATGCTGAAGTTCATTCTGCCAGCAAAGAGGAGCGCATCAATACCGAAGTCGGTCTGCTCTGATGTTTCCCACTTCAGTTTATCGTTACCCATACTAGATGGACTAACAGACGTTGTATAATTATTACCAGGAACTAACGGATAAATGCTACCCTGCGCCATATCGGTGCTGTAGGCATAGCCATTCAAGGCAGCCAAGCTACCATTCTGGCCCCAGCTGGCACGCAATTTCAAACTAGCCACAACATCTCTTAAAGGCTCGAAGAACTTTTCCTCTGAAATGGTCCAACCTCCAGACACAGCTGGGAAATATCCCCAACGATTGGTAGCTGGAAGCTTAGATAAGTCGGCAGCATCTGCACGGAGGGAAGCCTGCAGATAATAACGATTTTTATAATCGTAACTCAAACGACCAAAGTAAGAATACTTAGCTGAGCGAGTTTTCTCACCACCTACAGACTTGGTAGCAGAAGCGGATGCGAAATTCAGATAGTAGAACAATGGATTGTTTTTCTTGACAGCGTCTTCACCATTAGCCTGCAAACCACCCTGCACGTAATCGTAGGTAGATTCCTGGAAAGAAATACCAACCATGGCATTCACGGTATGGTCACCAAACTTCTTCATATAGTTGGCAAAGTTTTCCCATTGATAATAGATAGAAGTAGAGGATTGGGCACTCTGATCTACATAATTACGGCTTTGCGTTGCATTTCCATAGAAAGGAAGTGAAGTGGAAGAACTGCGAGTACCCGACAAACGGTAACCAAGGCGAGAAGTAATCACAAGATCCTTGATAGGCTTGAAATCTGCATAAATGGAACCATTCACATTGAATCCACTGTTGCGACTTACATTGTTGTCACGCATGATGAATGGGTTGTATTGCTCACCTGCATAGAAAGCAGACACACCATAGTAGTTACCAGCCCCATTGGTCAAGAGATGCTTTCCGCTTGCCAAGGCGCTAGCAACATGAGCAGGCAAGTTTCCACCCTCGTATGCAACAGGGGTCAATGGATCCATAGAAAGCACAGCTGCCATCATAGAACCATACTCAGAACCCTCAGAAACAGAACGAACGTTATATTTTTCAATCTGGTTAGTAGTGCCCACCTTCAACCATGGCTTGATCTGATATTCTGCATTGATGGTAGCGGTGAGACGACGATAGAGATCATTATTACCTCTTACCATACCATCATTGTCAAGATAAGTAAGCGAAAGATAGTAGTTGCCATTTTGGTTACCACCCGTAAAGCTCAGGTTGTGCTTCTGCATCTTACCCTTGCCATAGATGGCATCTACCCAGGAGGTATTGGTTGTTCCATCCCAATTCTTCAAGAGATAATCCTCGGTAAAGGTCTTACCTTCTTTCATATATTGGATATATTCTTCGGCATTGAGCAACTTAGGCTTTTTAGCAAGCGATTCGATGGCATATTGGAAATCATATGTTATCTTTCCACTACCCACAGAACCCTTCTTCGTAGTAATGAGAACCACGCCATTACCAGCCTCTGCACCATATATGGCAGCAGAAGCGGCATCCTTCAACACTTCCATAGATGCTATGTCATTAGGATCGATACCACTAATATCGCCTAAGCGCACACCATCAACTACATAGAGAGGATCGGAAGAACCATTGGAAGAGAAACCACGGATACGAATGGTTGGTGATGCACCCGGACGAGCAGAAGAAGAGACAATCTGTACACCTGCGGTCTTACCCTGAAGAGCAGACTTGGCATTGGTGATGGTACGATTCTCCATATCCTCTTTCTTTACCTGAGAGATGGCACCAGTTACAGAACTCTTTTTCTGTACACCATATCCAACAACGACAACATCGTCGAGCATTTTGTTGTCTTCCTTCATGTTGATTTTCAACTTAGAGGTGATGGCAGCCACCTCTTTAGTCTTATAACCGAGATAAGAGAAAACCAAGGTTTTCCCCTTTTGTACCATGATGGAGAAGTCTCCATCCAATCCTGTGACAGTGCCGCTTTTGGCGTCGTCTTTTACTTTGACAGTAACGCCAATCAATGGCTCAGCATTCTGGTCAACAACCACACCCGTCACTTTCATCAGTTCTTGTGCTATAGCTGTAGAACTTGAAACAATCAATAATACGATGAAGGTTAGTAACCTTCCATAATCATGTTTGATACTCATAAGGTTTGCGAGTTAATAGATTTAATATTCTATGTTTAATTTTGCGCTGCAAAGGTACGAACTTCTCTCCCAAGGCTTTTTCTAAAATGTTTTCTTGTGTTACGTTTTTGTTCAAAATGGGGTTTTCTATATGTTCAAAAACTTGCCTTTTTGTTTAAAAAGTCTTATAATCCTTGTATATATCAAGGTTTTATAGTACTTTTGCAATAATTAACAAAACCATCGATTATGAAACGAACAAAGGTATTTTATAACGCACTCATTCTCTTGGCAACCCTTCTCCTGACTGCTTGCCAGGAAAGAAAAAACACCCCCCCAGTAATCTCTTCACCCGAGAAGAACCTCGTTCTGTCTGATCATATCTCCAACCAAAAGGTGATGAGCATCTGCGAAGACAAATACGGACAAATCTGGATAGGTACCTTCCGTGGTCTCAACAAGTATGATGGCAACCAGTATCACCAATACTACTGCGTGGACGATTCACTGGGATTGCCCGACAACCATATTTCCCACATTTATCGTGACTCCCACAACCGACTCTGGGTAGCCACCGTCAACGGTGTATGCCTATACCAGGCCAATGGCAATTTCAACCGAGTAAGTATCAAAGGCACTAACAAGAACATCGAAAAAATCCTAGAAGACAAGGAGGGAAGAATCTTCTTCCTCACGATAACAGACATATATCAATATGACGAAAATACCAACACAGCCATCATCAAGCTCTCCAAAATGCTGGAGAAGAACTGCTTTCATATCTCTTGCCATATAGACCGAAAAGATGTGATGTGGATTGTTACCTCTTACTCTGTCAAGGGGTATCGCACCAAAGACCTCAAACTTATCGCCAAAAGCCCTGTACAGAGTTATCCCATCACCTCTTTTCTCCTCGATGGGCATCAGCTCTACCTCTCTGGCTACAATGGAATGCAACTCTTTGATACGGACACCCGGAAATGGCAACATCTCCCTGCAGCCTTGCAAGACTTGCAATTCCCCAACGACATGGTCAACTGCATCCATCCGTATGGTGCAAAAGGCAATCTTCTGCTCAGCACCACCAAGCACGGATTATTCTATTTCAATGCCCAGAAGGGAACCATCCTGCCACAAAGCGACAAGAATTTTCCATTCGAAGTGCCTGATATGCAAGTCAACAAGATGTTAACCGACTCCAAAGGCAACCTTTGGCTCGGGTCTGAAGACGATGGCGTAAAAACCATCTATAGATACAAGGATATGTTTAACAGCATGCCTGCCCTTCAACGTGCCATCGGCAAACAGCCCGTACTCTCCGTAGCCGCCGACAGGAATCACCACCTCTGGATTTCTACCAAGAAGAACGGACTCTATATGTATGACTTGCAAACCCAGCAACTCAAGGACATACCGATGGTTTCCTACAGCAACGGCAACAAGAAGAATGCCATCATCAACATCTTTGTGGATAGCAGCAATCATCTATGGCTAGCCAATGGCGACCATGTGGCAAAGTACCAATACGATGGCAACCATCTCAACAAGGTAGCCTCCTACCCTTGCTTCATGCCTATAGACATCTGCCAAGATGCAAAGGGTAACATCTGGGTATCCACGGCATCCGTCAACATCTACTGCATTTCAGCACAAAGTGGAGAGATGACCAAAAAACAACTCTTCCCTATCACTTTGTGCTTCATTCCCTGCATCATGCACTTGCAGAATGGCAACATGCTCATATCTGCCTTCTACAAACCCATCCTCGAAATGAATGGAGACAACTTCGACATCCAAGAGTTTAAAGTGAATCCGGAAGACTGGAAGAAGTGCATCAAGCGAAGTGTGTATATCCCAACCAAGAACTATCAAGACCGCAAGGGCAACATCTGGTTGGGTACAGTTACCAACGGACTCTTGAAGTATGACGCAAAGAGCCACAAGCTGACCACCACAGCAGGAATCTCCTGCTCCGACATTTCAAGTATCGAGGAAGATCGAGATGGAAACATTTGGGTCAGTACGCAGTATGGACTCAACAAGATAGATGGAAAAACAGAAAAGGTAACCACCTACAACGAGGCTGACGGTGTGAAAGGCTTCCAATTCTACGATAGGGCATCGTGCAAGCTATCAGATGGAACACTCATCTTCGGCGGCACTCAAGGACTCACCATCTTCAATCCACAAAACGTAAACACGAACCAACAGATAAGTCTGCTTTTCGAAACACTCAAGGTCCATAATGAGATTATGCTTCCTAATAAGAATGGATGTATCGAGGAGAGTATGGAAGAATCACCCCATATCCACTTAAGCTACAAACAAAACAGCTTTAGCATTGCCTTTTCTGCCATCGACTATAGCGACTACAAGCACATCCATTACTTCTACCAAATGGCAGGTTTCGACAATACATGGATTGATGCAGGAAATAACAACGAGGCGTACTACTCTAATCTGCCTGCTGGCAACTACACCTTCAAGGTCAAGATGGTAGGCAACGACTCCAACAATACCATCGCCGAAAAAAGCATACAGGTAAGCATCGCCCCTGAGCCTTGGAACTCTTGGTGGGCTTGGTGCCTATACCTTATTATAATGGGATGCGTCGGCTTCGTGATCTACCGGCAGAAGATGCGCATCAGCATCGAGAAGAACATGGCTCAAAAGGCTAAGGATGAGAAGGAGCAAGAACAGCGCATCAACAAGATGAACATGAGTTTCTTCGCTAACATCTCGCATGAGTTCCGAACACCACTCACCATGATTTCGGGACCAGTGGAACAACTCTGCGAAAGTGAAAGCATCAACAAGCACGACAAGTTGCTATTGAACATCATCAACCGAAGCGTAGTTAGAATGCTGAGACTCGTCAACCAGTTGCTCGACTTCAACAAGTTGGAGAACGACACACTCCGCTTGCACGTCAAGCAAACCGACATTATCACCGAGATGAAACGCATCATGGACCTCTTCATCGTGAATACCGAGGAGAAAGGTATCACCTTGAACTGTCACGGACTAGAAGGTTCCTACCTGATGCTTCTGGATTCCGACAAACTGGAAAAGATTATCAACAACCTGATGTCCAACGCCATGAAGTTTACCCCTCGTGGCGGTAAGATAGATGTATCTTTCGACACCGGTACCACTAACAAGGGAGAACAGATTATCACCATCACGGTGGCTGATACAGGCAAGGGAATCCCACAGAATGAGGTGGAGAATATCTTCAAGCGATATTATCAGTTGAACAACCAGTCCACAGGCACCATCAACTGGGGTACTGGCATCGGACTCTACTATGCCCGCAGCCTGGCCGTCCTTCACCATGGCAATTTAAAAGCGGGCAATCGCAAGGACTGCCAGGGAGCCATCTTCACCGTTACCCTGCCTACCAATGAGAGCCTCTATGCCGCCGACGAGAAAGCCCTTTTGGAGCAAGACCAGAAGATGGCTTTTCCACTGCACGACAGTCAGAAAGTGGCAGACAAGGTAAGTCAAGATAACAGTACAGACAACCGTCCGAAAATACTCATCGTAGATGATGACACCGAAGTGGTGCATTATCTTCGTACCCTCCTGGCATCATCCTATCACATCATCTATCGTTTCGATGCCGAGAGTGCCTTGAAGGCGACAAGGGAGGAAGAACCTAGCCTCATCCTCAGCGATGTGGTGATGCCGGGAATGAACGGCTATGATCTCTGCAAGGAAATCAAGCAAGACATCCAACTCTGCCATATCCCAGTCATCCTGGTAACGGCAAAGACCACCACCGAAAGCCAAGTAGAGGGTCTGAACAGTGGAGCAGATGCCTACGTTACCAAACCATTCACCCCCAAGGTTCTTCTGGCAATGATCAACTCGCAACTCACCAACCGTGAGAAGACCAAGACCATCCTAACCAACGCCACGGAGACCGACAAGAACGTGGAAGGAGTGCTGTCGCCACAAGACAAACTCTTCATGGATGAACTCTATCATATGATGGAGCAGGAACTAGCCAACTCGGAATTGGATGTCAACAAGGTAACGAAACTGATGCACATCTCCCGTACAAAGCTCTACTACAAGGTCAAGGGACTCACAGGAGAGAATCCAAGCATCTTCTTCAAGACCTACAAGCTCAATCGTGCCGCCACCCTCATCGTGGAAGGCAAGTACAACATCTCGGAAATAGCCTATATGACAGGCTTCAACACCCTTTCCCACTTTTCAACCAGCTTCAAGAAGCAGTTTGGGTGTACTCCGAGCGAATATGGCAAAAAGAAATACTGATACACAATCGCTGTTCTCCTGCCACTCGTTGCAATGCCATTAGAAGGGTCTTCGAAGAAAGTTCGAAGTTCCTTCGTGGCAGTGATCAGTTATAAAATACGTATTTTTTGAGTAACAAAGTCAAGTGAAGATGCTACCTATATTTCAACCCTTTTAACATACACAATCGCCGTTCTCCTGCCACTCGTTGTGATACCATTAGCAGGGTTTTCGGAGAAGGTTCGAAGCTCCTTCGTAGCTGTGGAACGAGGAAGGGAAGTTAGCTCGGCATAATCTGCCACACGAATAAAGGGATGAGTGGCATCAGCCAAGTAATCTTGCAACATCTTCAGGCGTTCTTCCTTGGTATAAGGAGAACGATTCACCCTGGATACACCGGCACGAGTAAGCTTACAATGAAGATTGACGTCATTCACGAGGTCTTTGTCTGAAACATAGCGCACGTTCTTCACCTCGATGCTCTTGGCATTTCGCTTCGGACCATCGCCGTCGATGGTATCCATCTCCTTGTCTTTCTTTACACCAAGGGTAGCCTGGAAGGTACCTATACCATCGAGTGTAACAGTATTGCCATCCGCCAGTTCCTCCACCAGTTGTTCGGCTATCTTGCTGAGCGCATGCTTCAAGATGCCGTCGTCGAGGATGCCATGAGCGCCTGCCTTCTTCAAGAACTCTTTGGTGGAGAGATTTCTTCGCTTCTCTAAACGATAATAACACTTGGTTTCGCCAGTACCATTGAGGTCGGGCATCTCTTGCTTGATGTATCTTGCCATAATCTATCACTCTAAAAGGTTTGTAATATGCCTGTAAAGTTACAACATTCCTACTACAAAACCTCAAGAAGCCTACTTCTTTTTATATATCTTAACTTATGTTCTACTAAATATAGCTTAGGTGTGGTTAAATATAATCTGCATATAACTAAATACAAGTTAGGCGAAGCAGTATGCAGTAGGCTTTTACAGGTTTCGATCTATAGCATTAGAGGTTATACATTAAGGAGAGCCAAGTTATATAAACAGAAGAGAAATAAGATACTTTAGAACCACAAAGGCAAACTTCTACAATCACAAAACAACAAATACTTAGTTTTTTTCTGCATAGTTACAACAGTTTACCATCAAAACAGCTTGTAATTATTCATTTTATCACCTCTTTGTTTGCTCAAATCACTTAAAAATCGTACTTTTGCCACAAAAAGCGAAAATTGGCTACACTCGGCAAAATCAAGCGAGCTTGTTTTGCACAATCTTTGTCACAAAAAGCGAAGGCAAGCAACAACGTTTGCCAACAACAACTAAAAAGATATAGAACTATGGACGAAGCAATTAAGCAAATAGGAGAAAGACTGAAAGGTCTGCGCGAAGTTCTCAACATCCCTGCAGAGGAAGTGGCAGAGCTTTGCGAAATCAGTCTTGAACATTATCTGAAGATCGAATCGGGAGAGGCCGACCCATCTGTATATCGCCTCTCCAAGATCTCAAAACGCTATGGCATTGACCTCGATGTACTGCTCTTTGGCGAGGAGCCTCGCATGAAGGGCTACTACGTCACACGCAAGGGGCAAGGTCCGGAAATAGAACGCAACAACCAGTATAAATACGAAAGCCTCGCTGTAGGTTTCAAAGACAGAAGGGTGAATCCCTTCATGGTACAGGTTGACCCTCTGCCTGGAGATGACAAGCCTCACAAGAACGGACACGACGGTCAGGAATACGACTATGTCATGGAAGGCCAGTTGGAAGTTACCATCGAGGATAAAGTGATGGTACTTAATCCTGGCGACAGTATTTATTTCGACAGTAAGAAACAACACTGCTTCCGCTCGCTGAACGGAGAACCAGCCAAGTTTCTTTGTATAATCATATAGGAGTTAAAGGTGTTAAGGAATTGAAGAAGTTAAGACAAATGATATAATCACACACAACATGATAGAGAGATTTCTAAAACAAACTCATTTTACTTCAGAACAAGACTTCAAGGAGCATCTGGAGTTTATCATCCCCGAAGACTTCAACTTTGCCTACGACGTAATGGACGAGTGGGCAAAGATAAAACCCGACCATGTTGCACTGCTTTGGACAAGTGAACGTGGCGAGGAGATACGTTTTACCTATCAAGACCTGAAGGAGCAGAGCGACAAAGCTGCAGCATACTTCCAGAGTCTCGGCATAGGCCACGACGACAAAGTGATGCTCATACTGAAGCGCCATTACCAGTGGTGGCTTGCCATGCTCGGTCTCCACAAGTTGGGTGCCGTAGCCATCCCTGCCACACATATGCTTACCAAGCACGACATCATCTACCGTAACAATGCAGCAAGCGTGAAAGCCATCATCTGCTGTGGAGACGACTATGTGGTAGAACAAATCAACGAGGCCATGCCAGAGAGTCCTACTGTCAAGACATTGATCAGCATCGGTCCAGAAATTCCTGAGGGTTTCCACGACTGGATGAAGGAATGGAACGAATGTGCTCCTTTCGTTCGTCCTGAGCATGTAAATTCCAACGAGGACACTCTCTTGATGTACTTCACATCGGGCACCACAGGCGAGCCAAAGATGGTGGCACACGACCACCTCTATGCGCTCGGCCATTTGACCACGGGTGTATATTGGCACAACCTGCACGAAAATTCCATCCATCTTACCGTAGCCGATACCGGTTGGGGCAAGGCAGTTTGGGGCAAGCTCTACGGACAATGGTTTGCCGGAGCCACCGTCTTCGTCTTCGACCATGAGAAGTTTACCGCCGACAAGATTATGCGCCAGATAGAGAAATATCACATCACCTCCTTCTGTGCACCTCCCACCATCTATCGCTTCATGATTCAGGAGGATTTCTCTAAGTATGACCTCAGCAGTCTTGAATACTGCACCACTGCGGGAGAGGCTATGAACCCATCTGTGGCAGAAACCTTCCAGAAACTGACAGGCGTTCAGATTTATGAGGGCTTCGGACAGACAGAGACCACCATGACTCTTGGCACCTTCCCCTGGATCAAGCCAAAGCCAGGAAGCATGGGCAAGCCTAACCCACAATACGAGGTTCACATCCTTCGCCCAGACATGAGCGAATGCGAGGATGGCGAAAAAGGCGAGATTTGCATCCGCATAGGTGACCAAAAACCTATCGGCCTTTTCAAATACTATTACCGTGACGAGAAACAGACAAAATCTGTATGGCATGACGGCTACTATCATACAGGCGACATGGCTTGGCGCGACGAGGAAGGCTACTTCTGGTTTGAGGGAAGAATTGACGATGTAATCAAGAGCTCTGGCTATCGCATTGGTCCTTTCGAGGTAGAGAATGCCCTGATGACTCATCCTGCCGTAGTAGAGTGTGCCATTACCGGTGTACCTGACCCTATAAGAGGTATGGTGGTAAAGGCTACTGTTGTGCTCAAAGATGAGTACAAGAGTTTGGCAGGCCCCGATCTGATAAAGAAGTTGCAGGATCACGTAAAGCACGAGACTGCCCCTTATAAGTATCCTCGCATCATCGAGTTCGTAGATGAATTGCCAAAGACCATCTCTGGCAAGATTCGAAGAGTCGAAATAAGAGAGAAGGACAATAAAAAATAAAGAAGAATGCGCTGGGAGTGCAGGTTTTGTTTCCTGCCCTCACCCAGTATGTCAACATAAAAGAATTTATGAGACGAATAGTAGTAAAGGTGGGCAGCAACGTACTGACCCGAGAGGATGGACATTTGAACGTAACAAGAATGTCGGCTTTGGTAGACCAACTGGCTTGGTTGAGAAGGCACGACTACGAGGTGATCCTCGTATCTTCTGGTGCCGTAATGGCAGGAAGAGGCGAGCTTCAGGTAGACCACCAGCTGGACAGTGTAGAACAGCGACAGTTGTTCTCTTCGGTAGGTCAGGGCAAGCTGATTAGATTGTATTACGACTTGTTCAGAGAATACAACATCAAGGTGGGACAAGTATTGACCATGAAGGAAAATTTCCTCGCCAAGGAACAATACCAGAACCAAAAGGCTTGTATGGAACTGATGTTGGAGAACGGCGTGCTCCCTATCGTGAATGAGAACGATACCGTGTGCCTCACCGAGTTGATGTTCACCGATAATGACGAGTTGTCAGGCTTGATAGCCAGGATGCTGAATGCCGATGCCTTAGTTTTACTTTCCAATGTGGATGGCATCTACAATGGCGACCCTTCCCTACCGACCTCCCGCATCATCCCTTCGGTATATTACGACCGAGACGTGAGCGAGTATGTGAGCGACGAGAAGAGTAGCCATGGTAGAGGCGGCATGATTTCCAAGTTAAAGACCGCCCAGGATGTAGCGAATGCCGGCATCAAGGTGATCATCGCCAATGGCAATGTGCCCAATATCCTCATCGACCTGAAGGAGCATCCGATGGAGACCCTTCATACCGAGTTTGTAGCAAGACCTAAAGAGAAATAATGATTTTGATATTCTTCAGGCTATCTGAAGAATATCAAATGAAATGACATAAGAGAAAGACACGAGCCATTCAAGGAGTGAATTATACCATATGCAACATCAACTTCATCTTTAGCAAGGATTCCCGACTAAGTTTGACATCGCATGACATCTGTGAATATTTTGGCACAAGCAACTCCACCACGACTCAAAAGTCAAGAACGATAAAAGACTTGCTGAAGATTAGTCAAGTATTCGACCCAAACTTCTCATTGAAGGAGATTGCCACCAATAACCCCTTCAACCGTCTTCGTATGTTAAATGGTTTTATCTTCTTCGATTAAGTCCATACAGTTAAAAAACAATATTTCTTGCATTATTTCTAACTATACTTCGAAATAATTTTGATTTTTTTGCAAAGTATAGTTAGAAATAATGTAAGATTATGGACAAGCAAATCGGCCAAGAATCTTTTCATAGAAACGATTGGACTATAAAGAAGAAATAAATATCAATGCACCATATAACACAACTATATCACTTTGTCTGTATTAAATGCATATATAGCATTTTCTAGTTGTCGTCCTAAGAGATCTGTAAAAGGGCCACATTCATATTCATATCCTGAGATCTTCGAAAAACGCACCTCCATGCCACCTTCGGCATACATATGGCCATTATCATAATGTTCAATTTTCATAGGAACAATATGATCTGTAGCCTTCAGGGTGACACTTCCGTCATAATTGTCTATAATTCGATATATTCTAGCTTCTACTTGAAAAACTCCATCCACCTTAGGCTCAGGTGTCTTATACGAAGGTTCTTGTGCAACGGGAGCATTTGCAGTTTGCGCTTCCGGCTGCTCTTTTCCACTAAAATGCTTTCGTATTTTCTTTTCTAACTCACACGAATTTAAACCAATTAGCAACATTACTGCTAAAGCAAGTTGCCCGATTTTCAAAAACTTTTTCATATTTCTCTTATTTATGTAATGTTTGAGATTTACTATTACCAACCTGTACAACTTTTGAACAATACAAATACAGAAAGCGGAATGCCAGCAAGAGAGAGACAGCCCCATTTAAAATCCTTATCCTTACCACTTAAATAGACAAATGCCATAAAAGGAAACAAGACCATGCCTACTAATGCCATAAAAACTAAACTTCCTGAGTCTCCTTGCGAATCATCAAAGTCTACCCTAGCTCCATTTGGATCTATTGCATACATACAGTAACTTACTAAGGCTAAGAAGGAACTTAACAAAAATCTTTTCATTATTTCGTATTTTTACATGTTATTTTTTTCTTCACACTCTTGATTTAGTTGGGCCAAAAAGTCAACAACTAATTTACTTGGCAAATATCCTCTACAAGAAACTCGCCCACGATAATTATCTACTAATAGATACGCTTTTTCCTCCTTTTTTTAACAATTCATGGCAAAATGAATTGCGCAAATGGCGCATGAAATCCAACACCAGACAATTTCTCTTCGTACAATACAATGTTGCATTACGAATAGGGCGAATGCTATTATCATTTAACTCACTTGATTTAGCAAATGACATAGCTTTCTTTATATTTAAAAATACAACAAACGTCTTGGGGTATAGATCTCTAAAACTACGTTCTGTGTGCAAATTCCTCAAACGAGTCTCGTAGATAAACACAAATTTCGCCAATGTCTTCAAATCGGTTTCCAATCCATTGTATGACATACTTAAACTATCCTCCTCACGTGACTCCTCATGCTTCTAAAATAGTTAAAACATCCATACACAAAAAAGAAACGTGGAGCCAGACTGTCACTCGTTCCACTGTGTGAGGCTTCTCGCATTGCCCGATAAGTCGAAACGAGCAACGCTGAAAGCCCCACGTAAATGTATATATAATCATCCCACGAGATACAATCCATCCATAGAAATGGATACAGCATCTTGAAAGGAATGTATACAATACATCCAAGGGGCGTTCCCGTTGCTTTGTTCTTGACTTATCGTTGAACTTTGCGAGAATTCCACACAGTCAAAACCAAAGCGTACAGTTACGCCTTTTATGTATATGTGTCTCCCTAAGCATCCCACCCACGAGGGCTTTCAGCAAGGGCTTGACGGTGCAAAGATAACAAAAGTTTTGGTTTCCGCAAACTTTTTAACCATTTTTTGTGCTTTTCCAACAAAAAAGCTTATCTTTGCACTCATCATACATAAAACAAGGCATAATTATGAAGCAGATGGAGCCATCATATAAAGGAGAAGAGAAGTTTCTCGTGAATGATTTGAAGACAATAGTCAGCAAAGCAAGGAGCAAAGCTTTCGCTGCCGTCAATTATTCTCTGGTAGAAAGAAACTGGAGAATAGGGAAACGTATTGTGGAAGAGGAACAGAACGGAGAAGCAAGGGCTGAGTATGGAAAGCATATTATTGAGGTAGCATCCGCTGCACTTACAGAGGAATTTGGGAAAGGGTTCTCTGTAACTACCCTAAGGGTTTTCAGACGTTTTTACCTAAAGTTCAGCAACTTACAAATTCAACGGACAGTGTCCGTCGAATTCAATGCCTCAATTCAACAGACACCGTCTGAAGAATTGAGCAATAACCTCCAACATGTACAAAAAGCAGGTATCCACCTACTACCTTGGTCGCATTACGAACTGCTTATTCGCATAGAAGACAAGCAGGCAAGGGATTGGTATGCAAAGGAAGCTTTCGAACAAGGTTGGAGCTATCGCACATTGAGTCGCAACATCAACACCTTATATTATGAGCGTCTCCTCATGTCGAAAGATAAGGCACCTGTAGAGAAAGAGATGAAAGAGAAAACGAATGAATTCCAGCAAGATAAACTGGAATACATCAAATCTCCTGTCGTCATGGAGTTTTTGGGATTACCTTCCGACTCTTCTCTCAAAGAATCGAAATTGGAATCTGCTATCATAGATAACTTAGAGAAGTTCTTGATGGAAATGGGGAAAGGCTATGCCCTAGTGGCTCGCCAGCAGCATATCAGAACGGAAGAGAACGACTACTACATCGACTTGGTATTCTACAATTATCTTATCAAGAGTTTTATTCTTGTAGATTTAAAGGTCAACCGCATCACCTATCAGGATGTCGGTCAAATGGACATGTACTTGCAGATGTATGACAAGATGAAGAAAGGACCAGACGACAACCCAACTATAGGAATCATCCTCTGTGCCGAAACTGACTCTGATGTAGCCCGATACTCCACTCTTGCCAAGAACGACCAGATGTTTGCTGCCAAATACAAGCTCTACTTGCCAAATGAGGAAGACCTCAGAAGAGAGATAGAGCGACAAAAGGAGTTGTACTTCATGGCGCATCCTGACAAATAAGATATAAAATTGCCAAGGGAACATCAGACAAACATAGAGAAGTTTATATCATTTCTTAGCCCAGTATATACTTTCTGGGCTTTTTATTTGTTCTATTCAGAAAAAGCCGTATCTTTGCCATTACAAAAAAGTTGTAACATAAAATATGTAATGGCGTATAAAACTAGGCAACAAGAAATTAGTGAATCCTTTCATCTATCAAGGGTATGAAAGTCCTGAGTATTTCTGCGATAGAGAAGCAGAGACTGCTACCCTTTTATCTCATCTGAAGAACGGCAGGAACGTAACACTTATCTCTCCGCATAGAATTGGCAAGACGGGACTCATCAAGAATACCTTCTTCTATCTCGAGGAAGAAGAGAACGATACCGTGTGCCTTACCGAGTTGATGTTCACCGATAATGACGAGTTGTCAGGCTTGATAACCAGGATGTGGCGAATGCCGGCATCAAGGTGATCATCGCCAATGGCAATGTGCCCAATATCCTCATCGACCTGAAGGAGCATCCGATGGAGACCCTTCATACCGAGTTTGTAGCAAGACCTAAAGAGAAATAATGATTTTGATATTCTTCAGGCTATCTGAAGAATATCAAATGAAACGGCATAGCTACATTATGGTGCATTGCTTGTTATATAAAAGGCACTAATGATGGCAACACCTGCCTTTAGGACAGATGACTTACATATTATAAAACAAATAAAATCAAGACTAGTTTATGCATAAGATTAAACCAGTCTTGATTAACTTCTTTATTATCTGATTCTTACAGAGATACGTTATTCCAATACCAATACATGGCTCGTTCCATCTGTCTGGCTGAATACATTCAAGCCGACTTTCATCAGATAGTCACCACTGTACTGTTTGCCATTGCACTCCATATCTGATTCCTTGCCAGGCATCAGGTTGGTCTCCTTGACTGTATATACTTTATCAGCATCCAAACCCTGCATCTTCACGTTCATCACAGGCTCCTTGTAGCGAGGATGCAAGTCGTAGGCGAAGAGGACGGCACGCTGTTTGTCTTTGCTTACATAGTTGATGGCACAGTGGTTGCCCTCGTATGGAGATACCAGACGATACTGGTCGCCTTCGAGAATCATCGGCTTCATGCTGTCATAGTTCTTGACGGCGTTCTGAACGAACTTATAGTCATCCTTTGAGAGTGACTTGAGGTCGATGTCGAAGCCCAACTTGCAAGAGCTGCAAACATCAGTGCGGAACTTCACACTGGTGTTCTTGTTCCAGTTGGTTACATGAGAGCCCATGGTCTTGGCTGGGAAGAACTTAGACAAGCTCCACTGGATGTAGATGCGCTCGTATGGGTCTGTATCGTCCGAGCACCAGAACTCGGTGAAGTATTTCAACATCTCGTAGTCCATTCTGCCGCCACCGCCAGAGCAGAGCATCATAGGCAACTTAGGATACTTGTTGTGGATGCGAGTGAGTACCTTGTAGATGCCACGGATATGGTCGATGTAGAAATTGCCCTGGTTTTCCTTGTGATATGGAGAGTAGATGTTGGTAATCACACTGTTGCAATCCCACTTGAAGTATGCCACGTCTGGGTTCTCTGTCATGATGCGATCCACGATGCCGAACACATAATCCTGTACCTTAGGGTTGCTGATGTCAAGCACCAACTGGTTGCGATAGTAATAAGTGTCACGCTTAGGCTGCATGATGACCCAGTCTGGATGCTTCTCGAAAAGTTCGCTCTTTGGGTTCACCATCTCAGGCTCAATCCAAATTCCGAATTTCACACCAGCCTTCTTGGCGTCTCTTACCAATCCAGGTATTCCCTCTGGCAGTTTGCTCTTGGTAGCCTCCCAGTCGCCGAGGCCTGCATGGTCGTCCTTGCGAGGATACTTGTTGGCAAACCAACCGTCGTCGAGCAAGAACATATCTACGCCCAGGTCCTTGGCATCCTTCATCAACTCAGCAAGACTCTGCTGGTTGAAGTCGAAGCCAGTGTTCTCCCAGTTGTTCAGAAGGGTAAGGCGGTCTTCCATACCCATGTTCACCTGATACTGGCGAGCCCAGTTGTGCAGATTTCGTGAAGCCTCGCCCATACCATTGTCGCTCATGGCAAAGATGAACTCAGGGGTAGTAAATGTCTCTCCTGCCTTCAACTTATAGTCGGAAGCATATGGGTTGATGGCTGGGATGACACGGAGTGCGCCCACGTTGTCCACCTCGAAAGTGAAGCGGAAGTTGCCCGGCCATCCTATGGTACCAAGCATCACCTTGCCTTCGTTTTCCTTGGCAGGTTCGTCGAAGCCCAATTCGAAGAAAGGCTCCTCTTGCATGGCGGCACGTGTGCCGAGCTTGGTGTCAACGATCTTCTTGCCTGTAGTCAACTGGCAGGTTTCTGGCTGTCCTTCCTTAGCCCAGTCGCTGTGATAGTTGGTGACGAAGTATTTGTTTGCCTTGAAGTAGAGCATGGTAGAGCTGTATCTCCAGAGGGTGACAGGGGCTTTCTCTTTGTGAGAGATTTCGCTCCAAGCCTTGATGACGTTCTCCTTAGGATAAGCTGCGTAGTGGAGCTTCACGGTCAGCGGATATACTTTGTCCTGAAGGGTGATGATGGTTTCTGTACCCCCATTGATAGCTTTCTCCTCGGATGACTTATAATATAAATAGGTGGTCATGTTGCCATCGGCATGAGTCACAGCCACTGCCGGCTCGAAGAAATCTTCAGCACCGGAAGCTGCATAAACCTCATGACCTCGTTGACAGACAGCACCATCAGAGGCTGCATATACGTCCCATTTCAGGTTCTGATAGTCTGCGGGATTCTTCAACTTGTCGCCTAAATACACTTGGTAGAGACGACCCTTAGGAGAAACTTGCATCACGAGATCGGTCTTGTCGGTCGATACTCTGATGGTCTTTTGAGCGAATGCCATCACTGAAGTCATGCACATCGCTGCAATAAGCATAAATGCCTTTTTCATTGTTCTTTGGTTTTTATTTGATTGTTGTTATTTTTGCTGTCATGATAACGTCTTGCAGTCTTTCTTTTTTGCAATTTTCATCGTATATTATGAAAGCTTAGAACTTGATTCCTGCTGAGAATTCGATGGTGAATGGGCGAAGATAGCTGCCGCTCATATACTTGCCTGCATATTTGCCGGCTTCTTCCTTGGTAATCAACTCCGAACCGTTGATGGTACCTTTTGCGCCCTTCTCGTTGAGGATGTTGATGACACTCACACCGAGGCTCAGTTTCTTATTCACGTTCCAGTTGATACCACCGAAAGTCTCCCAGTGACCATTGAAATAGAGTGCCTACTGGAGGTTGGCGTAGGTCTTGCCGAAGTAACGGAAGCTCAACCAAGCATTCAAGTTCTTGGTGATGTCATACTTAGGATCCAGCTCAATGAGTACCTGCGGAATCTCCTTCACGATCATGTTGTTCGCATTTACACTCATAGTCTGGCCGTCGTTGAACGTCACGCTTGCGTTGTAGTTCTTATACACTGGCTTCTGGTAGGTGAAGAGGGCATGCATGTGGAAATTCTTGAATGGATTGATCTCGGCAGAGGTGGTCCAGCCCAAGGTCTGGATGTTGTAGATGAGCAACACGGTCTTGCCTTCTGATGTGCCAGGCTTGGTGAGGTTCTGCTGGTCAATATTGTTCGACTTCGAGATGTAAGTAATCATGGAAGACAGGTCTATCCAATCGTTCTTGTAGAAGATTCCACCACGGATCAAAGGGATTGTAACTCGCTTATACTGTTCCTCGGTAGGACCTGTTCCTGCATACTCGCTGATGCGTGGGAAGCGGGTGGCGATGGTTGCGTCGGCTGTCAGACCAAACTGGTTGGTGAGGTTGTATGTCAACTGCAGGGTAGCCGCATAGTTCAACTTATTCTTGGTCACCTTGGCTGGTTCGATGCTATGCGCTGTGGTTACGATAGAACCATCCTCCGCTGTAGAATAGGTGTTGAAATTGCCGATATGGAATCCTTTGAAGCGTGAGGCTGAAATCTGGTCTGCCGACATGCGATAGTACTCCAGACGTCCGCCATAGAAGATTTTGAACTTAGGGGTTACCTTCCATTCGTCAGTAAAATAAACAGCCAACTTGTTCTCTGAGCCCTTGGTGTATTCTGGACTCAGCTCGTTATATCCGAAGGTTTCGGAGCGACGTGCGGTCTGTGTCGGGTCAAGAGGGTTTACATACATTTGGCTCAATGTGCGAGGATAAGGCTCCACGGTACCAGCCCACTGGAAAGATGATGAATAGTAGTCGAGATGATAATACCACTCGTTCAAACCTATCATCAACTTGTGGTTGTTCAGCCGCTTACTGATTTCTGTCGTCATGAGAGCATTGCTCACCTTTCCTATGTGCAACCAAGTGCGTCGTCCCTCGATGAGTCCGCTATAAGCTGATCCATCTGAGAGTTGATAGCCATTAGCCTCGCTCACCTCCGAGATAGAGCTGCCACCGTAATCCACATAGTTGGCGCGAGGAGCATTCATGTATTTAGCGTTGAATTTCCACAACCATCCGTTGTCAAATTGGTACTGGCTGATGAGGGCAATCTCGTTGGCGTGGTTCTCACTTCCGTCGGTCATGTTCCAGGTCTCCATCTTGCCAGTCTTGGTGTTCAAGTATTGGAAAGAACCTTGTCGCTGAACATAGGAGTTCATGCCTGGGTCGAAGCCAGCGATTTTCTTGATGCTGCCGTCACCTGCGTAGATGAAAGGTGCCGCATTGGCAAAGTTGCCTGGGTTCTTGCTGTTTGAGTACTTATATAATAGGGAGATGCGTCCCTTGCCTTCGTTCAGGATTCGGGTCAGACCGAAATGATAAATCTGGGTGCGGTCTGCATAATCGGTAAAGCGGAGCTTGAAACTTCCCGGGTCGAAGTTCTGATACATGCTGGCGGTATAGAGCCAGTTGGTACCGATGCCACCAGAGAGGTTGAGATCAAAGTTCTGCATACCGAAGTGGTTCGCCTTGTAATTGAGTTTGCCCTTGAACTCTTTCTGACCTAATTCGCTGAAAGAAGATACAGCGTAAGCAATGTTACCAGTGGCAATAGCCGACTCGGAAGGCGTCATCAGGTCGGTACCCTTCAGAGAGGCATCGCCGCGCCAGTGGGCTGAGAGCTTGTGAACTGAGGATGAATAGACGGCAGGAAGACCGTTCTCATATACGGTTACGTCTTCGCTTGGCAATCCAATTTGGATTTCACGAGGCTTGTTGGCGTCGGCAGCGTTAAGCATCACGTTACGCTCTTCCTTCTTGTTCTTCTCTACGGATTCCTCTTCGAGATTGAGAGACTTCTTTTCTTTTGTACTTGACTTCTCTTCAATATTGTTGGAAGGAAGTGCATACATGTAGCTTGTCGCTGACATTGCAGCCAAAGCCATGGAGAATGTACGGATTTTTAGGTTCATAACTTGTTCTTTTGTTAGTTACATTATTTTATTTTTGTTTATTCCAAAATATTTAGGTCTGAATCGAATGCTGTTCGATTTCGATTGCAAAGATAGATTGATTTTAGACACCTTGGTGCTGTGCGTAGGGTTTGAGTAGATGCGTGGGTACTCTTATAATGACTTAACTACCTAATAATCAGAATATATATAAAATTAATACTTTTTATGAGAGTAGATATTGAAAAGAAGAAGAAAAGTCGTATTTTTGCAGCCGTAAAGGGTTATTCTCTTTCATAACTAAGTAAAAACTGGTAAGAACAATAATAAATAAAGGACAATGAAGAAGATAGTATGGCTCTTGATGATGGTGGTGATGCCGATGGTGGCAAATGCGGCATTTTCCCGAAATGCGGATTTGGAGGACGAGGATGAGTTGCTTCATCGTCTGGACCAATATATAGCTCGTCGGGGCGAGTTCTCTTCCAAGAAAGAGAAGAAACTCATAAGAATGAAGAAAAAACTGAATCTTACTTCCGGCAAACGAGAGCGTCTGAGTCTTTACAATCAAATCTATCGTGAGTATTATACTTATCGATATGACTCTGCCATGGTCTATGCCAAAAGGGGCCTGCAATTGGCAGAACAGTTGCATGATGACTATTACATCAACCTCAACAAGATCAATCGGGCTGCGGTATTATCCACAGGAGGCTTCTACAGTCAGGCTGAAGACCTGTTGCTTTCTTTGAAGCCAGAAGACATTTCGCCCAAGCTGATGCAATACTATTATTACACCTTGACATGGGTGTATAACTATTGGGGAGCTTTCTGCGAAAGGTCTGAATTCAAGGAGGAAATGCAAGATAAAAAAAGACTCTATCTTGCCAAGACCCTTGAATATATGGGCAACAAACAATCTGCGCTCTATTATTATCTGAGTGGTGAGTTGGAGTATTTGCTACATCGCACAGACAAGAAAGTGCTGGGCTGGTATCAGAAAGCACTTGCCGCCAGTCCTGTTGACAGCAGGGTGCATGCTTCTGCTGCATATTGTATAGCTCGTTATTATCAAGACAATGAGCAAATGGACATATATGAGAAATATTTGGTACAGGCGGCCATCTCCGACCAGGTTTGTCCCTTGAAAGAAAATTTGGCACTTCAGGAACTTTCCACCTATCTATATAATAAGGATGCGAAGTATGCGAAGCGTGTGTCAAAGTATACCTATTGTTCGATGGAAGATGCTCAGTTTTATAACAATCGTCTTCGAATGGTTGAGATCTCTCGCATTCTTCCGCTTATCACGGAAACGAATCATCAGCGAGAAATACGTCAGAATCGCATCATCACGATATCGCTGGTTGTGGTAAGTATCGTGTCTCTTGGCTTCTTGGCGATGATGTTCTTTGTCTTCAGGATAAATAAGCGTTTGGCAAAGAGTCGCAGGGAGGTAAGGAGTCAGAATATGCTCTTGGAGGAATTGAACCAGAAATTGCTCAATACCAATAAGCGCAGGGAGACTTATATGCGATTGTTTATGGACATCAGTGCTGTCTATATCAAGAAACTCGACGATTATCGCAAGTTGGTGAGCCGCAAGATCAAGGCAAAGCAGACTGCCGATCTCCTTACCGCCATCAACAGCTATAAGCTGGCAGAAGAGGAAGCTTCAAGTTTCTATATCCGATTCGACAAAGCTTTTATGGACTTATACCCTAATTTCGTGGATGAATTCAACCAACTGCTGTTGCCTGAAAAGCAGATTGTTCTCCCTGCGCCTAACAGTCTCACCAAGGAACTGCGAATCTATGCACTGATGCGATTAGGAATTACAGATGGGCAAGAACTGGCCACCCTTCTGTTCTATTCTACACAAACCATCTATAATTACAAGACATCCATCAGAAAGCGAGCAAAAGACCTCACCACTTTTGATGCAGCTATCAACCAACTATGCAATGTGATAGGCTAATCAGAGAAGGAATAGTGCCTAAATAGATGGTCAATATTTCCTTCCTGTAAAATTCTCCATAAAGCAACAAATATAATAGTCCCTCTTTTGTATCATTTATTGCATAACTATCCATTTATCAGCATAATCATTACTTTTTCCCACATAAAGCTTGTAATTATCAATAATTATGCTTACTTTTGCAACAAAGTAACAGCTTAGTGACTGTAAAAATACAAGTCACTTATCATAAACAAGAAAGGAAAAAGCCAATGGAACTGAAAGAGACCTTCCAACAAGTAAAGGCGGCAAGCAAGACATTAGGTCTGCTTACCGATGACCAACGTAATGAAATCCTGCAGGCGGTGGCTGATGCCATCATCGCCGAAACTCCTGCGCTCCTTGCAGCAAATGCAGAAGACTTGGCGAAGATGGACAAGGCGAACCCGCTCTATGACCGACTGCAACTCACAGAGCAACGACTCCAGGATATTGCTTCAGACATGAGACACGTCAGTACGTTGCCCTCACCGCTTGGAAGAGTTCTCAAGGACAAGACACTCGATAACGGATTGCATCTGCAGCGGGTAGCCGTCCCTTTCGGGGTCATCGGAATGATTTACGAAGCACGCCCCAACGTAACCTATGATGTTTTCTCTCTCTGCTTCAAAAGCGGAAATGCATGTGTGCTGAAAGGAGGAAAGGATGCAGACGCCTCCAACACAGCCGGCGTGGAACTTATCCACAGAGTGTTGAAAACTTTTGGCATCAATCCCAATGTAGTGACCCTTCTGCCTGCCACCCATGAGGCAACAGGCGAGATGCTGAATGCCGTAGGCTACATAGACCTCTGCATTCCTCGTGGTGGAAAGAAACTCATACAGTTTGTACGCGACACTGCCAAGGTGCCGGTCATAGAAACCGGAGCCGGTGTGGTACATTGTTATTTCGACAAGGACGGAGACATAGAGATGGGCAAACGAATCATCACCAATGCCAAGTGCCGAAGGGTAAGTGTATGCAATGCCCTCGACTGTCTGCTCATTCACGAAAGCCGTTTGAACGACCTTCGAACGCTGTGCGAAGAACTTGCCAAACATGAGACAAAGATTCATGCCGACACCAAGGCCTACGAAGCCCTGAAAGGCAACTATCCCGACACCTTATTATATAAGGCCGAGGAGAGCGAGCAGAAGATGAAGGAAGAGAATCCTCAGATCAGGAGCATCTGGAACACCGAATGGCTCAGTATGCAGATGAGTATCAAGACGGTGGCGACAGAAGACGAGGCGCTCGACCACATCGCCACATACGGAAGCGGACACAGCGAGAGCATCGTATCAGGCAACGAGGAAGCACAAAAGAAATTTCAAGCCATGGTGGATGCTGCCTGCGTATACGTAAATGCCCCAACAAGTTTTACGGATGGAGCACAGTTTGGACTCGGTGCCGAGATAGGCATCAGTACACAGAAACTGGGTGCACGCGGACCTATGGCTCTCGAAGAAATTACCACCTATAAGTGGTTGATTACAGGAAACGGCCAGACAAGGAAGTGAAGAACGAAGAACGAAGAACGAAGAACGAAGAGTAAAGAAACGACGTTCGGTGGCCAAAGGGAAAGCCAATTCTATAGCAATATAAGAAATAAGAAATAACAAATAAAAAAAAATAACAATGAAAACATTCTTTCATGTTGAAGACCTTGGCGATTTGAAAGCAGCGCTCGCCGAGGCACAGGAAGTAAAGGCAAACCGTTTCGGTTATCAAGAATTAGGCAAGAACAAAACCTTGCTGATGATATTTTTCAACAACAGTCTTCGTACCCGCCTGAGTACACAGAAGGCAGCCATGAACTTGGGCATGAACGTCATCGTACTCGACGTGAATGCAGGAGCATGGAAACTCGAGACGGAACGTGGCGTCATCATGGACGGCGACAAGAGCGAGCACCTTTTAGAGGCCATCCCTGTGATGGGAAGTTTCTGCGACCTGATTGGTATTCGCAGTTTTGCCGGACTGAAAGACCGCGACTACGATTATGCCGAGACCATCGTCAATCAGTTTGTGAAGTACAGCGGACGTCCCGTCTTCGCCATGGAGACAGCAACCGTCCATCCTCTTCAGGCATTTGCCGACCTCATCACCATCGAGGAGCACAAGAAGGTGGCTCGTCCCAAGGTGGTTCTTACCTGGGCTCCTCATTGCCGTGCTTTGCCTCAGGCTGTGCCCAACTCATTCGCACAGTGGATGAATGCAGCCGACGTCGACTTCGTAGTTACTCATCCAGAAGGTTATGAGCTCGACCCTAAGTTTGTGGGCAATGCTAAGGTGGAATACGACCAGAAGAAGGCGCTGGAAGGTGCTGACTTCGTGTATGCCAAGAACTGGAGCTGTCCAGGCGTGAAGAATCCAGCACAATATGGTGAGATATTGAGCAAGGACATGAGCTGGACCATCGACGAGGAGCACATGAGCTGGACCAACAACGGATGCTTCATGCACTGTCTGCCAGTACGCCGAGGACTGATTGTCACCGATGATGTCATCGAAAGCAAGAACAGCCTGGTAATACCAGAGGCTGCCAACCGTGAAATTTCTGCCGAGGTAGTCATCAAACGTATGCTGGAATCACTGTAAACATCCTCGGAAGTAGGTATTATGACATAAAAGCAAGATTTTTACACTATATTCCTTGACTTTTAGGATTAAGCATTTGTGGCACAAAATCCTTTCATCCCAAAAACAAAAGTACTTGCGATGAGCAACGCAAGTACTTAAAATAACAAACGCAAGTACTTTCAACAGGCAATGAAAGTACTTGCGTTTTTCCATATCGTATCACGACTAACGTCTATGCGTTCAGTCTTTACTTAAAAGATAATTGCGCACAGGGTTGGCGTACATGGTGAGCATACGCTCACGGAGGAAAGCCTCATCCTTGTTGGGCAAATCAATCTTCTGCAACTGACCGGCAATATACTGCTCGAAGGTTGCCTTCTCTGCCTCGGTATACTTGTCGGCATGAGCGGAAGTTTCCTCTAAGAGATCGAGTGCCACATAGTTGCCCGGATAGAGCATGTAGTTGGCATGAATCTGCTTGTCGATATACATAGCCACCTTATTATATATATCCTGCTTGGGAGTCTCAGGATCCATCTGCGCAAGATAGCAGTCGAGACATGGGGCTGCATGATAGTGCACATGACCTTTAAAGCCAAAGATACCAGTCTGCATGCTCACCAGGTCGTCGGTAGGTCCTTTCTTCCATTCGGCATTGTCGCGCTTCTGCTGAAACTCCTTAGCCTTGAGATAGTCGCAAGGATCGTACTCATAGCTGATAGACAGCGGAACGAGATGCAACTGCATGAGCCGTTCGATGATGCTGCCTTCACCTCCCATCGACATCATCTGAAGGATTGACTTCTGTGTGCGGTCGTTGCTGTCTTTGGCGCGTCCCTCACGCTGAGCTATCCAGATATTCTCGTTCTTCTCCTTGACGGCAAAGTGCATATAGTCGGAAAGTCGTTTGCTCGACATGAGCATCTGACGCATGGAGAGTGCACGCTCTACGATGAAAGCCTTATTCACACGTACCAAGTCCTTGACCCAAGGCAACGACAAGAGGTTGTCGCCAATAGCTATCTCGCAAGTTGTGGTAAACTTGTTGTCCACCAGCAGCACGTCAAGGATGGCAGAGTCGAGCACAATATCTCGATGGTTGCTGATAAAGGTATAGCGCTTGGAAGAGTCTATGGCCGTACAGTCCATCTCGTAGCCTTTAGCAACCTTTGCAAGCAGACCTTTTACAAAGTCGTAGGCAAAAGCCAACTGAAACTCCAAATTGGTTTTGCACGCCTTGAGTTTCTTGGCAATCATCTCGAAAGGCACCTGCGGATAGAGATAGGCAAGCACCTGCTTAAACTGTTCGTTGGCCAACAGGCGGTCGAACACCTCGGGCAAGTCTTCAGGCTCCCAAGGTCGAATGGCATCAAATTCTTGAGGGATCTTCATAACTTTATGATTTTATTGGAGTTAAGGAGTTAAAGAGTTATAGGAGTTAAGACAAATGTTCTAAAACGATATCTTTACATACCATTAAATTCTTCCGTTGTCTTAACTCCTTAACTTCTTTAACTCCTTAACTCCTCATTAATTATTAAAATTGATTCTCCACGATGTCGCTCAGTACATCCTTGATGTCGAGTCCGGCAGCACGTACCTGCTGAGGAATGAAGCTCGTCACGGTCATACCTGGAGTGGTATTGATCTCCAACATATTGACCACATCCTTGCCGTCCTTGTCCTTGGTGATGATGTAGTCGATGCGGATGATTCCGTTGGCATGCAGAATGTCGTAAATGCGCGAAGTGGTCTTTGCCACCTCTTCTGCAGTCTCGGGTGAGAGACGGGCTGGTGTAATTTCCTGCACCTGACCGTTATATTTGGCATCATAGTCGAAGAACTCGTTGGTTGTCACCACCTCTGTGGCCGGAAGCACCACGCACTTATCCTTGGTCTTGTAGATGCCCTGCGAGATTTCCACACCCTGCATATAGGCTTCTACCATAGCCTCTTCTGACTCCATGAACGCCAGACGAAGAGCAGGAGCCAACTGATCGCTCTCCTTTACCTTGGACACGCCGAAGCTGCTGCCATCGGCTGCTGGCTTCACAAAGCAAGGCATACCGATGCGCTTGGCTATAGCCTCCTCATCGTAAGCCTCGCCACGACGAAGCAAAATACTGTCGGCTACCTTTACGCCAAAGCCACGCAGATAGTTGTTGAGTACATACTTGTCGAAGGTCATTGCCTCCACAAGTACGCCACTGGTAGAATAAGGCATGTGAATCAGGTCGAAATAGCCTTGCATCACACCGTTCTCGCCTGGCTGACCATGGATGGTGATATAGGCATAATCGAAGAACTCGCGCTTGCCGTCTTTGACAAACGAGAAATCATTCTTGTCGATCTCGGCTGTTGTGCCATCATCGAAGGCCACATGCCAGTCGATACCCTTGACGTCTACTATATAAATATTGTAACGCTCTTTGTCGAAGAAAGAGTAGAGTCCCTGACCTGAGCGCAATGAAACGTCGTGCTCAGAAGAATCGCCACCACATACGATGGCTATCGTTCTTTTGTTGTTGTCCATTTTGTTATATTGATTATATCGTTATCTTTCTTGAAAAGTATCTTGTGTGGAGCCTGCTATGAAGTTTCTCCACTTCTCTATCAGTTGTCGGAAGTCATCGGGCCACTGACTGTCAAAGTCCATCTGCTTGCCTGTGGAAGGATGGACGAATCCCAATGTCTTGGCATGGAGAGCCTGACGTGGACAGAGTTTGAAACAGTTCTGGATGAATGCCTTATAGCTGCTGCTGCGCTGACCTCTCAGAATCTCGGCACCTCCATAGGTTGCATCCATGAAGAGCGGATGACCGATATGCTTCATGTGGGCACGTATCTGATGGGTACGGCCTGTCTCCAGAATGCATTGCACCAAGGTGGTGTAGCCGAAACGTTCCAGTACCTTATAATGGGTAACGGCTGTCTTGCCTATTCCACTATCCGGATCGAACACCTTCATACGAAGACGGTTCTTGGGGTCACGACCTATATTGCCTTCGATTCGTCCCTCGTCCTCTACGATGTTTCCCCATACCAGGGCATTATAGCTGCGATGGGTGGTCTTGTTGAAGAACTGTTTTCCCAGAGCCGTCTTGGCATCTGGTGTCTTTGCTACTACCAACAGTCCGGAAGTATCCTTGTCAATACGATGAACCAGTCCCACCTCTGGATCGTTAGGGTCGAAATCCTTCACGTCTTTCATGTGCCATGCCACTGCATTGATGAGCGTACCGGTAAAGTTACCTGCACCAGGATGAACTACCATGCCAGCCTCCTTGTTAACCACCATCAGCGCATCGTCCTCGTACACAATATTCAACGGAATATCCTCTGCCACAATACTGGTGTCGTGCTTGGGACGGTCGAGCATCAGGGTGATGACATCATTGGGGCGCACCTTATAGTTACTCTTCACGGGTTTCCCGTTGACATGAATAAACCCTGCATCGGCAGCATTCTGTATGCGGTTACGGCTCTGATAAGGATTCTTTTCGGAGAGGAACTTGTCTATACGCACAGGCGTCTGACCGGGGTCCACCTCTATCTTCCAATGCTCGTATAGCGTGCCGTCGCCAGCATCCACCACTTCCGGCTCGTCCAGCAATTCTATATCATCGTTATAATTATCTTCTATCATATTCATTTACTCCACTACTTCGTTTTGATTGTGACTGTGAGAATGAGATGACGCAGAGGGCTCGCCCGACTCTGTTCCCGGGACAACCTCGAAATTATCCACAGCCTCGTCTTCGGTCTCACCACTTCCTTCCAGTAGCTCATGGCTGCCACCCATGGGGTCAACCATCTCTACAGAATCGCCAGCATCACGTCTGCCGTTTCCTACCTGTATAATGAGTACATCGTCTATCGACACCTTGTCGCCAGCCACTACATGTCTGCCCTTTACCAAGATGCCGTACACCCAGTCTTCCTCACCAGGAATGTACTGTGGCGATCCCAACTTGAATCCCATAGCCGTAAGCTTGGCCATGGCTTCGCGCAAAGAACTGTTGTCGATAACATCAGGGATGGTGATAACAGGCGAATGAGCCGAGTTGATGGTGACATAGATCACGTGGCCCGACTTTACCTTCTCGCCTGGCGCCGGACTCTGTTCCAGCACGCAGTCGGGAGGGAGGTTCTTCACATATCCAGTATCAGAAACCACCACCGGCAGACCGGCATCTTTGAGGATACGCTCTGCATCGGCAAAACTCTTATGCCTTACATCTGGAATGGAGATGGCTTCTCCATGGTGAGTATAAAAGTCGATACCAAACCTGACACCCACACACAGCAGAACCACCACCAATGCCATGGCAGCAAGGTTTCCCCACAGGTACTTACTCTTGAACTTATTTATAAACTCGGATGAAGTCATGTATTTAAATTTTGCACAAAGATAATGATTTCATACGAAACAAGGAAACAATCGGGTAAAAAAAACACAAAAAGCAGCAAAGATTTAGTCTATGCTGCTTTTAATGTCATCGTCATTCCAACGATTCTGCCAGGAAATTACTTTCCGTGGTGCTCGTCAGAAACAGTTAACTTCTTACGGCCATGAGCACGGCGAGAAGCCAATACGCGACGACCATTCTTTGTTGCCATACGCTCACGGAAACCATGTTTGTTCACGCGACGACGATTGTGAGGCTGAAATGTTCTTTTCATTTTTCTTATTTATTTTTTAATTAATATTCACTACAAAGAGAGCAAAATGCGCCCTTTTGGGCTGCAAAATTACGCAATATTTCTGAAATAACAAAGAAAACCTCCAAATTTAGCTTAAATATTTATGTTTTTTTCGATTTTTACTTTGCTTTTTCGTGTTTTTGCAGTAACTTTGCAGACGTTTTTGAGATTATTATATAAAAATTCAAACATAACAAAATGATTAATTCACAGGAAATTAAGATTGGTACTTGCATCCGTATGGATGGCAAGGTATGGGTTTGTATCGACTTTCAGCACAGAAAGCCAGGTAAGGGTAATACTGTTATGAACACCAAATTGAAGAATGTTGCCGACGGTCGTGTATTGGAGCGCACATTCCAGGTTGGTTTCAAATTGGAAGATGTACGCGTAGAGCGTCGTCCTTATCAGTATCTCTACGAGGACGCTACTGGTTGCATCTTCATGAACCAAGAGACTTTCGAGCAGGTGCCAATCGCTAAGGAGAACGTTACTGGCGGTCAGTACATGAAGGAAGGTGATGTTGTAGAGGTTGTAACCGATACATCAGACGGCACTATCCTCTTGGCCGAAATGCCTGTTAAGACAACTCTGAAGATTACTCATTCTGAGCCAGGTATCAAGGGCAACACAGCTACCAACGCTACCAAGCCTGCTACACTTGAGTCGGGTGCTGAAATTCGCGTTCCTTTGTTCGTTAACGAAGGCGAGACTGTTCAGATCGATACCCGTGACGGCAGCTATCTCGGTCGTGTAAGCGAGTAATCCTTGGGGTTACACCTATTTTTATATAAAGACGATTATAGTATGAAGTATTCCATCATTGTCCCTGTATTCAATCGTCCTGACGAAGTTGACGAGCTTCTCAACAGTCTCGCCTCACAGGAGGAGAAAGATTTTGAGGTTGTTATCGTAGAGGACGGTTCGCAAACACCTTGCGAAGATGTTTGCAAGCGCTACGAGGACAAGATGGACATTCATTATTATTATAAACAAAACTCTGGTCCTGGGCAAAGCCGAAATTATGGAGCTGAAAGAGCATCTGGTGAATATCTACTGATTCTCGACAGCGATGTGGTTTTGCCATCAGGATATCTCAAGGCTGTAAGTGATGAGTTGAGCCGTGAGCCTGCCGATGCCTTTGGCGGACCCGACAAGGCACACTCGTCATTTACAGACACTCAGAAAGCCATCTCTTACTCCATGACATCTTTCTTCACTACAGGCGGCATTCGCGGCGGAAAGAAGAAGATGGACAAGTTTTACCCACGTTCTTTCAACATGGGCATACGCAAGGACGTATACCTGAAGTTGGAAGGTTTCTCTGCCATGCGCTTTGGTGAGGACATAGATTTCTCTATCCGCATCTTCAAGGCAGGCTGCAAGTGCCGGTTATTTCCTGAAGCATGGGTATGGCACAAACGGCGCACAGACTTCCGCAAGTTCTGGCGACAAGTCTACAATAGCGGTATTGCCCGCATCAATCTCTATAAGAAATATCCCGAAAGTCTGAAGTTGGTACACCTGCTTCCTATGGTATTCACCCTGGGAGTTATAGGCACGTGTCTGTTGCTATTCTTTGCCGTCCTGCCCTATCTGCTCGGTACAGAGCACATCTTCCCCATCTTGGGGCAAGCCATCACCCTGTTGGGACTCATCGGTCTCGCATGCATCGTTATCTACTCTGTAGCGCTTTGCATCGACAGCACGCGAGAAAACAAAAGCCTGAAGATAGGTCTACTCAGCATCCGAGCCGCCTTTACTCAGCTCTTAGGTTATGGATGTGGTTTCCTCTCTGCCTGGTGGAAGAGATGCGTATTGGGCAAAAGCGAGTTCAGCGCCTACAACAAGACTTTCTATAAGTAAGTATCGAGAATTCGAAGTAAGTATCAAGAATTCGAGAATTACAGAGTCAGTAAAAACGAAGGGAAGCCAATCCTCATTTTTACTTCTCCATTCTAAAAACCTAAAAAAACACCACTTATGAGTGAGAAACTTTCTATATCCCAATGGGCAGAAGAAGACAAGCCGCGCGAGAAATTGGAGCGACTGGGAGCTTCAGCGCTTTCCAATGCCGAACTTCTTGCCATACTGATCGGTTCCGGATCGAGAGACGAGAGCGCAGTAGACCTTATGAAACGAATCATGAGCAACTGCGACAACAACCTGAACACATTAGGCAAGAAAACCATACGCGAACTGACCGAATACAAAGGCATGGGACCAGCCAAGGCTATCACCATCATGGCTGCTTGCGAACTGGGCAAACGACGCTCTGTTGAGAAATTGGGAATACGTCCCGACTTAGGTTCCTCATTGGCTGTGTACAACTATATGCTTCCTCGTATGCAAGACCTCGACGTGGAGGAAGCATGGGTTCTGATGATGAACCAGAATTTCAAACTCATCAAGGCTGAGCCTCTGTCACATGGAGGCATTACAGAGACAGCAGTAGACGTAAGGCTCATCATCAAGAAAGCTTTGCTCAACAACGCCACTATCATCGCCTTGTGCCACAACCATCCAAGCAACAACCCCACCCCAAGCAAGCAGGACGACCAGCTTACCCTCAATGTAAAGAAGGCATGCGATGTAATGCGCCTCTTCTTTATGGACCACATCATCGTAACCGACGGACATTACTATTCCTATCACGACAAGGGTAGACTATAGCTTTTTCATACGCCCCAGACCTTAAAGGAGTCTTTCGTACAAAATCTTTTCCCAACAAACTTTTCGCAGTCGGCGACAAAAATAAATCGTTTTATTTTGTATTGTCTTCGATTTGTCGTATCTTTGCATTATTGTTATACAAGATATAAAACAACATCAAGACAACAAGATATGACACAAGAAGAAAAAACAAAGATAGAAGAAAGAATCGTTGACGTGCTCAAAACCGTATACGACCCTGAAATTCCTGTCAACATCTGGGACTTGGGAATGATATACAAAATAGACGTGAAGGATGACGGCAACGTAGACCTCGACATGACGTTTACAGCGCCCTCATGCCCTGCCGCCGACTTTATACTGGAAGACGTACGCACAAAGGTAGACAGTGTGGAGGGTGTCAAATCCACCAATGTAAACCTGGTGTTTGAACCGGCCTGGGACCAAAGCATGATGAGCGAAGAAGCCCGCGTAGAGTTAGGCTTCGAATAAGTTCCAGCTTACAACCTTTTTTTTCAACCATCAAAAAGACATGGCTATGAAGAATGTATATTTTCTTTCGGATGCTCACCTTGGCTCGCTTGCCATTGAGCACGGACGCATGCAGGAAAGGCGCTTGGTGCGTTTCCTCGACAGCATCAAGAACAAAGCATCGGCAGTATATCTGCTGGGAGACATGTTCGACTTCTGGGATGAATACAAATATGTTGTACCCAAAGGCTACACCCGTTTCTTGGGAAAACTGTCTGAGTTGACAGATATGGGCGTAGAGGTACACTTCTTCACAGGAAACCATGACCTATGGACTTACGGCTACCTGGAAGAAGAGTGCGGCGTGACTTTACACCGCAGGGCTACTACAACTGAGATCTATGGCAAGGTCTTCTTCCTTGCTCATGGTGACGGTCTGGGCGACCCAGACCATAAGTTCAAGCTGCTGCGCAAGATGTTCCACAACCGCACCTGTCAGATATTGCTCAACGCCATACATCCACGCTGGGGAATGGCATTGGGACTCAACTGGGCCAAACACAGCCGACTGAAGAGAAAGGATGGTAAGGAGATGCCTTATCTCGGCGAGAACAAGGAATACTTGGTAAAATATGCCAAGCAATACATGCAGCATCACACCAATATCGACTATTTTATGTTCGGTCATCGCCACATAGAGCTCGACCTGATGCTGAGCAAGAAAACACGCCTGATGATATTGGGCGATTGGATATGGCAGTTCACCTATGCCGTATTCGATGGTGAACACATGTTTATGGAAGAATATGTAGAAGGAGAAAGTCAGCCATAAGGCTGACTTTCCTTTGTATATGATGTATGTAGTTTATTCTTTTTTTACCCTTTTATCTTTTTACTATTGATAGCGGCTATTTATTTTCTTTCTTATCTATAATCAATCTATTGCCTTTCTGAACCACAGAGAGATAATTGAATACATTCAAATTGTCGACAAACTCCTTCACACTCGCCTTACGCGAAGCCACGAAGTGCAGACGATAACTCATCAGGGAGTTGTCACGTATCTCGATATTGACATTGTACCATCTGCCTAAATCGCGAACCACCTCGATGAGAGGCACATTGTCGAAATAGAAGTATCCGTCCTTCCACTGGGTATAGCACTCGGTGTCTACTGTAGTCACCTCAAACTCATGATTGCTGTTGAGTTCGGCATTCTGACCTGGTTTAAGCATCACTTCCTTCCCCTCACTGTTTACAGCCACCGATCCGCTGATAAGTGTGACGTTGACTCCTGAATGAGGATAAGCCTTCAGGTTGAACTCTGTACCATAAACCTTTGTCGCCACCTTGTCGGTCATAACGATAAATGGACAATGCTTGTTCTTGGTAACCTTGAAATAGGCCTCACCCACCAAGCGAACCGTTCTGTTCTCACCAGAGAACTGGACTGGGAAAATCAGCTTACTGTCGGCATTGAGCAGCACCTCAGTACCATCCGACAGTACCACCTCATAATCCTTACCACGGGGTGTGGTGATGGTCTTCGTTGCATTCTTGCCATTCACAATACGCACCTTAGAGAAGTCTGCCTTGTTCTGACTCAACAAGATGCCGTTATCAGACTGTTCATCATTGATGGGCTCCATATCATTATCCTTATCGCCTATCATGATGGTCTTGGGAGCATTATTGGCCTCGAAAGCCAGCATCTGGTCTTCCTGTTTCCATCCCCAGTGACTCACGAGGAAAACAATAAGCACCACGGCAGCTATCGAAGATACAGTATAGAACACATTGCGGAAAAGCACAGTTTTTGCAGAAGAATGACCACCTATATTCTGATCAGAACAGAAACGTTGCCATTCCCCCTCCACATCGAGCTTTCCCATTTGATGTTTCATGCGAGTCTGACGATATCTCAGAATCGCACGGGCCTGAGCAGCATTATCCTCGTCCTGCAGCAAGGCATCTACCTCTGCAGAACTTTTCTGTTCAAGCCGGTCGAACTCATCAATCAACGAGTTTGACTTTTTGTCTCTTATATCTTCGCTGTCAATCATATAAATTATATATATCCTTACTTTTTACTTTGCATATATCAGTCGGGCTTAGGCTTTTGATCCTTTTTTGTACGTCACATCGAAGGCTGCCCTCAACATAGTCAAGCCCTTGATAATGTTCTTGCGAATGCCATCCCTACTTAATCCCAATATCTCAGCAACCTCCTCATACTTCTTATTTTCGAAATAACATTGGTCGAAGATAAAACGTGTACGGGCTGGCATTTCAGCCATCACCTGTTCTACCTTTATCATCCTGTCTTCTTCCTCGTCAAATTCTGTGCTTACTTCATCGTGAAGAGCCAGATACAATTTAGCATACTTGTTCTTTACAGTCTGGTGCTTGAGATAATCCAAGCTCTTACGCCTCACGCCATTTAACAAATAAGCCTTTGTGTAAGACTGCGTTCCTGGTGAATAATCTTCCCACAAATCAGCAAAGTAATCATGCACGATATCGCGCGCTTCAGACTCGTTGTTGATTAGATAAAAAGAGGCATAAAAAAGTCGAGAATAGTTTTCTTGAAACAATTCTTGAAATGCTATTTCTTTTTCTTCCGACTTTCTTATGCCCATTATAGATGATATTCTTTTTGCTGGACAAAAATACATATTTTTGCCGAAATATGCAAATTTATCGCTTATATATTTCTATGGCATTCAACATTGTCTTGCCTTTAATAGGATTAAAGCGAACATCCAGACCTTGTCCTTGCTTCGCCTGTACATGTATTCTCTTGGCTACAGCACGTGAGACTCCGTAATCTGCAGCATTAAACTGTTCAAGAACCTTCTCACCATTCACCACAACATCGAAGACCGAAGCGGTATCATCCTTCTTGTCTGCTCCATGAGCTGAGAGGTTGTAAACCAAGGCTGCTGCCTCCTTCAAGCTGGCGAAATGCAGAGTGATAATGTACTCTCCGTCTGGCACATCCGCCTTAAATGCCTCTATATCCTGGCGCTGTGTCTGATAAATAGGATCCTTGTCTGTACCTAAGATATCGGCATCTGTTCCTAACAAGTCGCCGGCACGACGATAAACGGTTCCTCCTACATAACCCCAACCACCCTGCTCGTAAGCTTTCTCTGGCATCCAACACAGTGACTCTTCCTTGTCTTCCATATAACGCTGTGAACCACAGGTGACATGAAGTCCAGTCACAGGGAATCCCTTCTCGAAAGAAGCAGGAACTACTCGCATGTTAACGATGACAGCATCGCTTACCTTCTCTCCGTCAACCTCAGCAAAAGCCTCTACTCTGTTCTCTCCATCGGTGAATGGCACAGAAGCCATGGCCACACCATCTGTCGTTGCAAAGGTACCAACCAACTGCTGGTTGCAGTAGACTCTTACCTTATCAGCCTTCACAAATACAGGTACATCCATACGGGCTTCTGCTGTCCGGCTCACACAAGAACGGTATTTCCAATTCTTTCCTCCAATATAGAGCGATGGCTTCTCGCCCAACATGCTCTTATAATAAAGATATGCGTCCTTCTCACAACGGTCAAGTCCCAAGATTCCCTTGCTGTTGACATGAGGCACAGCGTCACCACGTACTTCAGAGTAGAAATCTGCAAGATTCCACACGCTTGAGCCTGCCACGAAGTCTCGCTTCTTCATCTCGCGAAGATAATGCACATGATACTTCAAACCATATTCCTCAGAGAAGTCGAAACGCTCTGGATGGAAAGAGTGAAGACGTGGATCGATGCCGGCACCATACTCTGTCACCATCAGCGACTGATTAGGCAATGCCTCATGCACCTTATCCAATATCTGCTCAAACTCACGGATATCCGGCTCATACCAACCCTGATAAAGATTGAGAGCAAAAATCTGAGGAATGTTCACCAAGCCAGCCTCCTGATAACGTTCGAAGGCATTATGGACAGCCATCATGGTGTAACGCTCCGGATCTTCTCGTCGTGACAGCGCATCCAACTCAGAAGCCACTCTGCGAACCATAGGATAATAGGTGGCACGGTCCTTGTCATAGTGGGCAGGAATGCGGAGCAGAATCTCGTTCATCCATCCCCACATCACAACTGAAGGATGGTTGCGGTTCTGATAGATCATCTCCATCTGCATATCCTTGCAGGTTTCCAGGAACTCGTCGCTTCCTTCCACTGCATTGACTACAGGGATCTCCACACTGGTAAGGATACCCAAACGGTCGCATACCTCCAAAATGGTAGGATCCTGCGGATAGTGAGCCACACGCAGGAAGTTGCCTCCCATCTCTTTAAGTTTGTACACATCTGCCAGGTGGATATTGTCTGACAGGGCATTACCCTTCTTCAGATAGTCCTGATGGCGTGAGGTACCGATAAGCTTCACATGCTTACCATTGAGGAAGAACCCCTTCTGTGGATCAAACCGATACCAGCGGAAACCTAAAGATGTATGATTCTCATCATAAACCTTTCGGGTCTGATTGTCCACTATCTCGGTATTCACCTTATATATATATGGATCTACATCCGACCACAAGTGTGGGTTCATTACAGGAATACTCAGTTGACAAAGCTGATCGTCCTCGCCTACTTTGAGTTTCAACCTCTTGGTCACAGTTGCCACGATCTTACCCTCAGCATCAACCAAAGAACTCTTCAGGGTAATGGCCTTCGCTTTCTTCTCATGATTCTGCAGACGGCACAACACCTCAACCTGTCGGAAGTTGCCATCCTTATGAGGTGTAGTCACTACGATGCCTGAAGAACCATAGTAGCGTGTAGAGAAATGTACCTGAGGTAGATAAGAAATCCATACATCCCGATAGACACCACCATAGAAAGTGAAGTCGGCCGACAAAGGAGCTATGGTCTTGTCGTAAGCATTAGTAACCACAAGCTCCAGTTGGTTTTCCTGTCCGAACTTCACATACTCGGTAATATCGAAGCCAAAGCCGGCATAGCCTCCACGGTGATTGCCTGCCTCACGACCGTTCACCCACACTGTGGTTTCCTGGTTGGCACCTTCGAAATAGATGAATACTCTTTCCTTGCTCTTAGAAGCCGGTATGGTAACCGACTTCCTGTACATGCACTTTCCACGGAAATAACCAGGAATCTCATCATCGGTATCCTCGGCATTCCATGTGTGGGGAATATCAATCTTCTGCCACTGAGCATAATTGCCCATGGAGTCGCTCCGGCTAAACATCCAACTCTCGTTGAGCGAGACTCTCACGCCAGCCTGACACAATGTGATGCTGAACAAGCAGAACAGCACTAAGGATAGAATTCTTGTTCTCATTGTTATTGTATTGAAAAACAATTAAACTTCATACTGATGTCGCGCACCTTCACATTACCCTTGAAGAAGAAAGTAGGCTTTCCGAAACTATAAACGATGTTCTCACCATAAAGTTCAATGCGGGCATGCTTCCATTCGCCAGTGTCGCAGGTTGCTATCTTGCCCACATTGGCAAAATAAGACTTAGGCTCACGCTTGGTAGTAGAACGTACAAAGAGAGACTCTGTACCCTTGTCCAAATACCAGAACTCGATGGTACCGAGACTGTACATGGCACTAAGATTGACAGAAGCCTGAGTAGGCAAGGTTACAGAGAATCCCTCTGTAGCATCCCAACATCCCTTTGTACTTTCACCACCCTTCACCTGCAAGGCAGAGGTTGTAAGCACAAACTCATTGTTGATGACCTTCTCGTTCTCCTGACCTATCATCTCTGAAGCCTGTATCAGCAGGTCGGCAGCTTGCTTATAGCTACCTTCAGCCATCTGCAGGGCTGCATTGTCGAGCAGTTGCAGAATCAGGTCTTCTTTCAGACCTACTTTTTGCAACAGTTCTACAGCCTTGCGCATCTGGAACAACTGCTGAGGCAGGCGCAATGCACTGAGATTGGGTTCGAACTCCTTGAAGACTGAAGCATAACGAAGGGTCGTCTCCAACTCACGATAGCCATTCTCTATAGTAGGCTCTATCTCGTGTCCCTCAGTATAGTCACTCCAAGAAGCGATAAACATCATGTCGAGGCTGTCGCGATACTGCATGTTATACTGCCACATGGCATCGTAAAGTTTGCCATTATATCTGTCTATCTCATAAAACTTAGAATGTCCCCAACCACCACATCCGTGGTTGTCCATGCCTGGAATCACAAAGCCACACTTCACGGTATAGGCAGGATTATCGCTAAGCCACACCTGGTCGCGGAAAGGCTCCATGAAGTGAAGCACGTCTTCTTTCGAAGCCCAGAAGTCACAGCCCAGATGTCCTGCATTTCTTTCTCGTACACGCGCAGGAATCCAGGCCGTGGGAACTTCTCCAAGCTTCTTCCACTCCTCCATCTTCTGACTGTAAGTCACAGGCTTATAGATATCGTTCTCCAACTTACCCCAGTCAGCCCATCTGCGCAACATCACAGGATTTGTCTTCTCCACAAAATCCTTGTTGGCATTCAGCACCTGTGTGAACTCCTCTGGAGTAGCACCACCGCCGAAATGATAGAAGACTGGCCGTCCGTTGACGACAGGAGCGGTTTTTCCAGTAAACACGTTATCTGCCAAATACTTGAAGCACTTCTCCATATACTTGGTCTTATCTGCACGTGTCTTTATATCTGGATAAATTTTTGTAATCCAATCATAGTACAACCATCCGTCGCACCAGTTCACACCTATCTCGAAACCATATTTGGCAGCAATAGGCTGCATGGCCTTGAGCAGATTGTCGTTCTCGTGAGGCATGAATCCCCACTCGATAAAGAATCCGTCGATACCGGCGGCTTTGGCACTCAGTATCTGATATTCGATGAGATCTGGATCCAGGTTGGACTGCATACCTATCATCGGATAGTGCTTGGCTGCAATCTCATGACGGCCATCATCTCCTATATTGTCAGCATTGAGGCAGATGTACTTGATGTCTGTACTCGTTTTAGGCATAGTGGCAAACATTCCCCATCTGCCTATCTGACCATCATGCTGACGTGTATATCGCACACCATGATAATCGGCGTAAACCTTCTTACCATTACCGGCATAGGATGCCGATAACGATAAAAAGTTTACAAAAAGTATAACTAAAAGATTTCGAATCATTGATAGCTGAATTGATTGTCTTGTACAAGTCTGAACTTATATATCTTAGAGTTTGCGAGATTAAAATACTCGTTTCCGGCACCGTCAACAACACATGGTGCCCACCAAGACTCTGTTGGCTTCAACAAATAATCCTTGCCATTGGCATCTCTACCCACTGCCTTTACATCTGGCACTTCGTAGATAGTGGTGGCAGTAAGTTCTGATGCCGACATATCAAACTGATAAACACCATGCTCTGCTGTAAGCCAGAGTTTGTCAGTCTCACCATATACGGGGAAGAGGTCATGACCACCTTTCTCGTTGTCAAAAGTATAGATACGAGCCTGGTTAGTCAACGCCGGATTCTCCTTATCATTATTATATTCAAATCTGAACAAGGCTGTAACGCTCTTGCCTGCATTATTGATGGTACCAGTAGTGTAGATGCACTGACGCTTGGAGTCCCATACCAAGTTATGGGCATTTCCAATCTTCTTGGTAGACTTCTTCACCATAGTACCCTTCTCCATATCTACAGCGAAGAGATTGATTTCACCTTGCTTAGATTCTGCTGTGACGATGTTGCCATCAGGCAAAATCTCTGCAGAGTGAGGATTGATGCCACATTCGGCATAGCACATCACTTTCTTGTCTGCAAAACGAATCAAAGCCACGGCACCACCACTGGCTGTCATCAGCACATACTCGTTGTTGAGTACAGGCTTACACTCGCTGGGGTTCTTAAACAAGCTTCGCTTTGCCGAAGGAATACCACCAGTTAAAGGTTCCCATTCCCAAACCACCTTCTTGGTGTTCATATCCATCACGAGAATGGCTGTACGCGACTGCTCTGCCAAAACCACAGCATTCTCAGGCATAACAAACTCCGCCTTAGGTGCCTCTTGTACAGGGCCTACATCATCGTATTGTGAGCAACTACTGATGCCAAGGGCTATAAAAGCCCCTGCCATCAATGTCATGATTTTCTTATTCAGTTTTTTCATAATAGTTTAGTTATTTGATTGGCATTTTAATTTCCACGATCAGGATATTAGCTGTGGCATTTGTAGAGCCCAGAGTCTTACCATCGATGATGTTAACCACCTTCATCACACCCACCTTGGCTGCACCTGCTGCAGATGTGCTTCCTGTACGGAAGGCTATGATGTCGCCGACCTTGAAAGGAGTCAACTTACTTGTAGAGATAGAGCCAGCGTTAATCTTCTTGATAGAAGTAAGAGTTGCATGGTCGTAGTCGAACTCATCATTCACAATCTTGAAGCGAGTCTGGTTCTTGACAGCTATCGCCTTCAGATTGCCAGAAGTACCCTTGTACTCAGAATCTTTCTCCTGATTATCCATAGAGTAAAGACGAGGAATAGCACTACCACCGAAGCTATAGAACTTAAAGTCGATATTCTTAGCATTATTGGCACTCTCAAGGGCATAGTCTACGGTATAAGATCTCATATCCTTGAGTGAGAACATACCAAAGGCATTTTCATAATCCTTATGTCCCAAGTTTGCGAGTGGATGGCTACCAATATTAGCAGTAGCAACTCTCATATCTACAAATACAGGGCGCATAGCTGAACTTTCCTTACCCTCACGACCATCAGAAGCTACTACCTGAACATGCGATGTAGCCTGTGTAAGCTTGATAGCAACCGACTTGTTGTATTCTTTCTCACCAGAAAGAGTCACGCGCTTGGCAAGTGTGGTCTTTTCGCCTTCTACTAAGAAGATATCAATATACTTCAAGCCACGGAGAGAAGTCACCGAAACAGGGAAGTTGACATCCTTGCCCGACTCAGCAGACAGAGCTTTTACATCAAGAGTGACCACAGGAACAGGAACAATCTTGTAAGTAACAGGCAAGGTAGCAATCGTAGCATTGCCATAAGTGTCTATGGCAATCACCTTAACACCCTTATCACCCTCTTTATATTCGATCATCTCGTCGAAAGAGTAAGAAATTACACCATTCAATTCTTCATCCTTCTTCAGCGTTTCCTGTCCATCCTTTGAAACCAGAATAGCCTCAACAGACTTGAGTCCTGCCTCCGACTCTACGGTGAAAGTAGTACGAGGAATCACTGGGTTCTCATCCATCTCGTCGTAAACAATCTCACCCGGATTGAATGTAATGACAGGACGAGCCATGATACCCTTAACGGTGATAGGCATTTCAGCTGTCACCTTCTGTCCCTGTCTGTCGATAGCCTCCACCGTAACAGATGTGTAACCCACCTTATACTCAGGGCTCTCTGCCAAACTGTAGTTGTGAACATTGTAGAACTCGGTGATACTCTTATAACGTATCACGCCATCCTCAGCTGTATTGATATCAATGTTTACCTGTGCCAAACCTGCCTTCGACTGGATAACAGCGATAATTGGCAGGTTGTCAACAGTATTCAAGTCGACATTCAATTGTTCCAAGGGGAATTGTACCGATGGAGCCTCAGCATCCACTGCATCATCACTGCTGCAAGAGCAAACTGCCATGAGCAGGAATGCCATCATATATAATATGCTATGTTTCATAAGACTGCTTATTTTTTGTAGTAACTATAATCGTCGAAGATGTGCATCACGCCATTGGTAGGCATGATGTTGGTAGTAACAGACTTGCACTGATGAGACTTACCATTGCTACCAGTTTGGTTGATAACAATCTTGCCTACAGCTGCTTGCCATGGATTCTTCCATACATTAATAGTCATCAATCCCTCCTCACCTTCAAGCTGAGTGATAACATATCGAGGCTCAACATCCAACTCACCATAAGAACTGTAACGGCCCGAAATGATGTGATAGAGCAACAGATTCTTCAACTCCTGCATGTCGCAGTCGTGAATATCGGTGACACCCTTATTCTCCATGAAAGCCTTCATAGCTGTATTGTTAAGCAACAAGTATGTGTACTGGTGTTCTGTCTGCTTGTAGAACTCGTCTACTCCTGTGTACTCCAGCGCTTCCTTCAGCAGGGAGAGGTTTTCATCGTTGGAGGTGACATACTCCCATGCTGTCATATTGATATGTGGATCATCCACCTTTTGGTTGTAATCATAGTCGGTCTGCAAGTCCAGATCACAAGAGGACAGCAACATCATCAGGATGCCGACCAATGAGATGTTATATAATAACTTTTTCATACGTCTGCTTGTTTTTTATTCACCGTAATAGGTATTCTGTTTAATTTTCGGATTCTCAATAATGTGAGAGAAGTGAATAGGGAACACTTCGTTTCCATCTTCCTTAAGGCCATTGATAGGACCCATCACAGCCTTCCACTTACCTGTACGCAGCAAGTCAAACCAGCGACGCCCCTCGCCTACCAGTTCAACCTGACGCTCACGGAGGATGAACTCTACGATTTCATCTTCAGAAGAGAACTCTGTTGACAGAGGTGTCTGCAGACCTGCACGATCTCTGATTTGCTTTACAAGTTCAAGAGCCTCGTCCCACTTACCCATGCGAGCCTTAGCTTCAGCCTGGAGCAGAATCATATCAGAGTAGCGATAGATAGGATAAGCGATCTCGCAAGTCTTGTTGAGAGAGTTACTGATGTCGCCAGCCATAAACTTTCTCAACTCGTAACCATTCTGATAGTCTTTAGAAACCAAATCCTTGCGCAAGTCACCCTGCATATCCTCCTGATTGAAGATATCCATAAACTTGTTAGACAAGACAGCAGCACGATTACCTGAGCCAGAGAACCACTGATACATATAGCTATAGCCATTGGCACCTACCTCGTCCATATCAAAGTGGATCAAGAAGATAAGTTCCTTTGTGGTGTACTCATCGTTATCAGGAGTGTTGTCAGAAGGCTTGCGGTTCAACTCCTCAGTCAGCATAGAGCGCCATGACTGGATGGTAGGAGCAAGCTGCATAAACTTAGCACCCTTATAATCGATAGACTTCATCTTTTCAATGGTCTGATCGGCATCAGAGTAGTTGCCCATCCACATATACACATCGGCAAGGATAGCCCAAACACCAATAATAGAAATGCGCTTGCGCTCATAGTTCTTATTACGGTTGATGAGCTTTTCTGCCTGCTTCAGGTCTGGGACAATGACGTTCTCCAAGATATACTGAGCATCAGTACGAGGATGGTAAAGGTCTTGTTCTTCTGTTTCTATAGGCTCGGTGAACAGTGGCACATCGCCCCATACACGCAAAGCATAGAAATAACCCAAGGCACGCATAGCATAAGCCTGTCCCAAGTAGTCGTTGCGGTCACTGACGTCGGGCATATCAATCTGAGGCACATACTTGATGCAGAGATTGGCCTGGTTGATCATAGCATAGAGGTTGGTCCACTTGGCACATCTCTCATCGGTAGACATCAGGTTGTTGATAACACGAGCCTGGTCTGCCATAACAGGTGCACCTGGAGCTACGTTGTCCGAACGGAACTCACCCCAATAGAAATAATTCTCGCGCATGGTCTGACGGAAGAGACCATAAATTTCGTTCACACCGGCTTTCGCATCACGCGCTGTCTGCCACATCTTATCTGCTGGCACCTCGCTGATAGTATCTTCCTCCAAGAAACTATTACAGCTGCAGAGCATAGTCATGGCGAAAAGCAAATATATGATTCTGTTTATCTTAAACATAGTTGTATCTATTAAAAGTTTGCATTAAATCCAACACCGAACTCGCGCTTTCTTGGATAGCGATAAGAGTCCTTACCAATCTGCAATGGGTTAGAAGTAGAGAACTCCGGATCGAATCCAGAATAGTTAGTCCAAGTCAACACATTGTTTGCAAAGAAATACACATTGAGTCTCTTCATGAAGAGCTTCTTCGACAATGCCTGAGGCAAGTCGTAAGAGAGACGCACATTTGACAGGCGAACGAAGGAAGCATCTTCCAGATAGAAAGAGTTGCCCATACGTCCGTTGTTATACTCATCGTTGAAAGGACGAGGATAAAGAGCATTATCACCAGGCTTTAGCCACATGTTGTATATAGTATAAGGTGATGGGGTTGTACCATCATACTTGAACATGTTGCGGTTGTTCTCTGCGGCATTGTAGATCTTGCCACCGATGGAGTAATAGAAGCCCAGATAGAGATTGAAGTTCTTCCACTTTACGCTGGTATTGAAACCACCGGTTACGTCGGGCATTGCATTGCCGATAACCATACGATCATTATCGTCGATAATACCATTCTCAGTGCCAGCAGGCTCAGCCCAGTTGTAGTCACCGCCACGGAAAGCCTGTCCGTTAGGCAGTCTCTTCTTGTGAACCTCGCCGGTATACTCCTGACCATTCAAAAGATACTTGTACTGGAACACGCCATTCTCGAATACTGGAGTCAACTGCTTCCAGTCGGAGGTAAAGGCATTGCTCTCATCGTATGGGAACACGCCTAAGCACTTAAAGCCATAGAAGTCGCCGATGTGACCACCTTCCTGCATCCACCAGATATCACCTTCCATGTAGGCCTTGCCCTCAGCAAGCTTCTCCACTGTATTACTGTTGCCGGAAATATTGAAAGAAGCATTCCAAGTCAGGTTCTTCTTACGGATGATGTCACCAGAGATAGAGAGCTCGAAACCACGGTTGCTAATCTCACCAATGTTCTTGCGGATGTAAGAGAAACCAGTCTCCTTTGGTAACTGATAGTTAGCCAACAATCCGTCTGTATATTTATAGTAGTAGTCTGCTGTTACAACCAAACGGTTGTTGAAGAAGTTGAGGTCGAGACCCAAGTCAAACTGACGTGTCTCCTCCCACTTCAAATCTGAAGAACCGATACGGGCTGGTTTCACACCACCCACACCGTCATAGATATTGCTTGGCGTATAAGAATAAACATACTCGTAGTTTCCGATACTCTGGTTACCAGTAACACCATAAGAGACACGAATCTTACCATCGGTCATTACCTTACGGGCACCCTTCATAAACTTCTCGTCAGAGAAACGCCAACCGAAAGAAGCTGATGGGAAGTTACCCCACTTATTGTTCTTGGCAAAGCGTGAAGAACCGTCTCGGCGAACATTCAGTGTCAACAAATAACGACGCAAGTAGTCGTAAGTGATACGTGTGTAGAAAGAAGCCAAAGAGTGGCGAGTTTCCACACTGCCTGTTGCAGAAAGGTCGAGGTTGGCGGCAAAAGCGTTCAGGGTATAAATATAGTCGGTAGAAGCATTCATACCAGCAATATTCTCATTTTCATAATACCATTTCTGAACGCTCATACCTGCCATACCCGTGAAGTGATGAGCACCCCAATTACGTGTGTAAGTAAAGTAGTTCTCGTTCATCCAGTTCCAGTTCAAGTAATTGTAAGAGTAACCGTTGTTGCTCTTCTGCCACTCATCTGTAATCAAACTTGGAATCAATTTCTTACGCTTGTCGAGATAGAAGTTGGCATTGATGTTGGTGCGGAACGACAGATGCTTGTTGAACTTAAAGTTGAAATATTGATAGAAGTTAGCTTTATACGAATTGGTAAAGTCGGTAGTGTAATTAATCAGAGCCACAGGGTTCTTCTGACCATTAAACACACCTACTATAGAGCCGTCAGAATAGGTCGTGTTGAAGTAAGGACGACGGCTGAGCACAGAACTGAGCAACTGACCCTCGTTCACACCTTCCTTCTTGGAATAAGACAAAGACATGCGGCTACCCATGCTCAGCCACTTGCTGGGCGAATAGTCTGCATTGACGCGGGTGCTGAAACGCTGATAGCCTGTATTATCGATAATACCACGCTCATTATAGTATGCGGTATTGACAAAATACTTCAGCGCCTTAGAACCACCACCTATACTTACGTCAACCTCGTCCTTGTTACCCACCTGGGTGATCATATCGAGATAGTCGTTATCTACATTGAAGAAGTAGTTGTATGGATCCTGCAAGATGTCCATACTCTGATCTGGATTACCACCACCATAAGTCAGGAAGTAATTTCTGCGTGCCTGATCATAAAACAGGCGGTCTGCTCTGTTAGCCTGAGGGATCTTGTGAGAGAGCTTGCCCCAAGAGTGATAATACTTTACGTTGATCTCTGGTTTGCCTTCCTGACCACCACGAGTAGTCACGATGATCACACCATTGGCAGAACGAGAGCCATAGATAGCAGCAGAGGCAGCATCCTTGAGCACTTCCACAGAAACAATATCACTTGGGTTGATGTCATCGATGCTCTCCATCGGGGCACCGTCTACAATATAAAGAGGTGAAACACCCTCAGAAGAAAAGGTAGAGGTACCACGCACCTTGATAGTAGAAGACTCACCGGGCTGACCTGAGCCAGAAACGACCTGCACACCGGCAGTGCTACCCTGCAATGCCTCATACACGTTGGTAGCCATCTTGTTCTCAATCTCCTTAGAACTGATAGAAGAAATAGAACCAGTTACATCGCGCTTCTTCATCGTACCGTAACCTACAACGATCACTTCATCGAGCTTCTTACCCACCTGCGAGTCTTTCATCACAAGTTTCATGCTCTTACCATAAACAGGCAGTTTCTCGATATCCTCCTTACCGATATAAGAGAAGAGCAAAGGAGTCTTGCGGTTGTCGTCCTCCAAGGAAAACTCACCATCAAAGTTAGTGATAGTGCCCTTACCGGTACCCTTAATACGAACGGTTACACCAATCAATGGCTCACCCTCCTCGTCGACAATCACACCGAAGACTTTGTTGCCTGCTGCCTTTTGGGCTGGCTGAACTGCAGCCTGAGCATTCTTGCTGACAATAACAAAGTTGCCATTCAACTTATACTGGAATGGCAAACCCTTGAGAATAGCTGTCATGGCATGTGTCAAAGGCTCTTTTTTAACAGTGGCTGTTACATGATAAGGCTGAACCTCGTCGTAGGTGAAAAGCACCTTACAGCCTGATTTTTCTCCACCGCCTTCAAGGCTGTAGCCAATGGAGTCTTGTTAAAACTAAGCGTTAGCAACTTCTTCGTAGGGTTCGCGCCATAGGCTGACTGTGCTACGAAGACAAATAACAGGGTCAAAGGAATCATCATTGCCAGAAACCTTGACCGAAGTTGTTTCTTCATTACACTCATGTTAATAGATGAATAGATTTATTTTTAAATAATTTACTAATCATGAATATAACGAGGAAGACACGACAAAGGTCCCTCAAAAAATGAAAAAAAACATCTTTTCTGCACTTTTTTTATTTTTGGAAGGACTGATATCAGAACACAGATAGTAAAAGTGATTAGTTCTTAGGTCGTTTTAGAAGATGGAGACTGAGTAAATGTGACACCAACCTCATCGCCTGCATCTATCCAGAGACGATATTGGTTCTTACCGATAAACTTTTCTATCTCTCCCCGGCTTGCTTTGGGAGGAAGGGAGGAAGAAAAATACAAATAGCCACTTCCCGATGACGCCTGAATGCGTATCAGGTCAGCATTTCTATAAACCGAGATCTCACCCTTTGGTAAAGGAACCTTTCCCTCTATAAACTCCAAACCTCCCAATTCGGGACGTATCTCGAACTCCTCATAGCCTGGTTTCACAGGCTTGACACCCAAGAAATACCTGCCAAACAGATAGAGAAAACAAACACCCCAGGCATAACACAGTTTCTCATCTACCTCAGCCTCTGGCGATGACAGTTGGGCCTTGAGGAGACTACTATTCCATTGCTTCCTGATTCGCTCAAGTACCTGCGACAGGTTACCCAACGAGCAAAGGGCAGCCAACTCATAGAACTGCATAAAAGGCGATGTGAAAGGCTTGACGGAAGGATTGTTGATAACAGTCGATGCCACCTCCTGCTTCTGAGCTTCGGTAAAGTAATCGAAGAAAATAGCAAAGACATTGGAGTGACGGGTAATAAGCCTGCTACGTCGTCCATCGACAACACGATGAACCAAAGCCTGTCGTTTCTCGTTCCAGAAAGAAGGCAGAATCTGCTTACGCAGACGGGTGAAATGTGCGAAATAACGTTCCTCATCGGCTTTCCTTCCCAACAAATGGGCACACTGCGCCATATCTTCCAAACTCTTGCAGTAGAGGATTTGTTCGAAAGACCGCAAGCCTTTCCTATCTCTATTCTCAGGCAACCAGTCGACAAAGACTTGATCGTCTGACTTTATCTGAATCATCCCATTGGAGTCGGTATGAGAAAGACAATAGTTTATAAACTTTCGCATACGAGGATATGCCTTACGTACACAGCGCTCGTTGCCCGTGTATAGATAATGTTCATATATGCTTAGAAACCAATAAAAAGTATGGTCGGCCATGGAGTCCGCATGGGCTGTGACAGGATCTTGACCAGGATGCTGCCATACTGAGCGCTCACACACTCTCCATATTTCGTTAAAGGTTTCGTCACTGCATCTGAAAGCAGGTTTGTTTGTTGATATCATCACCTTAAATAGATTAGTTTTGTTTGTTTCGCAGATTGTTTCCGATGTGTTTTCAAGGTATTCAAGTCGGAGAGGGTTATCTCTGTATGCGCCCGCCCGACGATGTCATGTTAACTATAATCTCTTCTTCGCTTACCAGATTCTGGTCGCCAGGCACCGTGTTCTTCAGTGCACTTGCTGAGAGCGAGAAATCGAGACATTTCTGATTGTCATTTGCCCACTTGAGGTTGGCATGCAGATAAGCTGCAATGAAAGCATCGCCTACTCCCATAGGATCTATGATGGGCTGTATGTCGTAAATCTTTGTGGTGTAAAGGGTGTCTGTCTGTGTGTCATAGAGCACACCAGTAAGGGTGTGATGACTGCTGGCTATCTGGTTTCTTACAGCCATTACCATTTTCTTGCACTTAGGGAAGAACTGGTGCATACGGCGGAAATAAGCAAGATAAGCCTCTCTGTCCATCTCGTAATCAGCATCCAAAGCCTCGAAAGGTATATGCCTCTCGCCACTGGCTACCTCCCACTCGTTCTGATCGCCGAAGATAATGTCGCTATACTGCATCATGCGATAGAGCACATCGCGAGGCTGGAGTCCATAGCCCCAGAGATTCTTACGATAATTGATATCACAAGAGATGGTGAGTCCTTTCTTTACTGCCAGTTCGATGGCGTCCATCGTTGTTTCCATGGCATCGCGGCTGATGGCACAGGTAATTCCTGAGCAGTGGAAGATGCCTGCATCTTCAAGCACCTTGTCCCATTTGATCATTCCGCGCTTGAGAGTATAGAAAGAAGAGTCCTTGCGGTCGTACACAACACGGGAGTTGCGCATGGCCACAGCTTCCTCGAAATAGTAGGTACCAAGACGGTCGCCTCCTTTTACTACATGAGAAACATTGAGATTATATTCGCGAAGATGCATAAGAGCTGCATCACCCAAAGGACCATAAGGCACACGGGTAACATACTCCACATTATCGCCCATAAAGGCTAAGGACACCGCAGCGTTAGCTTCACTGCCGCCATAGTTTCCTTCAAAATTGCGTCCCTGAAACAAGCGTTGGTAACCAGGTTTGGAAAGCCTGAGCATAATTTCGCCGAATGTAACAATCTTTGTTTTCATGTTGATAGAATTTTATATATTAAAAAAGGTGCGTAAGGGAATAGAGTAAAAGTGCAGAAATAAAGCAAAAAGAGTGAAGAGAGAAGGATTCAAATCCATTGTTGCCTACAGGCTGTATGATTCTTCACTCTTCGTTCTTCACTCTTTACTTATATTCTTACTTTACCAATTCCATTGTATCGCGGGCGATAACAATTTCCTCGTCGGTAGGAACTACTACTACCTTCACCTTACTGTCGTCGGTAGAAATAATAGCCTCCTTACCGTGGATGGTATCGTTAACTTCTTTGTTGATCTTGATGCCCAAGAACTCGAGGCCCTTGCAGGATTCCTCACGAAGGTCGGTCTGGTTCTCACCTACACCTGCTGTAAATACAATGGCATCAACACCACCCATAGCAGCAGCGTAAGCACCAATGTACTTCTTGATGCGATACTCGTACATGCGGAGTGCCAGAAGTGCTTTCTCGTTGCCCTCGTTGGCAGCCTTCTCTATATCACGCATATCAGAAGAAATGCCTGTGATACCGAGCACACCACTCTTCTTGTTCAGGAAGTCGGCCATCTCCTGTGGCTTCATGTTCAACTTCTCCATTAAGTATGTAACAGCAGAAGCATCAATGTCACCACAACGTGAACCCATCATCAGACCAGCCAATGGAGTCAAGCCCATAGAAGTATCCATTACCTTGCCGTTCAATACAGCAGCGATAGAACCACCATTACCAATGTGACAAGTGATGATCTTAGAATTGTTCTGATCGAGACCAAGAATCTCGCATACACGCTTGGATACATAGCGGTGTGATGTACCATGGAAACCATAGCGACGAACGTGATACTTCTCGTACAACTCGTAAGGAATGGCATAAAGATAAGCGTAGTCAGGCATGGTACTATGGAATGCGTTGTCAAAGACACATACCTGAGGAGTACCAGGCATCAAAGCATCTACGGCACGGATACCTTTGAGGTGACCTGCGTTATGAACAGGAGCGAGGTCGCAAAGTTCCTCAATTCCGTCCTCTACACTCTTGTCTACGACAACACTCTCTTTGAACTTGTCACCACCCTGTACGACACGGTGTCCAACAGCATCGATTTCCTTCAGGTCCTTGATGGCACCAATCTCTGGATCGAGCAAGCACTTGAATACAAAATTGACGCCCTCTTTATGATCGGGCATGTCGTGCATAATCTGCTTTTTCTCGCCGTTTGGCAATGTCACCTTGATGAATGCGTTGTCGAGACCGATACGCTCTACACCACCCTGAGCCAAAACTGACTCATCATCCATGTCATATAACTTGTACTTGATAGATGAACTACCACAGTTCAGAACCAATACTTTCATTGTAATGTTTACTTTTTAATGTTTAATATTTATTTGAAGAACGAAGGGCATCGGATTCTTTACTCTTCGTTCTTCACTCTTCACTTATTAAGCCTTCTTTGCATCCTGTGCCTGGCAAGCAGTGATAGCTACCATGTAGTAGATATCGTCTACAGAACAACCACGAGAAAGGTCGTTTACTGGACGTGCGATACCCTGAAGGATAGGACCAATGGCAATAGCACCGCCCAAACGCTGAACGAGCTTATAACCGATGTTACCAACCTCGAGGTTAGGAACTACCAATACATTAGCCTTACCAGCTACATCAGAACCTGGAGCCTTCTTGGCTGCTACCTCAGGAACGAGGGCTGCGTCGGCCTGAAGCTCACCATCGAGATGAAGCTCCGGGAACTTCTCCTTAGCGATAGCAACTGCATCCTTCACCTTATCTATAATATATACGCTCTTACCAGTCTCCTTGTTGATGGCATCCTTGGCGCTGCCCTTGGTTGAGAAGCTCAACATGGCAATCTGTGGATCAGCAATACCAGCTACAGACTGAGCTGTATGAGCTGTTGTATAGGCAATCTGAGCAAGCTGGTCTGCTGTAGGGTTTGGAGTTACAGCAACGTCACCCATTACCACTACGCCATCCTGACCATACTGCTTCTGGTCTGAGATGAGCAACATGGCACCACTGACACAGGTAATACCTGGAGAGCACTTGATAATCTGAAGAGCAGGACGCAAGGTGTCACCAGTTGTACTCAATGCACCTGAAATCTGACCATCAGCACCCTCGGTCTTGATAATCATACAACCGAGATAGAGGTTGTTCTTGGTTACGAGCTCACGGGCCTGCTCTACTGTCATGCCCTTCTTCTTGCGAAGTTCGGCAAGCTTCTCTGCATACTCCTCAGCCTTAGGATTGTTTTCTGGATCAACAATAGTAGCCTTGTCGATGTTATTAAGACCCCACTGTGCTGCAAGGTTCTTAATGTTGGCAGGGTTACCGATGAGGATGATGTCTGCAATGTCATCAGCCAAAACTTTATCGGCTGCTTTCAATGTACGCTCCTCTTCTGCTTCAGGGAGCACGATGCGCTGCTTGTCTGCTTTAGCGCGAGCTACAATTTGCTGTAATAAGTCCATTTTATTTTTATAGTTTAAATATTTGTTGTCATTAGTAGATTTGTCGGTATGTTAGGCTGGCTCATTTAGAAATTCGTCTTTTTGCCATATCGACTTTGCAAAAGTACATATTTTCTTTTAAATAACCCTTATTAAATTGTGTAAAAAAAGCTAAAACCGAAGATATTCTGTAGCGTAAAGGTTTACGTGCTTCACTCTTCACACAATTACATCATCTCTTGAGTCAAAATACTCTCCAGTTCTTCTGCAGAAAGGCGCAACCGGAACTCACCCTTAATGGCTACACTGATGCGGCCGGTTTCTTCCGACACGATGACAGCTATGGCATCACTGCTCTGAGAAATACCAAGGGCAGCACGGTGGCGCAACCCCAACTCCTTAGGAATATCAAGGTTATGGCTTACAGGAAGTATACAGCCCGCCGACATGATGCGCTTGTTAGAGATAACCATGGCACCATCGTGAAGAGGCGAGTTCTTGAAGAATATGTTTTCGATGAGGCGCTGATTGATTTTCGCGTCTATCTCCTCGCCAGTATCCATGATGTCTTTCAGCGGCACGCCACGTTCGATAACGAGCAAGGCTCCCACGTATTTCTTCGACATACTCATACAGGCCATCACGATGGGCATGATGGTCTCCTTGTCGACCTCACGGGCATCGTCCTTATTGGAACGGAAGAAGCGCACAAACCTGCGCATGCCTTTCTGAGAACCTATCTCATAAAGGAACCTGCGGATGTCTTCCTGAAAGATGACGATGAGGGCAATGACTCCCACACTCACCAACTTGTCGAGAATAGATCCCAACAGACGCATTTCCAACACCTGACTCACAAAAAGCCAGATTAGCACAAAGAGCATGATGCCCACAAAGATATTGAGGGAGCGCGACTCCTTCATCAAGCGATAGACATAGAAGAGCAACGAGGCTACCAAGAATATGTCGAGCGCATCTTTTATTCCAAATTCAATCATACATTGGTTTTGTTTTGACGTTTAATGAAGTTTGACGGAAAGTCCAACATCCCCGACTTCACCCCTTCTTGTTCATGGCTTCCACGATTCTCACTGCCTCTACGGCTTCCTTCACATCGTGAACACGCAGAATAGAAGTTCCCTTCACCAGGGCTACTGTATCGAGCACCGACGTGCCGTTGAGCGAGGTTGTGGCATCGCCTCCCAGCAACTTGTATATCATACTCTTACGGGATATGCCTACGAGGACGGGCAGTTCCATGACGTTCAGCTTCTCCATCTCTGCAAAAATCTGATAGTTCTGAGCAAGGTCCTTACCAAATCCAAAGCCTGGGTCGAGAATGATATCCTTGGCTCCTAAATCGCGAAGTTGCTGCACCTCACGGGCAAAGCCCTTCATCATCATGGCAAGCGTGGGCTGCACAGACATTAATATATAAGGTACCTTCAGCTCGCCCACCACACGAAACATCTCCGGGCATTCAGTCTCTTGCCGCTGCAAGGGCACATTGGCTATACCGGTAATACCACCTTCTGACACATCATTGATGATATCGGCCCCCCATTCCTCTATGCACTTGCGTGCCAAGGTTGGGCGATAAGTATCTACCGAAATGGCTACATCGGGTTGCTCACGACGTACTATATCGAGAGCAAATTTCAGGCGGCGCCCTTCCTCTTCTTCCGACACCTCATCGGCACCGGAACGTGTAGAGAAGGCTCCCACATCGATGATGCTTCCACCTTCTGCGATTATCTGGTTTGCCCTATTGGCTATTTCCTCTTCTGTCTGCTTGCGACTGCCCGAATAGAAACTGTCAGGGGTGACGTTCAGAATACCCATCACCTGCGGGGTTCCCAAATCCATGAGGCGACCTTTAATATTTATTGTATATTCCATCGAGGTTATTTTTCCCTTTGTTCTTTTTTTTAAGCTCTACTGCCCAAACACCCCAAGCACTTCCGTAATCCCATGCGCAAAGAGGACTTCGACAGCAGAATATCTCTGCAAAAATAGAAAGAATTATCGAGAAAACGTGCTTTTTTAAGAAAATTGTTTGATATGTCCACGATTTAAAGTACTTTTGCAGTCAAAACAATAGTTATAAACTATGGATATTTCAGAACTCTATCAGATTTACCAAAAGCACCCGGTGATTACCACCGACAGCCGCGACTGTCCTGAGGGCAGTATCTTCCTGGCTTTAAAGGGTGCCTCGTTCGACGGCAACAAGTTTGCCGCCATGGCCTTGGAGAAAGGCTGTGCCTATGCAATAGTAGACGAAAAAGAGTATGCCCAGGAGGGCAATGAGCGATTCATCCTTGTAGAGGATTGTCTCACCACCTTCAAGGAACTGGCCCGTGAGCATCGTCGCCACTTCAATATTCCTGTAGTGGGAATCACGGGAACCAATGGTAAGACCACGACCAAGGAACTGGTTTCTGCCGTGCTCGGTGAGAAATACAACGTGATGTTCACACAGGGCAACTTCAACAATGACGTGGGCGTACCTAAGACACTCTTCCGTCTTGCCCCAGAGCACGAGATTGCCGTCGTAGAAATGGGAGCCTCCCATCCTGGCGACATCAAGAAACTCGTAGAATATGTAGAACCTACCTGCGGCATGATTACCAACGTAGGCCGTGCCCACCTACAGGGCTTCGGCAGTTTTGAGGGAGTGAAGAAGACCAAGGGCGAACTTTACGACTTCCTTGCTGCCAGCGATGCTTTGGTATTCATCAATGCCGACAATGAGCATCTGATGGAGATGGCAGACCAGCGCAACATCAACCGACTCATCACCTACGGCAAGGAAGACAGCTGCGATGTTTGGGGCGAGGTTATCTCTTGCGCTCCTTTTCTGAAGTTCCGCTGGCGCACCGAGAGTTTCGACTGGCATGAGGTTCAGACTCATCTCATCGGCTCTTACAATATCGACAATATGCTTGCCGCCATCACCATTGGTCTTCATTTCGACGTGAAGCCTCAACAGATAGACCACGCTTTGGAGAATTACATCCCGAGCAACAACCGTTCGCAGTTGGAGGAGACGGCGCACAACAAGCTGGTAGTAGATGCCTACAATGCCAACCCTTCGAGCATGGCAGCTGCCATCGAGAATTTCCGCTTAATGGACGTACCTAACAAAATGGCGATTCTCGGACAGATGGGCGAACTTGGCGAGGTAAGTCACGAGGAGCACAAGAAGGTAGTTGATCAACTACAGGAAGCCGGCTTGGAGAATGTCTGGCTGGTAGGCGATGAGTTCCAGAATATCCATTGCAGCTACCGCAAGTTCCATGATGTAGAAGAGGTAAAGGCAGCCATCAAGGAAGCACAGCCTCACGACCACTACATCCTCATCAAGGGCAGCAACAGCGTGAAGCTCTTCCAGCTGCCGGAGTTATTATAAAAATAGCCCTCATCTATAAGTCGACAAAAAGCCCGGCAGGAAGTTTTTCCTGCCGGGCTTTATTGTTTTTATGATTGATGTTACTTCACATTAAACTTGATGGTCTTGCCTCTCATCTTTACAATATAGATGCCAGAAGCATTCAAGTCTACCTCATGATCAGTTCCACGATATACAGTGAAGCCGATAGAATTCACAACCAGGATTACCTCGTGATCAGCAAGTCCCTCAACCTTCAGATGTCGGTTGTTGACAATCAGTTTCACTTCACCAATTGTGATGTTGCTGATGCCTGTAGAAGGAATAACTGTTACCACACAGTTAATCGTCAGATTGGAGCCATCAGTTGTCTTAGCCTGAATGATAGACTTGCCTGCACTGACGCCCAAGACATTACCATCTTTATCTACAGAGGCCACATCAGAATTAACCGATTTCCATTGCAAGGTCTTGTTGCTTGCATTCACAGGGTTGAAGAGAACATTCAACTTCTTGCTTTCGCCTAATACTATCGTAACAGGAGATTCCTCAAACTTGATTTCCACAATAGGAACCACAGGTTTCTTCTCATTCTCCACAGTCAGATGGCACATCGCCTTGATACCTGTTCCATCAGAAGCCTCTGCAATGATATCAGCCTCACCCTCAGTAATAGCCAAGACAAAACCCTCATCCGTAACGATGGCAACATCCTCATTACTACTTGTCCAAAGAATCTTCTTGTTAGCTGCATCCATTGGATAAACCGTTGCCTCCAACTGCATCGTATCATTTGGCTTAAGCGTAGCTTCTGTCTGACTGATTGTGATGCTTGTCACCTTCTTGTCCGCATCACTTGGCGCGTTACATCCTTCTATCTTGTAGAATCGCTTCCACCATGCATCAGCCTTGTAAGCCTCTTCGTTGCCATAGATGACATGGAGAGTAGCCTGTTGGAACACATCATCCATGTTTGCCGGATTGTTCACACCGATAAACTCCGGCACTTCCTCTGCGTAGCAATAAACATCCTTCAAAGCTGTGCAACCCACAAAGATATCATCGTTTACATGATCCATAGTTGCAGGCATTTCGATACTTTCGATGAAAGCACAGCCGTTGAATGCATTGTTGTTGACATACTTTGTACCCATAGGCAACACCACGTTGATGATTTCCTTGCCGTTGGCATCATAGATATGCTGCGATGTGTTGGCAGGGTTTGCCTTGGCATTATTAAAGTTGGTCTGCGCAAAGCTCTTCATGTTGGTGATATATACCTTATTTAATATCGGGCACTGGTTAAATGCATTGTTACCGATTGTCATGGTCTCGATAGCTGTATGGAAAGTCACCGACTCCAGCTTCGAGTTGTTTTCGAATGCAGCAGAACCAAGACCCTGCAAACGTTCCGGCAAGGTTATCTCCTGCAAGTGCTCGTTGTTGATAAAGGCACCTGCCTGGATGTTTGCCAACGACTCTGGCAATGTGATATGGCTGAATCCGCACTCGCCAAACGCATACTCGTCAATATAGTTGAGCGAGGCAGAGAGATTTATGTCTGTAAGACTCTCGTTATAGCGGAAGGCAGAATTGCCAACACTAAGCGTAGAGTTAGGCATGTTGAAGTTGTTGAGCGACGTACACTTGAAGAAAGCGTAATCCTTAATGGTCTTCAACTCACTCTTTCCATTCCACTGCACCTTCTCCAAAGCCGTACAACTATTGAATGCTGCATAGCCAATGGTGTTAAGCTTCAACGATGTGCCATCGAATACGAAGCGCTTTAGTCCTATACACAACTTGAATGCCTGTTCGCCGATGTTCTCCAACTGACTTTCGTCAGCCACATTCACACGGTTAAGCTTCTCTGCCTTTATGGCAGCATAAGGCTCCACTTCCTTCACAGTGCAAGGTATATAGATGCTCTGCAACTCGTTCTGACAATTAAAGGCGTAGCTTCCCACCTTTGTAACGCTATACTTACAGCCCTCGTATATTATACTCTCTGGAATATTGATAGTACCCGAGTAGCATTGTGCCACCTGCTCAGCATCAAGCGATGTGTTCTTTCCGCCATAGATGCTCGTAACGGTAGCCTCCGACTTCTGCTTGTCTATGATATAGTAGATACCACCCACATAAACCACGTTCTCGTCGTAAACTATAACCTTACACTCAGCTGTAATGCTGCTATCATAGCCCAACGAATACTTGATGGTGGTGATACCCGGCTTAACAGCGGTTATCATGCCCTCGCTATCTACCGAAGCAATGCTATTGTCTGCCGAAGTCCATACCACCTCCTTATGCTCGTAATTATCGGGCAATACATTCACAATCTGCTCTGCATAGCTTTCGCCCTTACGCAAGTTGATGGTCTTGGTAGAAAGGTCAATGACTACAGGTTTTACCGTCACCTTACAGGTAGCAGATACACCAGAACCATCCATAGCTGTTGCCGTGATATTAGTCGTACCGACATTCACACCCTTTACAACACCTTCTTGGGTTACTGTAGCAACATCTTCATTATCGCTGGTCCACTTCAAAGTCTTGTTGTCGGCAAGTTCAGGAGCAATATTTACCTCTATCTGCTTACTCAATGTGTGAAGCAGAGATATCTCCTTAGGCATCTCGATTTGGCTAACCTTTAGCGGTGTTACATGAATCGTGGTAGAAGCCGATATGTCAGAACCATCGGTCGTAGTAGCTGTAATGACGGCATCGCCCACCTTGTGTGCTGTTATCACACCCGTGCTCTCGTCCACAGAAGCAATATCTGTAGCGTTGCTGCTCCACTGCAGTTTCTGATTGTCCGAAGCAAGCGGAAGGATTGAACACTCCAACTTCATGCTTTCGGTCTTAATAATCGACGATTCTGCAGGCAATGATATTGTACTTACAGGTAGTCCCGTTACCTGTACCTCAAATACACATGACAGATTAGAGCCGTCTGTAGTTTCTGCCTTAACCTTAGCTGTACCCATCTTCAAGCCTGTCATTGTTCCGTCTTCAGTAACTGTTGCAATGTCTGGGGTAAGGCTTGTCCACTTAAGTTTCTTGTTGTCAGCCTCTGCAGGAGATACGTTTGCTTCCAGCTGCGTTGAAATTGTTTTTACAACAGATGCGGTCAGCAACGAGATGTCGCTTACCATCAAAGGAGTCACCTCCACCTCGCAAGTTGTGCTCATGCCAGAACCGTCTTGCGCCTCTGCTTTTATCGTAGCCTTACCCACCTTATGCGCTACAACTATTGCCTCAAGCGGATATACAGCATTCATATTCTGGACCACAGTAGCCACACTCTCGTCGCTACTTGTCCATATCATACGCTTATTGTCTACCTCCTCCGAGTTAAGAGTTAGCTTTATTGTCTTGTCCTCTGTCTTGACTATAGAAACCGACGACTCGGCAAAAGTCATTGTCTCTACCTTCAACGGTTCAATGTTGACATCAACAGAAGCCTTGAGGTTTGTTCCGTCTGTTGTTGATGCAGTTATGCGCGTAGTGCCTACCTTCTTGCCTGTAACAACTCCTTCATTGTCAACAGTAGCAATATCTGTTCGACTGCTCGTCCATGTCAACTTCTGGTTATCCGATTCTAACGGCTCAACTACCACCTTAATCTTACCAGTCTTAGTTTTAACAACAGAGACTGGGGTTGTGGGTAGAGATATCGAACTAACAGACAGACCCGTTACCTCCACATTAAAAGTCTTAGAGATGTTTGAGCCATCTAATGCCTCAGCTTTTATTTGAGCTGTACCCATCTTCAATCCTGTCAGCATTCCGTCTTCTGTAACTGTGGCTATATCAGGAGTCAGACTTGTCCACTTAAGTTTCTTATTGTCAGCCTCAGCAGGAGAGACTTTTACTTCCAGCTGTGTTGGAATAGTCTTCACTACAGATGCTGTAAGCAACGAGAAGTCGCTTACCATCAATGGAGTCACCTCCACCTCGCACGTAGCGCTAATGCCCGAACCGTCCTGTGCCTCAGCCTTAATAGTAGCCTTTCCTATCTTATGGGCCGTAACTATGGCTTCAAGAGGATATGAAGAGTTAGGATTCTGAACAACAGTGGCAACACTCTCGTCGCTACTTGTCCATACCATACTCTTATTGTCTACCTCCTCCGAATTAAGAGTAAGCTTTATTGTTTTGTCCTTAGTTCTGGCTATAGAAACCAATGGCTCTGCAAAAGTCATTGTCTCCACTTTTAATGGCAATACCGTAAAGGTTGTTGAAGCCGTTATATCAGTACCATCTTTTGTTTTTGCAGTAATTACGGTTTTACCTATTTTCTTTCCTGTCACAATGCCATTAGCATCAACTATTGCCACCTCTGGATTCTCAGAGCTCCATTCAAGCTCTTTAGTTCCTGCATTTTCTGGCAATATAGTATATTCTAATTTTGTTGGTTTTGCTTTATTTACAGATACTTCTTTAGCCAACAAAACAGAGCTTGTCGGATATAAAGGATAGATGCCTTTGGCACTATTCCATGCAGCACTTTGCTTATATTTTTCAACAGACTCTTTAGGAACATAAAGTCTCATTGTATTATTAACTACACTTGTGTTATGTGTATTAGTATATTCAGATAGAATACAGCTTGGTGGCTCTACTGTCAAACATAACATACTCGTCAAAAGACTACATCCCTTGAAGCAATCTTCTCCCAAAGAAGTTAGAGCAGATGGCAACTCAATACTTGCTAAGCTATAGCAATAATAGAAACATTGATACCCTAACGATGTTATACTTGATGGCAAATTGATACTTGTCAAGCTACTACATCTATCGAAGCAATAATCCCCTAACGATGTTATACTTGATGGCAAATTGATACTTGTCAAGCTATAGCAATAATAGAAACATCCATCCCCTAACGATGTTATACTTGATGGCAAATTGATACTTGTCAAGCTATAGCAATGATAGAAACAATGATACCCTAACGATGTTATACTTGATGGCAAATTGATACTTGTCAAGCTACTGCAACCACTGAAACATCCATCCCCTAACGATGTTATACTTGATGGCAAAATGATACTTGTCAAGCTACTGCAATTGCTGAAACACTCATCCCCTAACGATGTTATACTTGATGGCAAATTGATACTTGTCAAGCTACTACATCTATCGAAGCAATAATCCCCTAACGATGTTATACTTGATGGCAAATTGATACTTGTCAAGCTACTGCAACCACTGAAACACATATAACATAACGATGTTACTCTATATGTAACATTATTATATGTGACAGTTTCTGGTATGACAATGTCACCAGAATAATCATCTCGAAGAACTTCAGCTGTTTTGCTGATATTAAGCCTGTATTTTATTCCATTAAGAACGATTTCTCTTTGTTCTCCACCAGAAAAATCATTACCACAACCTTCTTTTAGAAGAGCAATATCAAATGTAGTATTGGCATCACGAGAATAGACATCAGGATCAGAAAACCAGTTGTATATATAATTATATCCCTCCAAATTATTTAGTCCATGGTTATCTTTTACATTCCAAAAGCACACTCCACTATATTTAGTATCCCATGTGAGAGATATTTTTACAGCAGAGCTTTTATTCATTGTACATTTTAAATAATCCAATGAACGCCCTTGATACGTCCAATAGCATCCCTTGTCATTCTTGAGATAGCATAAGCCATCTCCGGCATCTTCCAAAGTCCACTCGTCGCCAGAGCCTGCTTTTTCGTAAGAAGTCAATGGCTGACCATCACCACTACATGCCAAAGCATATTTGCTCTCACCATAGTGACTCGTTCCATCACTATTTTTCGGATAAATCTTAATCACACTACCTGCTTTCAACTGACTGACGCTCGTAACTATATTTTTTGCTACTCCATTACCATCACTTAAGATTGCAATATCAAAAGTAGTGTTAGCATCTTCTAAATAACTATCACGAGTAGACCACCAGTTGTACATATAATTACATCCCTCCAAATTATTTAGCCCACGGCCATCTTTTATATTCCAAAAGCACACTCCACTATATTTAGTATCCCATGTGAGAGATATTTTTACAGCAGAGTTTTTATTCATTGTACATTCCAAAGATTTTGAAGACGTAATACCTTGATATGCCCAATAGCATCCATTGTTATTCTTGAGATAACAAAAGCCATCTCCTGCATCTTCCAGAGTCCACTCGTCGCCAGAGCCTGCTTTTTCGTAAGAAGTCAATGACTGCCCATCACCGCTACATGCCAAAGCATATTTGCTCTCGCCATAGTGACTCGTTCCTTTACGATCTTTCGGATAAATCTTAATCACGCTACCTGCTTTCAACTGACTAAGACCCGTCACCTTAGTCTGAGCAGACATCGTGATGGTGCTGCAAATCAAGACGATGACTGCAACAAACCATTTGTAAAAATGTAAACTTCGTTTCATACTTTCAAATATTTTGTTTTTTACCCACTGGCGGAATTAAATTTTAGTACACTTAACTCTGCCGATGGGTTCATTATTGATAAAGTTTAAATTAAAAAGCAAACAATTCTCTGTATCTCACATCAAAATTTTCGATTATAACGATGTTAAAACCGACATTCTGCAAAAAGTACATTTTTCCCTCGTCCAAATCTTTCAAAGAGCAGATATACCATCCCTTTGCATCAGAACCAATTCGGTCAAGATATTTTTTGCGAGAAATAAGGAGCCATCGAAGAAAGGTTTCTGTAGGTTCCAAGCCCAATCCATTGATACATAGCGAGCAATTATAAAATATATTCAACCATGTAGGCTGGTACTTTTCATTTTTGTTTCTTGCATTATCCTTAATGCCCCACTCTTGATGTTCCTTTGTCACATTATACATATTTGCCTCATCTTTGAGATAATCTCTCACATAGGTTAGCAAACCCATATAGTCTGCAGTTCCTAATCGTAAACTCCTTGTATGGTTAATTGTCCCATGAATGTGCCAAACGGCAAAATTCTTGTAAATGTCTTCTTCCGACATGAATTTTTGTATGGCGTAATACTCGCCTAAAGGATATGTCTCAGAATAGCCTTTGGATTTGTATAAAACATCGTTCTTGAAACACTCTTTTTTTAAGTCGTTCTCTAAATAGTTGTCATAATTGGTGGTCAACACTGGCACATTCAACTTCATGAGTAGTCCTTGAAAAGGATCTAAAAAACGCCTTTGACAGAAAGTCTCTTTAACCAACTCCTGATTTGATTTTAGAATATCCTCCCATTTGTCAGGCATCTTGACACACATGATGTCATATTTCTCTACCAACGACAAGCCTTGTTCTATTTCAGGAAAGTTCTCGCAAAGTCCTGCTTTACTCCAAAGTTTCTTCATCAGATTTTCCCAACTAACAGCATTTGCACCATTATAATATCTATTGATGCCGTTTCCCAGCACAAAAGCAAAACGTGCTTTGGCCTTTTCTGCCTGAAACTCTTCTTGAAGTTTTTGCAAAGTAAAGTCTGGCATTATTGAATAAATTTTAGTTACGCCCATACTACTTTCGATTTGTTATTGTTTTATATTGAATTCTGATTATACATATAGATACGATAAACTTGTTGAACTACAGGTTCCCTGCACCTCAACTGGTATCTGAATAATAAGATAATCGGTAATATGACGAAAGAAACAAAACTACTTATGAACGAGCGGAGCAGAATTGCCCCCCCAATTTCCAAACCAGCAACAAAGCAGCGATCACTTTGTTCTCCTTTTGGCTGAATCCAAAGTTGGATAAGTCCTCGATGTTCATAGTTAGTATCATTTACTTATTGACACGGCAAAAATACTAAAAAATATCGTAAGTTGTTTATTTTTGTTTCACTTTTTTCTCTTTCCCGACTTTTTTCATTCTTTCAAGGTAAAAGAGTAGGAAAGCATAGAATCTATTCAACGGCGCCCCAAAGCAAGAATATTTCCATTCAACACCTTCTTTTAATTATTGAGAAGTAGTACAACTTTGCCAAGGAAGTAGTACTTCTTTGCCATGGCTGTTTATATTGTCAAATACAAAATCAATTGTTCCATACTATTCTCAATACTCTCAATCATCGGTATCTCTTTATAGGCAAGGTCAGGAAGTTCTTTTGCATAGACGTTGCTTAATGCAGACCATACATTATGTAGGTCATTGATGATAGGAGAATCCTTGATGTCTTTATTTTGCCATCCTTCGGGCTTATCAAATCTCTGTTGGTCTTGCGCAAACAAGTTGCAGAAATCCGACTTGAATGCGTCACTTTTCAGATAGTCCTGTGTCTCTGCATCATTCAAGAGGAAATGTAAATCATAGAAATGACGTATCTTAGCTGTTAACTCAGGCATATAATTGTCTGCCAAGGAACAACGCAACAATGATACCAATTTCTCTGTCAATGTTCTACGCCTGTCGAGAACATTCACCTCGAAAGGTTGCATATCGTATTCCTCTATCAAGTTCTCGTTGCCTGTCTTTTGAAAAAACTCTGTCAAGAAACTTTTCAGTCTGCATTTCTGGAAAGGATATGGATTGGCAAAGGAATTGATTTCGACAAGCAATTGTCCTGCCTTGATTGCACCTATTTGTAATGTATCAATAGCTCTTGGATAAGAATAGTATGCCTTGTGATAGTGAGAACCTTTGCTTGTAAAACCTGGCATATTCATTTCCTGCAGTCCTTCTGTCATGCTTTTGGCAGTTCTCTTGATCAGCATCTTCAATTGATTGCCGCTGAGCGTCCATGCCTCAGAGATAGCAATATCTATGTCTTCTGAAAATCTACTACCGATACCATATGCTTTTGTAAGACTTGTTCCTCCTTTGAATATGGCACGGTCATCCTTGTCGTTCGCAGCCATCAATGACAACGAGCGACAAATCCAATAGTCTTTCTCTATGAAGATGCTCTTGATACCGAGCCCTCCATCTTCTACAGGTTGCGAAGCCGCTTGCAAGGCGTCAGAGAATAACTCCCAGTTTTCATGTAATCTCATATGATGTTCCAGTTTCTTTTGTTTGATAATACTTTGTCTGAGATTGGCAACTTGTAACTGGTCACTCCATTCAATGTTTTGCTGATGGTTTCCGTTTCAAGTTCCATGTTCTCGTAGATGGCTCCAAGCAAAGCTCTCACATAAGGTGTGTATGCCAAGGATAGTTCTGCCAATTCTCGCTTCTGTTCCATTGAAAGAGCATTGATTGCTTTGCAAATATTCGTCACACATTCATCTGGTGAAGTAGCAGGAATCTCCTTTATAAGGCGCAAAGCATCCAATATTCTAAGTAGTGGAATATTGCTTGATGTTATGGCATTCTCTTGTAACAAAAAAGATATTTTCACACCATTCCTTGTGATAGGTCTCCGATATTTATTTGTGCCGACAAGGATGGATGAACTTATCTGTGTTGTCAATCCCATGGATGCAAATGCTGTAGTTCCTGTAATGTAGCCAACAATCTTGCCATTTTGCTCCAAAAAGTCCTTTACAAGTTCAGAATCCGCAGGTTTTAGATTTCCAAAAATGGTCTTCTTCGGAATATAGTATTTCCCCTTTGCTATCTTTTGCAGCTCGCCTTGGAGCACAAGACGGTTGAGAGCTTTGGCGAGTGCTGGCTGATACCGCATCTCCACCCCAAAGTCTCTTGTAGTCAATACAACCCCAGCAGGGGTCAACGACAATTTTTCCTTTATAAGGCTTGCTATTACCATATTTATCTCCTTTATTCGACTGCAAATCTAACAAAAAGTCTTGTTTTTTACGTCATAAACTTGACTTTTATATGTTTCTTTAACCATTTTAGCCTAATATATACCTCAAATTATGCCCATAAAAGCTGTTACCCAGCCGATTTTATTAGTTTCTTTTATCTAAACTTAACATCGCTCAAACTAAGGATATTACATCATATTTAGTGCAGTTTTATGTAGTTGCGATACACTTTTCTGCACTTATTTTTATAAGCTATAACTTGTTAAAAATCGACCTAACTTAACGAAGCGCTTCATTAACACCTAATAAAGCGCATCATTAGCACCTAATAAAGCGCTTCGTTAACACCTAATAAAGCGCTTCGTTAGACCACTATAAAACGCATCGTTAAAATTCATACATTTGCTTCCTTTTTCATCCCCTTAAACTCAGCTCCAAAAACTTGTCACATAATTGGTAAACGCCTTCATCTTGCGTGATAAAGTCTCTGTCCAGTAAGGTCTTGACCGCTCCTTGCACGGTGCTTGCCCCAAGATGATACTTCTGCAAAAAGTCTTGCGACATCAGGGAAGAGGGTTTTCCTTCCAAAGCGATAGCCGTGAGCACCTGCTTCTGCTTGGCTGTCAACTGGTATATCAACGCTTGATAGGCAAAGCGATGCTGGGCAAGTATGCCATCAATCGCAAACTTAACATCATCTTCTTCCAACAACGGCTTGTCGGTGATGAAAGTATAAAGCATATTGAGAACATACTGGACGTACCATGTAATACCATCGAAACGATGATATAAATAAGCAAAAGCCTCAGCACTAATCTCCTTGTGATTTTTGGAAAGATGATGATTGGCAAAAGCCAAGTAAGTCTGCTCATTGATAGCCTCCAGTCCCATGATGCTCGAACTATGATAGAAAGGACGAGACAGAGACGTAAACATCAAAGCCATCATGTGACGCTTGGAACCAGAAAACACGAAGTTGGCGTTATGGCAATTCTGTATTCGCTTACGCAAACTCGCCTCAACGGTTTTCTCAGGATAGTTGGCTATCGTCTGAAACTCATCTATCGCAATCAAGCAAGGCTTATCTGCCTGTACGAGATAAGCGAAGATCTCGTCCAAGGTAATTTCTGGTGTCTGTATATCACCAATGCCCACACTCCACTCTGGATTTCCATTGATATCAAAGGAGATGGTGGATTTCAAAGACTGGAGCGTATTCAGGAAAAATTCCCACACTTTCCTGCCCTTTGGCTTGAGTGCCGTCAGGATTCCCTTGCCCAGCGCATAGACGAATTCGTTCAAATTCTTCGTATCATAAATATCAATATAGATGCAATGATACTGCTCACGGATGTTTTCCTGCTGAAAACAATTATAAATCAATCCCGACTTACCCAGACGTCTTGGCGCAATCAACGCGACATTGCACCGATTGGTCAAATGGCGGGTAAGAAGAGCAGTTTCCTCTACTCTATCGCAGAAGTATTCCGGCGAAAGATAGCCTTCAATAATAAACGGATTTAACTGTACCATAAGCATTTATATCATTATGGGTTTTACGTAACGAAGATTTCATAATACAAAGATACGATGAATATTTGTAAACGGCAAACATTTATCGGAAAAAAGTATCAGACATTCAATAAAAAAGTATCTTAGGATACTTGCTCATGTATCTTAAGATACTTGGCAATGTATCCTAAGATACTTTGCAATATAGGTTCGTGTGCCAACGAAGCCTGTTTCATTGGGCAACGAAGCCCGTTTCATCTTAAGATGAAGCCTACTTCTTGCACATATCCAGAAAATACTTATGTATCTCTAAACTTTCGTTCAATTCCGGATGGAAGGCGGTAACGAGCTGCTTGCCCTGACGGGCAGCTACAATCTTGCCATCTACCTCGGCAAGAACCTCGGCATCACCCCACACCTCTTTAATATAAGGAGCACGGATAAAGGTCATGGGGATATTACCCTCGATGCCTTTCATCGGAGCCTCGATGTAGAAACTACCCAACTGGCGACCATAGGCATTGCGCAATGCCGTGATGTCCATAGAGGCTATACGATGACTTGGCTCACCCTCTATCTTCTTGGCAAGAAGAATCAAACCGGCACAAGTACCATAAACAGGCAAGCCTGCGGCGATGGCCTCCTTCACAGGTTCCATCAATCCGAGTTCATTCAAGAGTTTTGCCTGGGTAGTACTCTCACCACCAGGAATAATCAAGCCATCCTTAGGCTGGTCCCAGTCTCTTAACTGACGAACCTCAAAACTATCCACACCCAACTGAGCCAACTTCTGTCTGTGCTCAGCAAAAGCACCTTGTAAAGCTAATACTGCTATTCTCATATAACAAATTATCTCATAAGAAGAAATCAAGGAGTTAAGGGAGTTAAGGAGTTAAGACAACAGTATTCTTTTACTGAGTTTCTGCCAATAAGCATATGTCTTAACTCCTTTAACTTCTTAACTCCTTGACTTCCCAATATCCTTACTTACCTCTTTCAGCCATGAGGAGCGCAATCTCCTGCTCGTTGATACCAACCATTGCCTCACCGAGATCCTCGCTCAACTCAGCCAACATCTTAGGGTCGTTGTAGTTGGTAACTGCCTTCACAATGGCCTGTGCACGCTTAGCAGGGTTACCGCTCTTGAAGATACCAGAACCTACGAATACACCCTCGGCACCGAGCTGCATCATCAGGGCAGCATCAGCAGGAGTAGCCACACCACCGGCAGCGAAGTTTACTACAGGCAACTTGCCATTCTCATGAACATACTTCACCAACTCGTAAGGAGCCTGCAACTGCTTGGCTGCCTCGAAAAGTTCATCCTCGCTCATAGAAACCAAACGGTGGATTTCACTCTGCATCATACGCATGTGTGTAACTGCCTGTACCACATCACCAGTTCCTGGCTCACCCTTGGTACGAATCATGGTAGCACCTTCAGCGATACGGCGGAGCGCCTCGCCCAGGTTCTTGGCACCACAAACGAAAGGTACGTCAAACTGAGTCTTGTCGATGTGATAAACATTATCTGCAGGAGAGAGCACCTCGCTCTCGTCGATATAGTCGATTTCGATAGCCTGAAGAATCTGAGCCTCAGCGAAGTGACCGATACGGCACTTAGCCATTACAGGGATAGAAACAGCCTCCTGAATGCCCTTGATCATCTTAGGATCACTCATACGAGACACACCACCTGCTGCACGAATGTCGGCTGGAATACGTTCCAAAGCCATTACTGCGCAGGCACCTGCTGCCTCTGCTATTTTTGCCTGTTCTGGAGTTGTTACGTCCATAATCACACCACCCTTGAGCATCTGAGCCAAGTTGCGGTTCAATTCTTGTCTGTTTTCTGCCATAATTATATTCTTTTTACTAAATTATGGCTGCAAAGGAAACACTTTTTAGGGAAATAGGAGAAAAGTGTTCCAATAATTATAAACTTTGCGTCATTTTGTACAAAGGATGATTCGCAAAAGTATAAGCGATATTCCGAAATATGCAAAGCTCTACACAAAAAGATTTGTTAAACAACAATAATTTAAAGGAGTTTATCCTCTGAGCAGCTTTATTTTTCGTATCTTTGCGAAAAGTTTCGTTACGAAAAATTTCGATTATGGAAAATCCGTTTAAATTTGGCTCATTAGTTGATGCCCCATACTTTACAGACAGAGTGAAAGAACTGGACTACATCGTCCAGTTTCTCAAGAGCGAGAACCATCTCGTTCTTATGTCACCACGACGTTTTGGTAAATCAAGTCTCGTAAAAAAGGCTGTTATCCAAACCCAGCGACCATACCTATGGCTCAATATGCAAGCCGTGCTCAACAAAGAAGATTTTGCGGCAAAGCTTCTGAAGGAACTGCTCAATCAATTCAAACTTGAAAAGATGAAGCACTATCTTCGTAACTTCCGCTTCATTCCTTCTATCAATATGAATCCTATGACAGACGAGCTATCGGTTTCATTCCAACCATCAACCGACAGTGGAACAACAGCAATAGAAGATGTTTTAAATACAATCCAGAAGGTATCTACACCTCAAAACAAACTGATTGTTGTCTTGGACGAGTTTCAAAGCATCCTGGAAATCGACAAAAACATGGATAAGCAGCTCCGTTCCATCATGCAGGAACAGACAGGCATCAATTACATCTTTCTGGGTAGCCAGGAATCGATGATGACAGATATCTTTGAACGGGTGAAGTCTCCATTCTATCATTTTGGAATGCTGATGAGACTCAACAAGATTCCATACGAAGATTTCAAGTCATATATTGCAGACAGATTGGAAGATGTATCAGAGCAGGCTGCTCAAATTGCAGACGAGATACTGACCTTTACAAGTTGCCATCCATACTACACGCAACAGCTTTCATTCGCAGTTTGGAACAACCTGGTAGCTGGTAAAAACGAGGATGTACTCCAACTCGCCGTAGAAGATATCATAACGACCCATGATTTAGACTACGAACGTTTATGGCTGAATTTCAACAAGACAGACAAGTATGTTATGGTCAGCATCTGCGAGGGCAACAATCCTGCACAAGACAGGAACCAACCTACCAGCACGATGACCAGTGCCTTATTGCGTTTAAGCAAGAAAGGCTACATCTTCCGAAGTGACAGATATGAAATAGAAGACCCATTCTTCAGGAAATGGATACTCAAGAATATGATTGAGTAAGATTATATATTGAGAAATCGCCAACAAAGTCTTTCTACAGCTTCACTGGCGATTTTGCAAGAGAGATTTATCTATGTGTTAACAAAACAAACTCGCTCCAAATTGGACTTTGATTGGATATCAATTAGAGCGAGTGCTTATCCAATGCCGTCTGAATTCTTCAAGATTATAAGTTGTCTTTCCCTTGCCTGGGTCTGCGATATAGAACTTCTTGCCCTTCTTCACCTTATATAATACAACAAAATGATTCTGATTCCAATGAAGGATGCAAGGCAAAGGGGTTTCACCAAACATAGTCGTGGTTGCCCTTGCACTTACCGTGTGCAATCCGAGCGTATTAGCCGCTTCATTGATGCCTAGCATGGACACCCCTTCCGTTGTGGCAAAACAGAGTTTCGACAGAGAATCTAAAGAATATTCTCTGCCGAAATATTTACAAATCATCTACAAGCAAGTAATGCCACATAGCATACTATCATGCTGAAAACAAACAGGAAATCTATTCATTTACTTTTCCACATCTAAATTCTTACTATTATTTAGCTTTGTTGTCTTCCCCTTACCCAAACTATACTTAACACTGATTAGGGCAACAAAAGCATTCACTCTATTATCTCCATAGGTTTGATAAGCAAAATTTGGAAGACTCACTTTCGTATAAGTCTTCTTGGAAATCATGGAAGTCGGTATGCTTACTTCCAAAGATATTGGCAACTTACCTTTTAACAAAGAGTAAGAAGTTCCTACAAACAACTTTTCCTCTTCATCATACTGTTTACCTTGTAATAATGGCAATTTGTCATGTCGAAGGAAATAGCTAGCCATGAAACTCAATTTTGTATTTGGAACATTCCAAAGAAGCTGTGTATCAAGATACCAGGTTCTGCCAAAATGCTTCGTGTCATCTTTCATATACCGATGATACCATTGGTAATTTGCTACAAATGACAGTTCTACGCCTTTGCCAAGATTATAATCACCTTCCATTCCCAAGTAATTATGTCTGTAATTACAATTTGCTTGAGTTTGATAAGTTTTATCCTCTTCTTGCTGATAATAGTCTATAATCTCATCCTTGCTCTGCTTGTACATATAGTCAATCTTGACTATATTGACAAAGTTGACAGTAATTTCAGAATAATGCATAATTCTAGGTTTCAACTCAGAATTGCCTCTATGCCAAAGCACATCGTTCACTTGCCATCTTACCGTTGACAACTGATCAAGGTTGGGATACTCCACATCACAAAAATAATTATATTGCAAATACATCCACTTAACAGGTTTCCAATAACCCTTAAACAAAGGCATCCAAGATGTATGTTTCTCTGATACAGCCTTCAATTGGTTTTCATCTTTAACAGTCAACAAATGAGTGCCTAGCAAAGCATTGAAATTTCTAAATGGCTGATATGATATTGCTCCCATCAATTTACTTCGAGTTTCCTTGCTACTATGCAACAGAACATTCTCATTTCGGTCAGAATTAGAATAATCTTTCCATATTTGGGTGAAGTCTGCCCACAAAGACACCTTACTGCCTAAGTTATAATAACCAGACAAATAATAACGCCAATAGTTTTTATCTCCCTTGTAAGGGGTTTGAGCTACATCATTTTTTGCACTATAAAATCTATCTTCATGAATATCATACCTATTATATATGAGTTCCGAAGATAAATTTAAATGTTTTAGAACCGTTCCCTTATAAAACAATCCAATAGTATAATCATCTGTATTGAAATCATCTAGGCTATTTGATTCATATTTTTCGTCCCTATTAGAAACAGAAAAGAAATCACTTTGTTTACTTCCCTTTGTCTCTATCCAAGCTTGCACAGATAGTGTTTGATTATCTGACAATTTATAATCTGTTCCCAAACTAAAGCTACCAATATTGCTCCCAGTACTCATGTTTGGTTTTCTATAATCAATAGCCTTTGATTTTATCGTTACATCACCCAAGTTACTATATTCATAACCTAATACATCATAATTCTGACGATGCGTAAAGTTTAGGCTGCCATACAGATTAACCCTTGGAAATGTATAGGTAAAGTTTGCACCCATAGCTTCCCTATTGGAATGCTTATTTCTGAAAGAATACAAATTGCGAGAGAACGCACTTATATCCCATCCTGTATAGTCATTAACCAGTTCCATATTGAGCACTACAGGATATTCAGAATATTTACCAGCAGGATAACGCATAATTTCTACGGTTTTGATGCGCTTTGGGTTTATGCTGATTGCATATTCTCGTTTTACTTCCTTGCCATTGATAATTACAGGTACATTTTTATCTTTTCCTACATTCACTTCGTCTGTTCCCCAATCTGTTGTTATACCTGGAATTTTTGCTAATAGCTGTATAGCACTAGTGGTTCCTTTTCGAAGGGAATCGGTGATGAATACAGTTTCTTTAGATGCATTTCTACTCACCATATCAGCCACAGCTACCACCTCCTTTAAGTTTTCCACCTTTGATTGCAATACAACAACACCTATATCGCCCTTGAAACCAAGAGGAGATATAGTATCTCGTTTTTCAAAACCTATCGACTGGAAAGACAATTTATATATGTTTCCTTTGCTCTCCAAAGAGAATTCTCCTGTTTCCATACTGCGCACTCCACCCAGAAACCGATTTGTTTTATCAAAAGCAGAAACTGTAACAAAAGGCACACAAGAGGAATCCGATACAGATACAATTTTTCCCCTCACCTGCGCTAAGCAAGTGAAAGGAAACAAAAATAACATCAACACTACCCAAATGTACTTCATCTCTTAAGTTTTTTATTATTAATGACTCGCCAACAATAATCTTTTATACGATGTTCCAACAATTCATATTTATCACTTCGTTTTCATCAAAACCTCCGCCTAACAATACCATCAACTCTTCTTCATTCAAGACAGAAGAGTTCTTCAAATTGAAAGTTTGTAAATTCATAATAATACAATTTATGCCTACTTAAATAAACGCTTCAGCAATCATTCCTTTATACAGTAAGGTCTGTAAACATTATTGTCGACTTTATCGTTTCAAAGTAATAATTTATAGATTCCTACATCTTTTTAAGATATGAGATATCATCTGTTGAACATAACTTAAAGATTGACATCAAACGTCACTTTAGTAAACACATTACCTTTACGTAAATATATCGAATATTTGCCATAAGATCCATAGAGTTCATTTGGAGACTTACGCAAAGCCACATTCAAACGTCCATTAGATAGGCTTATAGCAATTTTATTTTCTCAGTTGGCTGGACTCATTTAATCAACTGGTTTTGGTTGCCTGAAAGCAGAAGGAGTGACCCCCTTCATCTTCTTGAAAAACTTGGTGAGATGAGCCTGGGATGAGAAGCCGAAGGTGTTGGCTATCTCCTGCACCGTATGCGTGGTGGTAGAAAGCTCACGTTCAATCTCCTTCACGATGTATTCATCAATGATTGCCTTCGGTGTCTTGCACGAGATACGACGGGTTACCTGTGCCAGATAGCGACTGCTCACATTCAACTGGTCTGCATAGAAATGCACATCACTATAGGTGCGGCAGAAGTTGTTGACCTGAGAGATAAACTGATTATAGAGTTCCGAACTGCGTCCCTGCAGGTTGCTCTCACGTGTCAACTCTACGTTGATGAAATCCTGTGCCATCGCCAAAGCATCCTCCATCTTCTTGCCTTGGTTCAGATATACGGCAAGAGCAGAAGAGAAACGGTTGGTAAGACCATGTGAATTGGCATTGTCGAGCAGGAACACCTGCATTCCGTTACCCTCAGCCATACGCAGCAACTTGGTGTCTTGCAGAATAATATCATTTTCTTTCTTTCGGGCAACAACGACCGAACAGAGTGGCAGCAAACGATACCTGATCTGGCTCACCACATCCTCCGTCATCAATGCATCACCGTTGCTCGACCAGATGGCAGGGGTATAGATGATATAATCTGGGCGATACTTGGTAAGGGCATCTATCACCACACCAAGGGTTTCCACACGTCTTATCATACCCACCTTCACGATGGTAGGCTGGATATCGTTCATGATAGCCTCTATCTGTCCCGACACAATCTCTGCCGGTACATCAAAGAATTCCTGAATACCCAACGTATTCTGAACGGTGATGGAGGTGATGGCCGAAACGGCATAACCACCCAGTTCTGAAATGGTCTTGATATCGGCTTGGACCCCCGAACCGCCCGTGCTGTCGGAACCTGTAATCGTTAATATGGGATAAAAGACTTTCATACAGCGGCAAAAATACGAAAAAAAGATGATATTATCAAAATAATATTTGTATATTTGCACCAAACTTAAAAACTAAACATAAACTATTATAATATGAAAGCATTTTATCTTTCCATCCTGATGGCGTTGGCCCTCTTGCCAGCCCATGCCCAGCGCAGGTACAATGCGTTGAGGGAAACTAAAAAGGAATTCTTCAAAACAGAGCAAGCCCGACTCATCGGCGACCAGATTCTCGACTACCAGAGAGTGACAGGCGGATGGCCAAAGAACATCGACATGGCAAAGCCCATGACTCATGAGGAGCGGCAGCAAGTGCTCAAGGACAAAAGCCGGCGAGACGACTCTACCACCGACAACGATGCCACCAATATGCAGATGACGTATCTGGCTCGGCTCTATCAGGCCACCAAGAGCAAGAAGTATCGTGAGGCTTTCTGCCAGGGTGTGGAATACCTGCTGAGCGGACAGTACGACAATGGCGGATGGCCACAGTTCTGGCCCGGGATGCGTGGCTATCAGGTTCATATCACTTTCAACGATGATGCCATGGTCAACACCATGGAAATGCTGCGCGACATCTATCTGCAGAAGGCTCCCTTCGATGGCAAGCTGACCGACAAGACGCTGCGCCAAAAGGCCATCAAGGCTTTCAACAAGGGTGTGGAGTGCATACTGAAGTGCCAGATAGTCAAGGACGGAAAGCCTACCATTTGGTGCCAGCAGCACGACCGCGTAACCTTCGAGCCTCGTCCGGCACGTGCCTTCGAGCTCTCGTCCTACAGTTCTAACGAGAGTGCACGCATCGTGGCTATGCTGATGGAGATTCCTAACCCAAGCGAAGAGATAAAACGCGCCATTCGTGGAGCCATGCAGTGGTTTGACACCTATAAACTGACGGGGCTGAAAGTAGTACGCAAGGGCAAGTTTGGTTCTCCTTTCAGAACAACCGAACTCGTTAAAGACCCCGATGCCACCACACCTCTGTGGGCAAGATACTACGACTTAGAGCACTGTGAGCCATTCGTGTGCGACCGCGACGGTGTGCCACGCCGGCATCTTTGGGAGATAGGTACAGAGCGTCGCAACGGTTATTCATGGTACAGCGACCGTACTGCTTTCATCTATCCTCTCTACGAAAAGTGGGCCGACAAGTATGATACGGCCAACAAGCTGAACCTCAGCCTCAACTCGCCCGGTGCCAACGAGCGTGGACTCATCAACATGAACCGCTTCTCGAAGCCAGAGCTGTCATGTTTCGATGCAATAGTCAATGCCGGCGAGCGCATACAGGATGCCATAGAGAAGGCTCCCGAGAACCCAGCGAAGCCTTTCAAGATACTCATCCGCAACGGAGTGTATCACGAGAAGGTCATTATCGACCGTCCCAACATCGTGCTCGTAGGCGAAGACCGCGACAGTGTCATCATCCAATATGCCGAGACCACAGCCTCACAAACCATTAAGGAATACAAGGGAAAGCCTGTACACATGGGTGTTATCGTACTGCAGGACAATGCCAACGACTGTATCATCAGCGGCATCACCGTATATAATAATTATGGTAGCACGGTAGAGAAGACCACCACACACCAGATGGCCATCTATGGCAAGGCAACACGCACCATCGTCATCAACAGCAATATCTTTGCCGACGGCAACGATGCCCTCTCGCTATGGTGTCAGAATGGAGGTATGTACTATCATGCCGACCTCTACCTGCGCTGTCCGGGTGTCGACTTTATGTGTCCTCGTGGAAGATGCTATGCCACACGCTGCAAGTTTGTCGGCGACAGCAGAGCCATCCTCTGGCACGACGGCAGAGGCGACATCAACAACAAGTTTGTCGTGACATGCTCTTCCTTCGATGCCCTCTCGCCCACCAAGTTGGGACGCTATCACCACGACCACCAGTTCTATCTGGCCCACTGCCGTATGTCGAAAAACATCCTCGACAGTAACATCAGCTATGCCTATAGCGACAAGGTGCTCGACCCTTGCCCCTGGGGATTACGCGTATATTATTATGGTTGCGAACGCGAGGGAGGCGACAGCGGATGGCTGCGCGACAATCTCGACCAGGCTCCTGGCCATCCTGCCTTCCATGGCCTTACTGCCCTTTGGACCTTTGATGGCAAATGGGATCCCGAAGCACGCATCAGAGACCTGTGGTATGTTCTGAAATACCAAACAAAATAAGAACTTTTAGCAGTATTTAGCGTTAAATACTGCTAATTTTACATTCAATTTATCTACTTTATAAAAGATTATTGCTACTTTTGACAGCAACAAACGAAGTTATCTACTGACGACTAACAAAAAAGAAAACAAACATTTCTTAATGTATAACTAAAAATAAACCATTTATGTATCAACAAATCAAGAAGGGAGCTTTGGCTCTGTCTCTTAGCTTGTGTTGCGTCGGTGCATTTGCACAAAAGACCATCACAGGTAATGTGAAGGATGCTACAGGTGAACCATTAATCGGTGTAACTATCCAAGCCGGAAAGGGCGGAACAGTTACCGATATCGATGGTAACTTCAGTCTCCAAAACCTAAAGCCTGGTGACAAGATCACCATTTCCTATTTAGGATGTAAAACACAAACCATCACCGTGGGCAACCAGTCTGCGCTGAACATCGTCATGCAGTCTACCGACAAGAGCCTCGATGAGGTGGTAGTTATCGGTTATGGCACGATGAAGCGTCGCGACCTGACGGGTGCTGTAGCCTCAGTTACAGGTGACAAGTTGGCTCAAAACCCTGTATCCAACATCGCCGAGGCACTGCAAGGCCAGTTGCCAGGTGTATCAGTAACCTCTCAGGATGGCCGTCCTGGCGGTTCAATGAGTATCCGTGTACGTGGTGGTGGTTCCATCACCCAGAGCAACGACCCTCTCTTCATCGTCGACGGTGTGCAGGTATCACGTATTGATGATATCCCTGCCGACAACATCGAGAGCATTGACGTGCTCAAGGATGCCGCCTCAACAGCCATCTATGGTGCGCGTGGTGCCAATGGTGTCATCATGATCACCACCAAGAGCGCCAAAGAAGGCAAGGCACAGGTGAAGTACAACATGTACTACTCTGTAAAGGAGAAGCCTACTACCTACGACACAGAAAGCGCCTACGACTACGTACTGCGCAACTGGAGCTATGCCACCTCTTATGGTGACAAGTATGGCACCAACGTTGCCAAGTATTTTGGTTTGGGCAGCGAGAACGGCAACCACTTGGAAGAATACCGCAACATGGGTACCCACAACTATCAGGACGACTTGCTCAGCAGTTCTCACGCATGGAACCACGACCTGAGCGTCAGTGGCGGTACAGAGCATACCAAGTACTATGCTTCTGTCAACTATACTAATGATAAGGGTTCGCTGAAAGACACTGGTTTCCGCCGTTGGAATGTGAACTTCAAGTTGGCACAGGACATCACCAAGAACCTGAAGTGGAACATCGATGCCCGCTATAGCGAGATGCGCTTCCAAGGCAGCCAGTTCCAGTATGCCACATCTTCTTATGCATACCGACCCATCGACACTCCTTTAGGTGTGGACGACCCATCATTATTGGGTATGGGCGATGCCAACGTGGACCCCAAATACAACCCTGTCAGCATCTACGACAGCTATACACAATACAACATCCACAACCGTCTGCGTGCCACCAATTCGCTTACCTGGACTCCTATCAAGGGACTGACAGGCAAGACCGAGCTTACCCTTGCCCGCAACTGGCGTGAGCAGCAGACCTGGGACGACGGCTACGAGAATGGCTACAACCATGCCACCCAGGTAAAGAGCAATGGCTACAACGTGCGTTGGACCACCACTGCCAACTATGCCGTACAGGGATTGGGCGAAGACCACAGCCTCGACTTCCTCTTGGGTAACGAGGTTCTTGCCAGCAAGAGCAACTCCACTACTTTCAATGGCTATGGCTATCCTTTAGGATGGGACATGGACACAGCCTTCGGTCAGCTCAACATGAGCCACATGGAGTCTACTTCTCTGAAAGATACCAACAAGTCGGAGATCGGCACACCAAACCACACCCTTTCTTGGTTCGGACGTGTCAACTACTCTTACCTGAGCCGTTACCTCTTCACCGCTACTTTCCGTGCTGATGGTAGCTCTAAGTTCGCACCCAACAACCACTGGGGTTACTTCCCTGCTGCAGCTGCCGCATGGCGTATCTCTGACGAACCTTGGATGAAGGGCACACAAGACTGGCTGAGCAACTTGAAGTTCCGTCTCTCTTTCGGTACTTCCGGTAACGATAATATCGACGCTTCGCTATGGAAGGCTACATGGATAAGCGAAACTACTGAGGTTGACGGCCAACTTGTCAACACCTTCCGTCCTGGCACCATGATGGCCAACCCCGACCTGAAGTGGGAAACTACCATCTCTCGCAACATCGGTCTCGACTTTGGTTTCTGGGACGGTCGTCTGCGCGGTACATTAGACTTCTATTGGAACACCACCAAGAACATCTTGATGATGGTTCCTATTGACACTTCTACTGGTTACACCTACCAGTTCCAGAACGTAGGTAAGACTTCCAACAAGGGTGTCGAGCTTGCCTTGAGTTACGACATCGTCAACAAGAAAGACTGGGGCTTGACATTCGGCATGACCTACAACTTCAACCACAACAATGTAGACGAACTCTTCGACAATGTATTGGCAGATACCCATACCAACTGGGGATCACAGATGCGTATGCCATACTACGACTACGTCATCCGCAAGGACAATCCTGTAGGTTTGGTCCAGGGTTACAAGTCATTGGGCTTCTACACTGTTGACGACTTCAACGTAAGCGCCGATGGTGTATGGACACTGAAGGATGGCATTCCAGACAATACAGCCTGCAACTATTCTGCAGGATGCGCCAAGGCTTACAAGCTTCCTGCTGGCCAGAAGGCATTCCCTGGTATGTACAAGTTTGCCGATGTAGATAATGACGGCACCGTGGCTTCTAACGACGTAACCATCATCGGTAAGACCAAGCCAGAGCATACTGGTGGTTTCAACATCTCTGGACGTTATAAGAACTTCGATCTCAACGCCAACTTTGCTTATCAGATTGGTGGCGACGTTTACAACGCCAATGCCCTCCACGACATGATGGGTAATAAGGATACCGGCTTCGGCTCTGCACGTGTTTCCGAACTGGCAGACTGCTGGAAGATGTATAATGTAGACAACAATGGTAACCTCTATGCCGTTACCAACCCTGACGAGCTCCGCACCCTGAATGCAGGTGCCAAGTATGCCTTGCCATACTGCGAGTACGGTCTGGTAACCAGCGAGTTCATCGAGGACGCTTCTTATCTGCGCCTCCAGAACCTCTCTGTAGGCTACACCTTCCCTAAGACATGGATGAAGCCTCTCGGCATCAGCAACCTGCGCATCTATGCCACTGTTACCAATCTCTTCTGCATCAAGGGTTACAGCGGAATCGATCCTGATGTCAACACAGACTTCAACGCTGGTGGCAACGGATTCCCTACCCCTAACTACGATTACCAGGCTTATCCTAAGACACGCTCTTGGACATTCGGCCTCAACTTAGCATTCTAATCTATTAAAACTGAATATTGACATGAAAAATAGATATTTATATATAGCTTTATGTGCGGCAGGCCTCCTCTCTGGTGCCACCTCATGTAACGATTATCTGGAGACAAGTTCACCATCCACTGTTGATAAAGAATTTGTATTCTCCACCACCACCACAAAATGGGCAGCCTTGGAAGGTGCCAAAAAGTCCATGATGAATGCCTACACCCTGCAGGTTTTCGGTAGCGGACTTTATTATGCTGCTGATATTGCAGGCTCCGACATCATGCGCCATCCAGAGGCTCACAACAACCAGTTGGGACGCCATATTCCTGAAGGCCTTTATAGAAATGGTACCGAAGTAGGCAACTACAACCTCCTCATTTATCAGAAAGAGGGAACTGACGGAGCATACGGTGCGCTGTTTGATGTCATCGGTAAGTGCAACGCCATTACATCAGCCTTCGAGGAGGAAGAAGGATTCAACGAGATGATGGCACAGACAAAACCTACCGACGAGAGTCAAATTTATGGCGAGGCTGTAGCACTGCGTGCCACCTGCTACCGCGAACTCATCAAGTACTTTGGCGATGTGCCTTTCCCTGCCAAGTTTGGCAAACCTGCTGGCGGTATTGCCTCACGCGACTCTATCTATGATGTCTGCATCGAGCAGCTCAAGAAGGTGGAACCGCTGATGTACGTATTGGGTGCTTGCCCTCACTACACCACCAATGCCAAGAATTACTATTCACGTACCTACGTAGACGGACTCATTGGCCGCATGGCTCTTGAAGCAGGAGGCTATCAGACTCGCCGTGGCGACATCAAGCGAGTAGATGGTCAGGGCAATCCTCTCACCTTCGAGACCATGGGAACAGCCAACGCCGGTGCAGAATATGGCCGCCGTTCGGACTGGCAGAACCTTTACAACACTGCCAAGACCTACTTCAAGAAAGCCATTGATAATTCTGGAACAGCCATATTCCACGATACCGACCCACGTGAGAAAGACAATAAGGGACGCGTATTCGGCAACCCTTACCAGTATTTCTTCCAGCAGATGCACGAGGCTGATGTAACCTATGCAGACGAAAGTATCTTCGAGGTTCCATACACCCAGGGCTCTGATGGTGGTGTGACCACACAGAGTGAGCGCTCTTATAGCTTAGGACGTGCATCAAGCGGTGGCGGTAAGAACGCATATCCTTGCAAGGCTTACGGTCAGGGACGTGCCAACCCAGCCTTCTACTATGGCGAGTTCGACCCCAAGGACTTGCGTCGTGACGTATGTTTCACGGTTACAGGTAGTACAGGTAAGGGTACGGAGACCCTGATACCTCTCGTACCTAACTCTAAAGCTGCTGGCGGTGGCATCTGCTGTAACAAGTTTGATGAGAATCGCCAGGCAAAGGTATGGACCAAAAACCAGCGCCGTTCGGGTATCAATAGTCCTTACATGCGCCTGTCTGAAATGTACTTAGGCTATGCCGAGGCTTGCGCCGCACTCGATGCCAACAGTGCCGAAGCCAAGACATACCTTACCAAGATACGCAACCGTGCTTTCCGCACACCTGCAGAGGCCAATGTGGATGGTTTTATCGCCAAGGAAGGCTCTCTGCTCAAGGCTGTCATCGATGAGCGCGGCTTCGAGTTTGCAGGAGAGGGCGACCGTCGTTTCACTCTGATTCGTACTGGTCTGTTGCCTGAAAAGATTCGTGAAATCAAGGAACTCACCCGCAGAATGTTGGATGGTCTGGAGTCTAATGGTTATTACACCTTCGAGAATGGCAACACCATCTCAAGCTATATCTATACCAAGAGCGTGGATGCCAAGACTGAGAAAGGTTACCGACTCACCGCACAGTGTCCAGAAGGAAAGGAAAACGACCCAGTACTCTATCCTTCATGGCGCGGCCAGAACGACAAATGGGAGGCTTACGGCTGGGATTACAAGACAGATACTCCTTTAACCAACGTCGCCATCAAGGGTTTGTTCAACAAGCTTTCAGCAGAAGAGGAGACAGCCCTCGTAGCAGACGGTTATAAGAAGGTAAACTGGGGTAAGGACCTTGCAAACTATGATGACGAGTACTACAAGTATCTCTTCTGGGATTACGACTATGTAAAGGCTCCTATCTATCTCTGGCCTCTCACTCCTAACATCTTATCTTCTGGTGGCTTCGAGAATGGCTACGGCTTTAAGAACAAATAATACGAGCATTCAAGAAAGAATAAACTTAGAGTTTATAAAAAATCATCAGGCGGGAGGACGCAATAGGCGTCTTCCCGCTTTTCTTTTGTCTCTGTCAATACTTGGACATTACTATAGGAAGCCTCTGTCAATTATAAATGCGCTTCATTATCTCCTAAAGAAGCGCATCGTCAGCTATCAGTAAATAAGGTGCTTCGCAGAGCATCATACTTGCGAACAAAGGTATTAAACTGAAACCAATTTTGGTAAGCTTAAAAACGGCAAAGAAAAAAAAGTTCCAACCTCATTAGGATGTCAAACTAATGACACCAAACGGAGTTGGAACACCATACAATCTTTTTATAAATTCACAACTTAAAGTTCAATTAAACTTTCCCCAGTATGTTCCACACGCCCTGAAGGGGCAGAAGCTCTTAGCCCAGGGCAACACCCTGGGTTGTTACGGGCGTTAGCCTATCGCCCTGTAAGGGCAAAAGCTTTATGTAGTGCCTGAAGTTTTAAAGCTTTTGCCCTTTCAGGGCGCCTTGCCGATTACTATTAGACCCAGGGCGCTGCCCTGGGCTAAGAGCTTTTGGGCTTTCAGCCCGTACTTAAAGCACTTTGTGAAAGTTCAATTACATATTCACAACTTTCTTGACGGATACATGACCTTGAGCGTCGGTAGCCTTAACGATGGTGATGCCATGACAGGGCGCAGACAGACGCTTGCCAGAGAGGTCAAAGTACTCGGCCTTGGCTGTCTGAGCAGCAGCATAATCGAACATTTCGATGCCAGTAGTAGAGGCACCCGACATCTCCTTTCCTTCTGCATCATAGGTCTTGGCAGTGCTATAGTTCTTGATGGCATGATCGAACTCGGCTATATCTGCTGTAGGAAGTACATTGGTATAAGCCTTCCATATTTCTACCTTGCCTGCGCCAGAATACTTCTCGCAGATGGCTGGAACATCCACTGTCTTGTCGAGATAATGCTGGATGTAAGAGGCTACGGTCTGAGTAGGAACCCAATCGGTTTTGGTCACACCAAAACTTTTACTTATCTTAGCGCCATCAATATTGGTATAACCTTCCATCAAGTTGTTACAGCCCTTGTAGATACAATCATAGCCTTCAGCCTTAGAGATATTCAAGCTACCGCCTCTGTCTGAACGGATAGGCGACTTCGTATTCTCGAAATAGCATCCCTCTTCGTATGCCACAGCTCCCGTACGAATATCCCAACCATCCTCACAACCACGCATATAGTTATTATAATAATGTACATGGCCACCACGTTGGAGAGGAAGACGGGAGCCTTCTATCTGATCAAAGAAATTATGATGGAAAGAGATGGTACGACAGTTTTCGTAGACATCTGAATCACCCTTACCCCACAAGCAGCTCTTGTCATGGTCGTGGAAATAGTTATAGCTGAAGGTCATCCACTGCACATTGTTCTTACAGTCGAGCAAACCATCATAGCGGTCTTTATTGGCTGCACCACCATTGAAGAATTCACAGTGGTCAACCCAGATATGTCCACCCCAGTTGGTCTTGGCACTTACCTTATCAGCCTGGATTCCGATGCAGTCTGGGTCGCCCACTTCTACTTGTGCACCATTACGCCAAGCCACAATCTTATTTTCACCAGTTCTGAGCACAGGTACACCCTTCATGGTGAAACGACAGTTACGGATGATGATGTTATCAACAGACTGCATCACAAAGGTGATATGAGAAAAGAGAGGAGCCTTGCCTATTGCTGGATCCACCACACCAATCAAAGTCTTGTTAGGAGCAACCATAATGCGCTCGCCATAGACAGACTCCACGCCAGATTTTCCACTCTGGTCATCAAGCAAACGACCAGTACTCAGATCATCCACATAGCACTTGATGCCTGTAGTAATATCATGATCTACGATAACGATATATGGGTCAGTTGCCTGGAGATAGGCCTGCAGTTGAGAGAAGTTGTCAGCCTTCACCACCTTGCCACCAGCACCACCGGTAGTTCCTTCGGCACGATACCAGTTAGAACCAGGAACACCTTCATAGGCAGCGAAGCCATCCAAAGAGAAGTCACGACCATCCTGGGTCTGTGCATTTGCCATCATAGAGAAGCCACAGAGCAAAGCAGAAGCCATGAGAGTTTTACGACAAACAGCCTTAAGCTGTGCAGAAACGGTAGAGTTAATTTGTTTCATTGTAGGATTAGTTTTTGTTTAATTTGTTCCTTTGAGAAAAAAGGGCTGTCCTCATCACGAAAAGACAGCCCTTAGTTTGTTTCATTTTATATATCTTTCCTCATTGAGGAAAACATGTTTATTATTCTGTTACAGGTACAAGTTTGATGAGATATAAAGACTGAGAACCAGAACCAGCCTTGGCTATTGTATGATCACCAGCCTCAAGAGTTGCAGTAACAACGCCCTTGGTTGTATCACCAGTAACATCAGCACCATCAATCTTTAATTTTGCCTTTGTATCACCAGTATAACAAGTCATCTGCATTTTTGCTGTTGTCTTGAAAGATACTGTACCTGCAGAAGACTCTATTTTGAGGTAATCTTTATAAGTATTTCCATCTACTGTTACCCCAGTTTTACTATTTTTAAAGCTTCCCGTTACAGTAAAGCTACTATTAGAAGCCTGCCCTCCAGCAAATGAGCAAATTACTGTACCCTCAATAGGAGTAACTGTGCTGCCACCTTCTGAACCACCAGTAGAGCCGCCAGTGCTACCACCTTCGCCAGAACCACCAGTCTCGCCACCTTCTGTAGAACCACCAGTGCTGCCACCCTCAGTAGAACCACCTTCGCCAGAAGCATTGCTCTCACCGAACACTTTAACAACGCCAGAAGTATAAGCGTCAAGAATGTTTGCCAAAGCAGGCCATGGCTGCTGATGACCATTTGTTACGACTGTCTCATCAGGAATAACGAAATCAATATCACCATGATTCAAACGACCTGCGCCATAGAAACCTTCTACGATAGAAGGAACATCTTCTGCCTTATCAGCAGCGTATGTATACATGACGCTTGAGTTGGTATCGAAGTTGTTGTAAGAAGTACCGCCAACCAAAGTCTTTACGCTTGTAGGAACCTGCTCACTTGGATCAGAAACCTCGTAGGCATCAAAGCTTGTATTGTTTTCTGCGTATGTGATATAGCTGAAGTTTTCTGGCTTGTTGGCAAATACATTGCCGTATGCCTTAATCAAGCCACCTTTCTCACCAGAGAAAGTTCCATCACCCATAGCATCAGTACCCTGCAAAGAGCTCATGATAGGACGCTTAACAGCATCAAAGTAGTTAGACTCCATGAATATACTTGAGCCACTGGTTGCACCAATACCATAAACATCATTGTGCTGATAGTAGTTGTTGTACATGTGAACACTCATGGTACGAACGCGAGCCATACGAGAGTCAGAATGGTCGAACCAGTTGTGATGATAAGTAATCCAGTTTTCACCAGTTTCACTCTTCATACCACACATAGAAGCCTTACCATTATCCCAGAAGCGGTTGTAAGCTACAGTAACATACTTAGAATCGCCCTTGATGTCTACAGTACCGTCACCCTTAGCCTGGTCGGCAGCACCACCCTTCTTGCCATAGAAGAGATCCATGTTGTGAATCCATACATGAGAGTTATCAGTATCAAGAGACATAGCATCATCCAGGCAACGCATGATAGCAAAGTTACGGAACTCTACACTCTCAGCCTCTCTAAGCAAGAAGCCGAAGCCATATACGGTAGCATCATCACCGACACCTTCGAATGTCATATTCATCTTAGCTCCCTTAACCTGCAAACCTTCTGCAGAACTTGAAATATGATCCAAATCAGAAAGATTTACCTTACCGATGATACGGAAAGCGATAGGAGTAGTATCCTTGCCCTTAGAATAAGCATCAATAATAGACTGAAGACCTGTAATCGTCTCTGGCTTACCTGTATTGACTGTTGTAGAAACGGTCTTAGCTGTCTTGGCTGTAATATACAGAACCTTAGCACCTGACTTCAATGTACCATTGTCATTGTAAGCACCTACACCAGCATACTTGAAATGAGCAAAGCCCTCACGATTGTAGCTCTTTACTACCAAGTTAGAAGCTGTATTAGCACCAGCAATCTCTGCGCCTTCAGCATTGACAGGAACAACCTTTACAGAATAAGTACCAGCCTCCAAACCGAGGACATCAGCACGATAGTAAGATTTATACTGACGAACCAGCTGAGCATCAATCTTCTTGTCACCTACATATACATTATAAGAAGAAGCGCCCTCGAATGGAGCCCACTTCAGGTAGGCAGACTCCTGCCAGCCTTTTGCCTCAGTAATCTGAATCACACCTGCAGGATTGTCAACATCACCACTTTCGCCCTGATCGGCCTTCTTAGCAAAGCTGATGGCTTGAACTGAAGCATTGTACTCATCATTCTCTGAACCTGATTTAGGTGCGATGATTGCCTTATCACCTTCGAACTTCACACTTGTCAAGTCTGCAGTATTATAATACTTCACATCACCCGACTTGGTGGTAACATACATCTGGTTCACCTTGCTGTTACGAGCAACGGCATGGGTAATCTTGTCGGTAGAACCAGGAGTAACGGTAGATCCCCCACCTACAGTCTCAACCTTGATGCTGTAGATGTACATACCACCAACATTTGTGGTCAAAACAACATCACCATCAGCAGTTACCGTTCCAACGTTGGTAACTTTATTTGCAGAAGTAGCATTGAAAGAGCCAGAAACAGGAGTGATATTTGTAGCATCCAAGCCACGAGCAGTTCCTGTTTTACCAGTAGAGCAACTTACAGTAACTTTCTGACCAGCCTTCAAACTTGGAATAGTCAATACAATTCCGTTTCCATTCAATTCCAAACGAGAATTTCCATAGTTCAAACGCACCTTAGCCTTTCCTTCATCTTTTGTTGTAGGAGCACCAGCAGTAAACTTCAAGCCCTTAGCATAAGCCAATTCTGAGCCATTTGCTACAAGAGCTTCATTCTCCAAAGCTAAGGTATAGCAATAGCGATCGGTTCCCAAAACCCAATTAGCATCAGCTGCGCATAAAGCCTTATCAGCCTCGTTCATTGCACCAAATGTCCATGTCTGTGCCATGGCTGCACTCAAACTCATCAAGAGGAGTGCCAAAGTAAATACCATTTTCTTCATTTTACGTTCCTCCTTTTTTACTTGATGATTACTTTCTTACCATTCACGATGTAGATACCCTTGTTCAGGTTCTGGGTAGAAGTACCCACAAGCTGACCATTAAGATTGAACACCTTGCCTGCGAGAACTTTGTTGCTTGTCTCAATGTTGCTGATACCTGTGGTGATATAAGCAAAAGAAAGTTTCACAAGCGACATGTCCTGAGTCTCAGTAGTCTCATCGTCGTAAGTAAGAGTTACATTGTCACCATCGAAGGTGATTTCTTTGACGGTCTTGCCAACCTGCGAGCCGTCGATTGTTACGGTTTGCTTGTTGTCTGCCATCACAGCAGTAGACAAAAGCACTCCTAACAACATGAAGTACACTTTTTTCATTGTTTTTAGCGTTTTAGTAGATTTGTTGTTTTAGTTTCTGCTGCAAAAGTAAAACAAAATAATAAAGGATGGAAACGTTTTCGTTAAAAAAGCTACGCAAACGTTTGCATAAGTGGCGTTCTGACAATTTATCATTCACCAAGACAAAAGACTATCAAAATGGCACAAAAAGAAGCAAAATAAACCCAAAGAAACTGTCGCTTATACTGGAAAAATCTTGCTCTTATACTATATAAATGTTTTGTTTAGCCTACAAAAATCTCCGTTCCGTGATACGGAACCGCCATTCCGTGATACGGAACGGCCGTTCCAAAGTTCGGAATGCACATTCCGTATCACGGAACGGAGATTTATCTACAAGAGACAAAACAAATTCATAATGAACAGAAAACAATTTGTATAGTATTAAAGTAACTACTTATGGCTAAGGGGGCGCTGAGTTGTTACAACTTCCGAAGAAGAACAACAAAAGGAACGTAAGAAATCTTTTGAGCACTTTATTTGAAGAGAAACAAAAAAGCTGACTCTCGTAAGAAAGTCAGCCTTTTGTGTGGTACCACCAGGAATCGAACCGGGGACACAAGGATTTTCAGTCCTTTGCTCTACCAACTGAGCTATGGCACCATTATAATTTATGCCTCACAAGGCGGGAAGCCTTATTTGCGGGTGCAAAGGTAACATTTTATTTTGGTTCTTGCAAATATTTCAGCAACTTTCTTTCAAAAAAGCAAAAAAAAGACATATTACTTGGACTTTTCATCCTATTTTCTTACCTTTGCATGAGGTTTTAGAATAAACCTATCGGGATTTAGCGCAGTTGGTAGCGCACTACGTTCGGGACGTAGGGGTCGGGCGTTCGAGTCGCCTCATTCCGACCAATTACACGATAAGTCACTGTTTCACAGTGACTTATTTCGTTTTTAAGGCAGACAGCCGGGACGAAATCGGGACGAGAAATATTAACGTATTTGTTTTTGCTTCCGGGCGAAAACAAATAAAAAAAATGTCTAATTGTCAGCAAGTTAAAAGTTACACACCTCCGGTGCTGCACACCGGCAAAGACTGGTACATTGACTTCTATGCCTTCTGTCCGGCCACCGGAGCCATGAAGCGCAAGAAATTCAAGCTCAACTACATTGATTCAATCAAGGAAAGGCGGAAGTATGCCAAGGACTTCATGAACCGCATATCGGAAAAGCTGGCTGTCGGCTGGAACCCTTGGATAGAGCAGGAGTCCGGCTCCGCATACATGCTCTTCAGCGAAGTCATAGACCGGTACCGCACATTCCTTGCAAAGATGCTGCGCGACGGACGCTACCGTCAGGAAACAATCAAGTCGTATTCCTCCTACCTCCGGAATATGGAAACGTTCAACGAGGAGAAGAAAGTGCCCATCACCTATATCTACCAGTTCGACAAGGATTTCTGTGTCCTGCTTCTGGACGAGGTCTACATCACAAGGGACAATACCGCCTTTACCCGTGACAATTACCTGGGATTCCTGAAATCCTTCTCCACCTTCTGTCTGAGCCACAACTACATCACCAAGAACCCGACCGAAGGCATCAGCAGCCTTGGACGGCGCGGAAAGAAGAAGATAAGGTGTGTCATCGAGGAGGACAAGCTGCAGAAGATACATGGCTATCTGCTCGAGAAGAACCCGTACATGCTGCTGGCGAGCTATATCCTGTATTACTGCTTCATACGCCCGGCAGAAATGACACGCCTCAAACTGAAAAACATCAGTCTGGCCAGACAGACCATCTTTGTCGAGGACACCATATCCAAGAACCGGAAGGACGGCACCATCACGCTGCCAACAAAGGTCATCCATCTCATGCTCGACCTGAAAATATTCGACTACCCGGGAGACTACCTGTTCTCGGACGGACTGAAGCCGGGAAAAAGGGAACGGACCGAGAAGATGTTCCGTGACTGGTGGGCACGGCATGTACGGAAAGACCTGAAGCTGTCGGCAAAGTACAAGTTCTATTCATTGAAGGATACCGGAATAACCAACATGCTCCGGCATTATGACGTATTGAGCGTACGTGACCAGGCACGACATAGCAGCATCCTCATGACGGACATATATACACCGCACGATATTCAGGAAGCGAATAGCCTGATAAAGAATTACGATGGTATATTTTAAAAAAAAGCCCCTACTCTCACGAGCAAGGACTTCAAAAATAAAAAAAATGTCCGGTTAATGTGTTTATGGCTTCTCATACAGCACCCAATACGGCTGTCCTGCCAGGTACTCCACATGGTATCTGGCATCAGTCAGCTGCTTGGCCAGCTCCATCGGAGCGACATCGACGATATTCGACAACTCGTACACCAGTTCGACTGTGGTTTTATAGCACTTCTGCGAAGTGGCACCGATAGGCGAATAGTTATGGCCGATAAAATCGGCTATGGCTTTTTGCCGTTCGGCTTGTTTTTTCTTCTGTTCATCTTCCTCTGAATTCTGAGCATTATCATTGTATGCCCGAAAACCTATTTTCCTATGATTGTTCATGATCACTGCCCTCCTCCTTTTTTAAATAATTAGTAAGGAACTTGTTAAATCGCACCAGTTCCTCATAGCCTATATCATTAATCTCACCATCACAGTTGCGTGCATACAATTGATATCTCACCGAATTGGTACCTCCACTACCTGTATCCACAGTCTTGGTGATAAAGAATTCATCATTCATGCCTCACCTCCTTTCTGTTCCAGCATATTTGCCTTCTCACTGAACTGATAAACGGAACGTACCTTGCAAATACCGAGAAAGAATACCGTGTCGGGGCATCCACCACTTATGACATGAGCCTCGATACGTATGGTACGGTCATTGTCAATCAGGCTGGCAGTGTATTGCATACGTTTCATCTTCGGATGTTCGGCATTGATGTGGCTGATCACATCACCTATTTCATGCTTGAGTGCATCCAGGGAAAGTTCATCCTTGATAAGAACGTTTTTATACTTCTCTACATAATCAATAACCTTTTTCCATGCCCGGTTCTTGGGGGAATAGGTCTGCAGATGGTAAACAAAGAACATCATGCTTTGCCTCCTTTCTCATTAAAGGTGATGTTGACTGTCCCACCATTGACATAGATGGAAATGGATTTGTCACTACGTGCTGCACGGATACGTTTACGTCCGGCGCACAGTTCAATACCCAGCTGGGCAAACAGTTCTTGAACCTTCTCTGCGGATACATAGCGTCCGCGGGCGCTTTGGGGTTGTTTTTTCATAT